>Ga0233439_10004782_pt1 | contig 12907 bp, 11 predicted proteins | sample SI_123_September_6_FD_182713 | JGI IMG/M metagenome (GOLD analysis project Ga0233439, IMG submission 182713) | Seawater microbial communities from Saanich Inlet, British Columbia, Canada - SI_123_September2016_100_MG | ecosystem: Environmental > Aquatic > Marine > Inlet | place: Canada: British... | reverse complement strand
GAAGAACTTGGTGATGGGGTGAAAGGCCCTGAGGTCACAGCCGAACTCGCCCGGCGGTGGAAAGACCTCAAAGCGGATCCGGAGAGGCAAGAGGAACACGCGAGGTACGTCGAGCTAGCCGCAGCAGACAAGGAACCCGGTGAGACGGCAATCCAGACTAGCGTTCCCGAGAGAGCTGCCAAAAAGGCAGCCCCGAAACCAAGAAAGAACAAGCTGGTCGTACCGGTCTCAGACGACGATACACCCTTTCCCTCTGAGATAGCCCGGGATGATGACGATATTGAGGCCATCATTGAGGAGCTCATTGAAGAACCGAAGGTCAAGCCCGTGGATAAGCCGAAACCAAAGGCTGGAGCTAAGGTCACATCATACCGCAAGTTTTGCAACACCACCCGTGCTCTCGTCAAGTATCAGAATCCCGATATGGAAGCTGCCGAAGTCACATCGGAGCTAGGCCGGCAGTGGAAAGCATTCTCACAATCGGAAAAAGCTGAGTGGAACTAAGTGCTCCATGACCCAGGAATAAAGATCTTGGTAGACCGACACCGAGGCGAAGCCAACTTACGGTCACCGCGATTATTACAACGCAAGAAAGCCCACGGTATCTAGTTAGATACCGTGGGCTTTCTTGCGTTCGGTTCAAGTTTTGTTAATAAACTAACAAAACCTCACGTCGTGACCCGGTGGCTCGGAGACGCGATCCGCCGGGCGACCCAGAACATGATCCCGATGACTAAGACTACTAGAGCCATGAACACGAGGACCATGAGGACCTCCACGATTTTGTGTCCTGTCGGGTTTAAGATACCCTGTATGGCGTTCCCAAAGGGAACAACACTCTTTGGGTTCGTTGTCGGAAGACCGCGTTGGTAGGAGATCATCGGAAAGAGGGAGTACTGAACGAACCGCCTTCTCACGAAATCATCTATCCCTTTCTGACCCATTTCTTTTTTCCAGATAAATGTTTCTTTGATCGGCTCCGCATCATACGGATGGTCCGCCATCCACCGCATAACAGCAGTGTTAATCACGTAGCAATGAAGACACTCGGACCAAGTCCTCCACAAGCGTAGGTCAAATCGGGTAGGGTAACCGAACAGCGGCATGTGCCCAAGATAGAATACTTCCCAGTCATCAGGAAGGCCCTTGAAGACAGACTCTAGGTTTTCCAGGTCAGGGGTGTTCGAAAAGCAAAGATCATCCTCTGTTATCAACGCGTGACTGAAACCCTCCTGTATGGCTTTCATCGCCACTGCCCTGTGTGACTCCCAACAACCTCTCGTCCCTGGCCTTCGGACGTTCGATGTATCTCTTGCGGGTCGATAGAACTCAACAAGAGAGCATAATCCCACTCTATGGAACTCTTGGGTTGCCATGTTCATTCTATCATCGCTTTCGCTCAGTGAGATACAGTACACTTTCGGCAGCCACGAGCTCCACCTTACCGATTTTTCTTGACAGACCGTGGGATTCGGGCAAAGGCACTTATGTCCGAATGTCATTTCCCATTACACAATTTTATATTTAAATTCCCAAATACTAAAAAATGACAGATAAATGTATCCAACTTTGTGGTCCAACCAGTTACTGCATGACAGACAAAAACCCACATGTATGCCACGGATGTAACACTCCGTGTGGTGGTCAGAACCCACCACATCCATCGCCGACACAGGCACCACATCCATCGCCGACACAAGCACCACATCCATCGCCGACACAGGCACCACATCCTGTCCCAGGGTCGAAGTGGCCTTGCTGTACTATCAACAGTGACTGCACTGCGGTCCATGCAGGTAGCTGGTGTGCAAATGGAATCTGTCACGGTTCTCCCACCCCATGCACCCCTGTGAAGCCTGATCATCCCACTCCCGGTCCCGGTCCTTCATCGGATCGTCCGGGCCCACCCCCGGTAATGTGTACCAATGACTCTGACTGCTCTTCAGATAGTTGGCAATTTTGTAGAAAAGGCGTGTGTTCTTCTAAGCCGATACCTAATGATTCCGGAGGCATCGAAGCTATAAAAAGCCCCACTGTAAGACCTAGCATTGCTGAACTAGAGAATCTTGCGAAGAAATTGGGGATGACCGAGCATTCTTCTCCACAGGGAACATACTACGCTCCCCCCGTAGTTAAAAGGACACCTCAGAAAAAAGGGCGCCCGTGTTGCTACACTCTTTGGCATGAAGGGGTCAAAGGTAAACCACTAACGAGTAAAGCAGCACTCGATGAGTACATGAAGAAATTCGTGGATTTTGTCGAACTAAGGGAGATAGACCGAGCTTTTTTCCAAGGAGGAGACCCGTCGGTTGTTGACAATGACGGATACCAATCTTTTCCTTACGCAGACATCGATTTCTTAGTAGACAATTATCTTTCCAAGCTACCCTCTTATACCACAGCAGGTCTTCTAGCTATCATAGATCCCAGATACATAGGCTATTACAACTACAAGCTCACCGGGGGAATCTGGGGGAACAATCCGGGGTACAATCAGGAAATCAAGGACAAGAACTTCTGTCAAACGCCTTACCGCGGTTGTTCGAAGGACGTGGGTGTATGTGCTGATATGGTCCCACTCCCAGGTGCCGCTCCGTGTTCTCCGGTGAAGTGCAAACAAATTGATCCTAGTAAGCCCTACTGCGACGCTAGTGGGTGCAGCAAGTACGAGCCTTGTGGTACTATTACCGACTATTGCCCGGGAAATACGTGCTGTGCGCAGTACCCAGTAGGATGCCCTAACACACTAGAGCAGTTTTTCAAGTATGTAGGTGACTTGAACGATAGGGCCAAGAAGAAAAACGCAAAGCTAGTGACTAGCATTGCTTTGGATGGGGAGGACTTCGGTTTGTACGGGACAGATAAATATGGACTTGTACAAGCCTGGCAGGCAGCTAGAAAGTATGCTAAGGATGTCAATGAAATTGGCTATGCTCATGGTCCTTACACGCGTGCTCGCGAAAACTGGACGAATGCGTCTTACCCCGAGTTGTATTGGATCGGAGAGCTGAAAAACAACACTGTGAAGTGTAGCGGGTGTAAGGAAGGAGCTCCACCAGTAGGACCAGGTTGCGACGGTTGTATTAATTCCATATATCAAAAAAATCGTAACGACCCAGAAGGGATGCTGAATGCGTTCGAAACTTACATAAAGGGTATAGACACAAAAGACAATCCGCTGGATCTTCCAGGCACGTGTCCATTGTTGTCTATAGAGCTTTCTCACATCCGAGAAGGTCCCGCACCTCATAGTTCCGGGATCGGGATCGGCCCGGAGAAGACTTGTATCAAGAATCAGTACGACCCGAACGGCTTCTGTGGTACATTCGATGGCTTCGGCAACTGGGACTGGGGAAAATTTGAAAAATTCATGAACCTTTTTGCAGATCGGTATAACTTGAGTGATGTGGGGATCTACGAGTTTCAGTTTGTTCCACCAGCGTGGTTTGACTCCTCCAGGGATAATGCTTCCGGTCCACCTGGAGACAGCGATTCCGAGGAACGGTTCGACGGAGGTATAGAATCAGGGGTCCTTAGTAAGTCTGGCAAGTCCGGTAGTTCTCGACCTCCGTGGTTCTGGCTTCTCATAGCAATACTCGCGATGGGCTTTTTATTGGGTTTGGCTTTTTTTGTACATAAGAAATCGCGCGATTAACTACCATTTATTCCGAGACTGCGAAACCGAAACCGATTTTCGGGTCATCCTTACCATGCAAAAAATGCAAAATGGAAATATTGGCCAGTGAGCTCAAGGACGTCCGCGCCCAAGGTTACTCCATCGAGCGCACGGAGCGCACGATGGAGCTGGTGGAGAAGATTAGTGGGTTTCTGATCACGTCACAAGACAGTTATCCATGGACTCAAGTGATATTGTTTTTACAGCTCGCCAGGAAGGGGGAGCGGGGTGGTGACGAATCCCTTCAGATTATTGCTCTGCTCGCGATCAGGCATAAGGGGATAGCGTACCCACAGCTCGATGCAGTGCTCCGCGTTATCCCATTTACGGCTCCCCCCCACTCGAATTTCGTACAGCATCTCGCCCGAGGCACACTTGGTGTCCTCTTCAAGTGTCGGTTCAGCACAGAGGAAGTCGTCTCTATCAAGCAGTCACTCGATCGTGTCTCATCGCTTACACCGACCGATTGTGATACTTCGAAGAGGGCCGACTTCACTTGCGTGATCGGCAACTTCCTTGACTGCTACAGCATTCCACCCCCGTCCCGCAACAGACCACACACTCAACTCGCGAGCAGTCTATTGTGTATGGCCGTGGGCGACGCGCTCGGTTTTCTTGTCGAGGGTCAGAGTCGGGAGGTATGCACGACTTACGTCAATGAGATTGTCCGCGGTGGCAGGGCTCGGGGCTTTGCTGTCCACGGTGATTTCGGGAGGACTGGGCATCCACGGTACCAGCCACTAGAGAACGAAAACAGTGCGTTCAACTTTGGGCAGTACACCGATGACACTCAATTCGCTCGGGAACTCCTGGCGTCTATCAGGGACGCCGGTGGAACATTTCACGCAGACAAGTACGCTCGGCGCCTGATTGCCATGTTCTTGGCAGCTGGCGCTCTCGATACGACCACTCAAGCGCCATTGGTGACTGGAGCGGTGACTCCGGCAATCGGATTCGGGAGGGGGACGGCGAGCCTCGTACAGAAGATGGCTAACGGTCTCCCGTGGAGCATGACTGGGAGTGTCGCGACACAAGGGAACGGATGCTGTATGCGGGCCGGACCCTTAGGAGCATTGTATCAGCATAGACCCCATCTATTGGTTGAAGTTGCCCGGCAACAGGCGTTGGGGACTCACGCTAGTGCTCGGTGCCAAGGAACGAGTGTAATGATTGCGGAGGCGACCCGTTTGGCCATCAAGGACCAATGGAACCCCTACGACCCGGGCGCGTTCCCGAAGGTGTTCTGCAAGCGTCTGAGTCAGACGGTTCGCCGCGTCGATATCGAATTAGCAAATGCTATCCTTGAATTGCCGTCGTATCTCGAGGGGGACGTCGCTGTTTCTTGTATCCGGAAGGGGCTAGAACTCGGGGATAGGTCGTGGGACGGTGTGATCTCGTCCTCAGCTGTTCAGGCATCCCTTTATGCAGTGTGCTGTTTTCTGGCACATCCGGACTCCTTCTTGGATGCCATTTCGATGGCCATCCGTCCGGGTGGCGACGTTGACACGACTGCAGCTATGTGCGGTGCGATAGTTGGGGCGCGTCTTGGCGAGAACGCCTATGAGGACTTGAAGCCGTTCGTTGACTGTATCAACGATCAGGGGGAGTGGCGACAGACCGAGCTCGTTCGGTTGTGCGACGAGGTATTTACTCTAGTGAACAGCGCGGGGTAGCGATAGAGCGACAATATTTTGGCAAGATTCTGCTTTTTTCCTGCGCTTAACTAAAATAGATTCAGATGGGATCAGGAAGCTCCGTTGACACTCAATCTAGTTGCAAGGTGGGTGCGCGTGTAGGCCGGTATACCAAAGGGTTCAAGGCCCAGCGTTCGCTCCACGACCGGCGCGCAATGCACCGGAAGTCAAAAAAACTGGTAACAAATCCAGGTCTGGGTGCAATAGGCCTGTCGCGCATGAAGGAGCGGGCAGACCCGATCCAGAGACTAACCAAACAAGTTCTAGTAGCGGAAAGGGAACGCAATGAAGCGGTCATGGGATCGGTACGAGTGTGGATAGCTGGTCAGCAGGCTCAGGACATATGGAAAGCAAAGTATATCAAAGAGAAGAAGAAAGTGGGTAGGCTTTGGCGCTCGTACTGCGCCGTCAAGTATCCAGGGATGGTGAGTACGGTACAACAGCCTCCTCAGCTTCTTTGGGATGCGGGGATCACGATCTTTACGTGTGCACAAGCACTTAGGGTGTGGGCAACGAACTCTAGCAAATCTCGTTAATACTGAACAGTCCGGAATCCACACCCAATGTTCCTGGAAATAATAACAGAGCTATTATTTCCCTTATGACAGAATCACGCCTGATCCCAAAGGCTCTGTGGTGTAAAGATTGCATTCCACGCCTGGTCAAAGCTACCGGCAAGTGTCACGAGATCAACTGTCGGCCTCGACTCGAACAACGTGTTACAGCGTTGCCCCCAATCAACTTCAATAGAGGGAATCGCCCCCATGGCAACACCTCTAGCGTGTTCCTGTAGGACCGATCCTCCCGGCATCCTCTGGAAGCCTGTCCGTTCAAGTACTTCTACTTGTTTTTCGAACCAGAACTCCTTGAAGGCATTCCAACCGTCGTTCTGGAAGTCGTACCGCTCCAGAAGGAATTTAAGCCACGCTGGGCCCTTGGGTTCGTTGAAGACAGCGCTGGTTGCGTTTGCAGACGTGAAAGGGTTGTTCGGGACTACCGGGTTCGTTGCAGTGTCCAGCTGTGAGAACCTTGTCGTTGGGCGACAGTGGTCCAGGTAATGTCCCATGCTCATTATCGAAACGCTGTCGATGAAATTTTTCATATCAGGACAAGTATCGTAGTATTGCAACAGATCATCGTTAACGATGATCCCGGAAGCGAACACAAACGTTTGGCTGTACCTACTCTGATCGAGAGGGAATTTATTGGAAATTGAACACAGGACTTGATATGCAATTGACATTGAAATCGGTATGGTGCCTGGCATCGGGAATGAAGACATGTCCACACCGCATCCTTGGTGGAAGTCGGGCCAACGCTGGTCGGGCAGGCTCCCGTGTGCCACGAACGGCCGAAGGACATTCCGCATACTGTAGTCCCTCGCACTGGGGCCGGCATTCGACTCGTCGGTTCGGCCGATGCTTTTGAATATGCTGCCGAGCAGAAGCAGGAATATGTCCATGTTGTTGAGGTCATTGATGAAACCGCTATTAGCCAGGAAGAGTGCCGTATACCACACAGATCTGAGGTGATTAAGGGAGTTGTGGTTGTAGCGAGCCGGGTACGTCTTGAGAGACGGGTATTGAGTCACGGAGTACGTCTCGAATATCGCTCCGAAGATGGGCTTCAACATCTGGAGGATGTACCAAACACGCTCGAGTTTCGTTGTATTCGGTGGTCGCCAGCTATCGACGCTGGGGACGCGGTTGATCTGTAGTGTCAGCCGCGCATTGCAGGCTGCCATGGCTGGTTTGTAGGCTTTCCCAAGATAGCCAATCCACATGGCATAGTAAGAAGAATTGGCTTTCGTTAGCTGTTCGGCTGTACCGACCGGAAGGCCTATAACCCGGTGAAGCTCCTGTTGAACGTCGATCTTGAGAATCTCTGTCATGACGTCCACTGTATGGAGCCGGTGGTCCTTATTCCACTCGGTCCAAACGTGGGTTTCCGCTTCGGCTTCCCGTGCCTTGAGGGCTACGTACATTCTTTCAAGCAAGTCAAAGGCGGCGAGCCGCTTGTCCTCCTGTTCTGGAAAGAGAGTGTCGTACATGACCCCAATCTCGGTGTCGATCACCATATCGAAGACTGCGTTGCTCGCCACGGTGTGGGTCAACTCTCTTTGGATCCTAGCCTGATCGCCCCCCGAGCTGGCGATTTTTTTGATGGCGACAATCAGACTTCCTAGGCGCTGGGTGAGCGCCGCGCTTAATGTATCGATTTCCGCTGGAGTTTGCACTACCCCCGGGTAGAGGCGAGAGCGGTTTGACATCCATGGTAAAAATACTGACCGCAAGTTACATCTATTCCCTTGGATCGGAGCTGAGAGGATTGGTATGACGCCCACCGGTGAACCTCGTGTCATGACGGACGCGAAGACGACCGTGAGCCCGAGTCCGATCATCAGATTGAGAATGTCGGGGGCTAGCGCGTTTTGAAACTGGGTACTTGTCTTGAGCACGTTTTGTAGTATGTTGGTTGCGGTCTCATCGGCTCTTTCGTCACCGGCCCCATTGAGATACGTGTATATGTACGGCGCCGCGTCGAGGAACGCACTGATAAGGTTGTACACCTGAGTGGGGTCGGCACCACCGAGTGCACTGAACGTATTGACAAGAGAACGGGATGCCAGTACACCCGTGTATACAAACCGTGCATTATTCTCCTCGCACGAGTAGTACGAAATGTCATAGTCCTCTGGGGGGAAGTGTGCCCGGCACTCAAATGTTTGGCGATAGTTGTAGAAAAAGGCTAGTATAGTCCCAATATACGCCGTATGCCGGAAATCGCCATACGGCGCAATCGTCTGCTGCCATCCCATGAACTTCAGATCAGACCCCAGCAACATGTGTTCGGTCACCAGCATAGTCCACACCATATTCTCGTACATATTTCCCGCGTATTCCTTATAGTTCGTGATGACATGCTTATCTAGGAAGTCAAGGTATCGCTGAGCTTCCGGAGGTGGAGCTTGGATGGTTGGTCCGTCCGGGTTCTGCCAGTCGATCGGATTGTCGTAGTCTCTAGTTATTATATTGGCGGCATCACAAATGACCAGCTCCAAGGAAAAATACGGGGTTCCTCGCGGGGTTTGCCACGAGCGATGGTGGTTGCTTCTGATGTAAGGAGCACCGTAGCCGTCGTAGGTACCCGGAAGGCGTCGGCTTAACAAAAAGCATAAGGTGGTGCCCATCGCTATATCCCAGTCGTAACCCGACCTCCTATCGAAATGCTGTATCCTTGTACCACCCACAACCAGGTAGAATTGACTGCCGTGCTCCACGGCATGATTTTCGTCTAGAACGATATCGACCGTGCTGATGTCCAATTGAGGTGTAAGACTGTCCGCTGCGTTCCCTGTGCTATCCCGTCGACTACCGAAGAAATATAGGGACAGGATTGCGAGCAGATCGGCAGCACTTCCGACCGGGTGGCTGTGGGGTTTTACAGCAGCCGCAATCAGGGGTTGCAACTCGGCCAGTTCAACCGTGGTGACCGAGGCGAAGAGTGTGCGCAGTTGTATTATGTTATAGGGGTCGTCTATGAGTATGAGTGTCATCTCCCTCATTAGTTTAAAAGCGAGTATGCAGTCGGCGACGGTAATCCCGAGCCCACCAATGGATAGGCTTTTGCTGCAGTTTGTCGCGATGGTCGGGTCATCATTCCTCCGAGCGTATATGTCGGCGGTGGTCGGGTTCGAGTACCACCCCGGGTTTGGCCCACCGAACTGGGAAAGGATTGGATAGATGGCCTCTTTCCGTTCAATCACTGGTATCGATTGGGCTATCGCATCCGGAGGCCCATCTCGGGCGAGGTTGTTCAGGAAGTTGGCTCCAAGGGGTATGAACGCCAAGTTGTTGGCTGCTGTTCCTCCACCGTGATATATGCTCATACCCTGGGGCAGCTTTACGATATTGAAATGACCATCCCACGAGTAGGTCCCACAGTCGAAGATTGTACGGGTGACGTTCTCCCCGAAGACTTGCTGGTCCGTGTCGAGTCCATATTCACACAATCGGTGCCACTCTGCACCGTGGTCATAGATGTTCATACTGTTTAGTCTTTCGAGTAATAATTATTTATATTGAAAAAATCGTACACCGCAGATCTGCAATTCAAGTCGTATGGTAATTCTTTCTCGGATTAACATAGGAGAGGTTGCATCGATACCTAGTCGATACACATGTATACTATCTTATTTCTTTATACGTGTTTTGTGGTTACAGGCATGATCGTGTGAAATCAATTTTACACGATCGGTAAGTGAACGCAAAAAAAAATGGACTCTAAGTAAATGACAGAGCTCAATATTCCAATGTTGCTCAGCGGATTGCTGTTAGCAATTGCAGCACTTACAATAATAATGCTGACCGTGGTCGTGCCGTCGTGGAAGAAGATACCACAGCCATCACCGACACGAACCCACTCTTGTACCCGAAACCTGGACTGTCCTCAAGATATGACCTGTGATGGTCAGTACTGCACGAAACCCCCGCCTCAACATAAGTTCCCGTGGGGGTGGATAGGTCTCGTGGGAGGTGCGACTCTCTTATCGTTGTTTCTCGGATCCGCAGCTGTCCTGAGCCGAGCTCAGGACGACATGAAAGGGGAACTTACGAAATCACTTCTTATAAGATCCGTTGTCTTGGTGTTTGGCTTAGCCCTCGTTATTGGGATATGCTACATGGTCTACAAACTCCACTACACCCGTACGTGCCCGGGCAAGCCCCGAGATGAATGCCCGACCGGATACACACCAGTTTGTGACGGTGCAACCAACTTCACGTGGGCATGCTCGCAGACAGGAAGTGCCTGTGGTAACTACCCTCCAAAGTGTGCATACGGTCCGGCCGAGTGCGACCCCAGCACTCTAGTGTGGAGGTGTCCCGATGCAACCAAATGTCCAGGGAAGCCTAGTAGCTTCAACTGTCCGGCCACTATCTCCGGAGTCCCCCACCAGCCACGGTGTTCTGCCGAGACCAAGTTCGAGTGGGTATGTGACCCATATTGCAGTAAAAAACCCCCGAGTACTGTACAAAGCTGCCCGTCGGGTCAGCATCCAGGATGTCACATTGACACCAAGTACCGATGGCAGTGCCTTGATGCTAGTAGCGATGTTTGTGGAACCACGTCTCACCCGAGTTGTTCGGGTGCGCTGTGTATCGACACAGATAGTGGTTGGGACTGGGTGTGTCCGGGTGACATGACCAAAGCGGACGTGCAACGGTATAAGAATATAGATTGTATTGACATGGCGGATGGGGACGCAGCTGGTGCGTCCCCCAGCCCGATCAATGTCTGTTTTACTGACTCTTCCAAGAATTCGGCTATCGCTCCCCTAGTTGGACAAAAGTGTACAGCTCAAGACGCCAGTAGCAGCATTGGGAAAGACTTGGATAATGCTGTTAACAATCCGCGTGGTAATATTTATGGTGGGAAGGTGTATAAGTATGACACGGATAAGCGTCTGTACTACCAGCCTGATCCCAATAGGCAGACACAATGCATAATGTCGCTTGACACTGCGAACTGCTCGAGGCCTCCAACCGTCCAGTCCGATGAGCCGTGCTGTCAAAATGGGGGTGTGTTCACACAAGACAAGCCAGGGATCAGTATAACAGGTTCCTGTACTTGTGCAAAGACTTATGTAGGAAATGCATGTCAATACTCTCGTGAAACGACCTGTAACGGTCACGGAGATCCAAATCCTGATTCCGGTGTGTGCAAATGCGACCCAACATACCTGAACGCTGCCCAGAACGTGTGGTTCGTTGAGAGTGGGATGAATCCAGTCATTCGCGTGGGCGTGGCACAGTGCAAGGTGAAAGACACAGATACATGTTACTCACAGCATCCGGGTACCACGCGTGGATATTGCCCCGATGGGGATCCGCAAATCTACACAGCTCAGTGTGATACACTTCCCGATCCGGTTGGAACATGGGATGGTGAAGATGTCCCCCGTGGATGGCAGTCAATCGATTATTCAAGGGCATATGATGACTCGGGTGCTTGTGATAATTAAGTACACTGGGGTGTCAATTTCGCGCTTTTTGAATGGGATCCGTGAGGGACCGGTAGATACATTCCGATGTCTTCGTTCTTCATCGACCATTTCTAGCTGGGTTGTTGTAGGTACGGTAGAGACCCGAATGGCCCCAACAAGCTGGGTAACACTATCTATGTTGGGGACCGACTCGAGCGAGTCGCAGAGTCCGCACTCAGTACAGACGACTTGATATCTTTCATCTAGCAGAGCTACTGACTTACAGTTCTGGCAGCGTTTTCCAAGGAGTTCCATCCTATTTACCTCTCGTAAACTTGTTCCTTGTAAACAATTTCGTACTTCCTTCCACCAGAACACTCCGAGGCTGAGCTATCTAAAGACGTGAATTGCGCGGCCCCGGGTGAATCCTGTTAAGACATATGCGATATTCTTAATGATCGTACATCATTAAGAATCAAGTAGACATCACTACTTATCATCATTCATACGTACGAACACAATTGACAATGGGATAAACAAGAGCCACGATATCGCATATGCGGCCCCGATACCTTCCAAGTATTTGGCGGACTTATGGAGAGGGTAAGTTAGGATGTACATAGATACGCTGACAATTATGACAGCTATGAGCGGGTACCTGAAAGAAGACGGAATCATCTTTTATATACAACAAGATTTTGTCGATAGAGTGTACTGGGCTTAAAAACATATGACGCGTATTAAGTAAGAAATAGTCGAATACGATGCACTTATTTCGTTTGCCCGCAAAACAAAGCGTGACACAAACCGCCATTGTAGACTCGGTCAAGAAGTTCTGTGGACACCATCTTGTTCCAAGAGTAAGAAACGACTACAACGTTGAAGTGGTTGATAGGTCTATAATCAAGGCCATGGGGAATATGGGGATACTAGGCCCTACCATCACTGGGTACAATTGCCTTGGGGAAAGTTACAGCACGTATGGCCTGATCGCTAAGGAAATCGAGTCCGTCGACAGCGGATACAGATCCATGTATAGCGTACAATCGTCGTTAGTCATGAAACCTATAGCAAGCTACGCGAAGAACGCAGTAAAGGAAAAGTACCTTCCTGGTCTAGCGTCGGGTGACTTGGTTGGTTGTTTCGGGCTTACAGAGCCGGATGCGGGGTCAAATCCCGACGCGATGAGAACTATCGCAGTACGGGACGGAGACCACTTTGTTTTGTCTGGAACAAAAACTTGGATAAGCAACGCTCCTATAGCAGACGTATTGATCGTTTGGGCAAAGCTCGATGGAAAAGTGCATGGGTTCATTCTGGACAGAGAGATGGACGGGATTAGCACTCCCAAGATCGACGGGAAGCTATCTTTGAGAACATCGGTAACCGGTATGATCCGTTTCGCTTCTTGATCGGCTCCTCCGTGACCGGCTCCTCCGTGACCGGCTCCTCCGTGACCGGTTCGTCGTCGCTGCTATCGTCGTCGCTGGGTGCCTTCTTCGGCTTCTTCGCCTTTGGCGCCTCGGTCGGTTCTAGAGCGGCCATCTCAGCCTC
>Ga0233439_10004778_pt1 | contig 12913 bp, 13 predicted proteins | sample SI_123_September_6_FD_182713 | JGI IMG/M metagenome (GOLD analysis project Ga0233439, IMG submission 182713) | Seawater microbial communities from Saanich Inlet, British Columbia, Canada - SI_123_September2016_100_MG | ecosystem: Environmental > Aquatic > Marine > Inlet | place: Canada: British... | reverse complement strand
AAACAATCTCCACTTCCATCATTCGGATGAATTTTATATTCTTTATTATTCATAAATCGGACAACCCAATTGTCTTGTAGAGATTTATTGGCTTTATATGTTTGGCGCATTTTTTTAGCATTATCTTCTGTCTCAGTTGGCCATGAAGATAATGTTGGTAACGGATCGTCTATAATAAATAACTTTTCATAAGTCATCTTTTCATCTGATGTCATGTTAGAATCATCTTCGTTATTGTCACTATCGACTTTTGCTGCGGGTGTAGCGGAAGGTATATTAAAGGCATCATCTTCTTCTTCTTCTTCCTCATCCTCATCCTCATCCTCTTCCTTTTGTATTTGATCTTTGATCTCATTTTTATTTGTATCATCTTGCTCTTTAGATGGTTCATTTTCTTCAGATTTTTCAGAAGAAATAACAGATTCTTTTGTTCCATATTTTTCTAAATATTCTGATGTTGCGAATGAAAAGAGAAGTGGTTCTCCCAACTTATTGAGATCTATATCACCATCATCATCCACTATAGAAATTACTTTTTCCTGTTCTACTTCAAATACACCTATTTTTGCTTTGATTCTCATTTTCGAACTGATTAAATATACGGGATAATAGATACAACCTATATTACTATGTTCTGTTCTCATATTACCTAAAGCGATGACATACTCATTATCATATAATTCAATCACATATAAAGCAGATTCATGTGTCTTGTCCTTTTCATCCAATTGTTTTTTTTCTTCATAACGAATTTCTAAATGATCAAATAAACGAGAAGAAACCATTATATAGTGAAAGATATAATTTATTTAGTTTCTTTATAATAAAAATATACATTTATTTTATATCATGTCATTGGCTACATTAAAGAAAAAAACACAACACAAATATAAAAATAATACCGGTAAACAATCACAATTTTCCATAAATGGAAGTTATCGTAACCAAGGATATGTAGGTCAAACCTCATTATCACGTCATATTATTCATACACCTCATTATGGACCGGATCCCCAGGGACATGGTACTTGCTGTGGAAGTTATAATGTGAATATAGTTGCCCCTTCTAGTGCTTGTAGCACAGAAGACAATGAAACTGTCAAATCATCTGTTTTAGGAACAAAAGGAATGTTAGCAAAAAGAACCGCTTGGTCACGACGTCCGGCACCATTTGCGTCGGTAACATCTAGTCAATGGTTGAACCAAAAAAGTAGTTCGGATTATATGGTATATAAACGAAAACAAGCGTTGAAATCATGTGAGTTGTCATCCGACGATTCATCTTTAGGAAAAGAATCTTTAGCAAAATGTGAGAGTATTGGAATAAAAACAAAATGTTCCACTACATTTAAGGAGAATGGAGATGTACATACATCAATGACTCAAGGTGATTATATCTTCAAAATTACAGATAAATGTGGTAAATTAGATGAAGACTATATACGAAGTGATCAAAATATCAATGGCAAACCCATTCCAACTGGTTAAGCGAATCTAGCCTTATTCATGCCAATAATTCATTGGTATGAATTTTTATCCGTACAAACAATACTCTAGTAGTGCCATACGAACATATACCCCATTTTTCATTTGTTCGAAATATTTACTTCGAAAGTTTGTATCGCACTCTTTTGGCAATTCATTATTACGAGGAAACGGGTGCATTAGAATAGTTGTAGACTTGGCCATATTCAGCATATCATTTGTGATACATATATTCTTGTCTATAATACATTCATCTTGAATTCGCTCTTTTTGTATTCGTGTCATATATATTATATCAACCATACTAATGACACTACTCAACTCCGAACCATATACACACTTGTTTCTTAGTGATCGTACAAATGAGTCATCTAAGGCCAAGTTTTCGTGAGATATTAGATAAAATTCGAACTGATCATAAATACGATCTAGTAACTGAATTAATGAATGACATGTACGACTGTTTCTCAAATCACCACATATTGCTATTTTCAAAGGAAGATTTATATTATGATATTGTTGTATGGTAAATAAATCTAATAGAGCTTGTGTGGGATGTTCGCCACACCCATCACCCGCATTAATTACAGGAATATTTGTACAATCCGCACATACTTTCATACAACCTTTTGTTGGATGACGTATAATCAACGCATCGCAATATTGTTCCATTGTTTGAATAGTATCTTCTAATGACTCACCTTTTCTCGTACTCGAATATTCTATTTGTAAATCTATAGTTGATCCACCACAACGGTGTACCGCACATTGGAAACTACAATGTGTACGGGTAGATGGTTCGAAAAATATATTTCCTATAATTTTTCCTTTAAGTATATCTGTCTGTGGACATAATCGATAATGATCGGCTCGACTTATTATACCCTCTATATTCTCATTTGTAAAGGAATTTATGGATAATATATGTTTTGTTTCAGATAACATAGTTGGTAGGAAAAAACACGACTTTACTTTTATATTTATTTGATTGGAATTCTCGTATTTTTCCCTAAACCCAATTTATTTTCCGGTTTTTTATACGCCTCGTATTTTTCCCTAAACCCAATTTATTTTCCGGTTTTTTATACGCCTCGTATTTTTCCCTAAACCCAATTTATTTTCCGGTTTTTTATACGCCTCGTATTTTTCCCTAAACCCAATTTATTTTCCGGTTTTTATATGTCTCGTATTTTTCCTTGGTTTTGTTGTTGAAGTAAGATCTAAAAGACAAAATCATAAAAAAATAAAAATAAAAACAAAACCAAAATCATAAATTAATTAAATTGCCAAAAGTGATTTGCAAAACTTTCTGAAAACAAAAATTGGAAAATCTATTCTTCTGATTTTTACGAGTAAAATGGCACGTATCAGGAACATAGCGAAAAGTTCGTCTATCCCGACCCCTGCCCGTGTTTCTGAAATCATCCCCGGTAAGAATGGTATTCCACGACGTCATCGCAGAGTTATTCGTGACAACTTGAATGGTATTACAAAATCAGACATTCGTCGATTGGCTCGTCGTGGTGGAGTAAGACGCATTTCTGGTCTTGCTTACGTTGAAACTAGAGGATGCTTGGTATATTTTTTACGTCGAATCATTGGTACCGCTATTGTTTATGCTGAACATGGACATCGTAAAACGGTAACAGTGTATGACGTAATTCATGCTCTGAAACGAGATGGTCGTATTCTATATGGGTTTGATGATCCACTTCCAAAACCAGCACCGAAGAGAAAAAGATATCCGGTTACAAATTACACTTGGGATCGTTTGAATAAGAAAGTTGTTTCGACAGCGAGTGTTCCGACAGCGAGTGTTCCGACAGCGAGTGTTCCGACAGAGGTTCAGATTCATTGCACGCCTCCAAGAATTGATTAGCGTACTGAATTCCTTCTTTGATAAGTTTTTTACGTTCATCTTTGGATTGAAAAGTTTCTAAGATTTTAAAAAGATTCGTATCACAATAAACACCAATCTGGTTTTGAAATTCATTTTCATCTTTAGAACGATCGTGTTTTATATATGTCCACATTTTCATTATAAAGGAGTATATATATTCAAATAAACGATATTTAGAATTAGAATTAGAATTAGAATCTACATATGGAGAAGCAGCTTTTAATTCTTTATTAGAGTTTTCTGTATTGTGGAATACACCGAAAATATTATCTTGATTAGCGTGGTCCTCCATACATTGTTTTAATGGGTAATTTTTCAATACACCCCCATCTATATAATATTTACCTTCGTGTAGAAACGGATCAAATAATATTGGCAAACAACTGGATGCGTAAATCGCATCTATTAATTTCCAACTGGGATGTGTTTTATGTGAAATATTGACGAGTTCTAGATTACTATATTCTGTAACAAAAAAATGAATATCAATTTGATTATAATTATAAAAATCTTCAAGTGTCATATCGACATGTAAGTCTTTTCCTAATAATAATGGTTTCATCGTATTTCGTATTACTTCAATACCGAACAAACCTCCTTCTTGAATACTACGTACTATAGTATTGAAATCGAGTTTATATAATAGATGCCATGGACGGTCAATTAAATAGGTTTCCAAATCATCTATATGGTATTTTAAGCCAAATCCGACTGCTAGTAGTGTTCCAACGGATGTACAATAAATTGATTTAATTTTATCCAAATCTATTTTTTTCTCTTCTATCATTTTTTTAAAAATTCCAACATAAATGAATCCAATATTGGCACCACCTGATATAACGAGATGTTCAATCATGATATATTTATAATATTTTACTGTATTTTCTTTGTATCGTTTTTATACTATATGTGAATATTTAGGGTGTTTTCGATCTATGAATTAATTCGTTTAATAATTTATTAGACATATAAGTGCCGAATATAAACCACATCGCACTGATTTGTCGTGATCCATGATATATGATCCAACTGAGTCCTTGACAATATGGTGAAGATACAAATATAATAGAATATAATAAATCAATCCATGTTGAACCAACACAATGCCGTATATAAATTTGTGCGGCGACAAAATGTAATAATATCCAAAGAATATATGTCGAACACGCACTTGTTACAAATATGGCCGTATCTAATAACCTATCGTATAAAGACATACCTTAAATTGTTATTATATTTATAGTTTCCATAATTCAATTTTTTCGTTGAGGATGGAAAGAAAAAATTGAAAATATATGTATATACACCTATGTCGTGTTTTTTATTTGCGGACGATGATGAAACAAGTGGTAAAGTGAATATAGACGAATTATATGAAAATAAAAAAAGCCGTGATCGGAAACAATTGACCATATTTAATAAAATTTTGAATCGCATTCAGAATCGTATACGTATTACTGGTCGAAATAAACGGGGTGATAAACATATATGGTTTACAGTACCAGAGTATATATTTGGGGAATCGTTATATGATCAAGGTGATTGTATTGCGTATATAGTAGTAAAATTACAAGAAAATGGATTTTTAGTGAAATATATTCATCCGAATACGGTATTTGTGTCTTGGTCAAATTGGGTACCACAATATGTTCGAAGCGAATTCAAGAAAAAAACTGGGAAAATAATGAATGAAAAGGGAGAAATTACAAATCCACATATAGAAGAAGATGATGTAGGTAAAGATGACCCAAATTATGGATTATTCAATCAAGGTACTGGGAATAACGCAACTATAAAAAAGGACGGACGGCAATATATGCCTATCGATAAATATAAACCGACAGGTAGATTTGTTTACAATCCGGATATATTGGAAAAGATCGAGAAGAAAGTGGGATTTTAATATGAAAATTTGAAATATTCATAAAGTATTATAATTACATAAATTGTTTTATATTTTTAGAATGAACATGTAGATTATATATAGGAATTTCTAGATCATTTATAATAATATATGGGCATTTAAATCCAGATGAATTAACTTTCCAGATAAAAATATACTTGGAATAATTTACACAACAACTTTCATTCACAAAATGTTTTACTTTTCCGTTCCTAGGATCAATGCCTCCTAAATATTGTCCAATCGCAGCTGCGTCAAATATTCCTTCATAATGAGAACTATTATTTGTAAGTAATTCAAAATGATTCGTTTTTATAGTGGAATTTTCTTTCATAATTGGTAGATTGTCTATTATTTCTTTACTTTTATTATTTTTAAAAGAGTTTGCCCAACAATCCATATCCGTATTACCATTCCAATGTAACATACAAGCTTCTAATTGTTTAAAAGAAGGAATATACATGATACCAGGTATACATCTATTTGGATTATCCATCGTTATCAACACTTTATTTGTATCATGAAAATGTAACTCATCCAGATTTTTGAATACCATAACATCGTTTTCTAAATGTATCATTTTTTCTACATCGTATTTTTTTAAATATTCTAGTAATACTTTGAATCTATATTTAGTCAATTGCGAAAACCCTTCTCTAAATGTTTTCTCAACTCGAGTCAAATATTCTTCATATTCGGGTATTAGTGACTCGATTGTAATAACTTCTATTGTATCATCAAAATAACATGTATTTTTTCTATCTGTCAATACAACTATATCGTTGTTGTTAAATCGTTTCAAATTTTCAATGTTCTCTTTTATACATTTTTGATTATTATAATTATTTAATACAACGAATACTACTCTCATTTATAGTTTATGTATAAGCAAATGCGTTTATATATAATTTTTATATTATAGTTAATTAATAACCCATAATGTTTGATATTGATGCATTATTTTTTTAGCTCCCATTTTTTCTAATTCTTTATTTACTAATGAACCTTTACCACACATTTCTGGATCGAATGTATCTTTACATACCTTATACCAATGGCTATCTTTTCCATTATCGAACCATTCAGGACAACAAGGTGTGTCATCTATTAATATTACTGTACCTGTGTGAAATAAATGTTTTACACAATTGAATTCTTTTAAATGGTGCTCAGCTGAAGGTAGTGGGTTTGTCCAAACTACATCGTAAGAATCTAAATAGAGAAAATCGATTTTTTCTGTTAATGAAGGTAAAAATTTTAAAGAGTCAGAATGTACAACCTTTGTTTTATTTGATGTCAATTTATTTGTTTTATCAACTGATCCTTGATTCAAATCAACTGATATAACTTTCCCATCAAAATGATTAACAAAATTATCCCATATTAGTGTTGATTGAGTTCCATGTGCGGAACATCCCGTCTCTACTATTGTATAATAGTTTTTATGGTTTTTATTAACAATCTCCAATAAGGCATTTTTAATAGTATGATAATTAATATGAGTGTAGTAAAGTCCTTTTGCCCCACCAGGTATTAATACATTATTATCATAATTTGCTAATGTTTCTTCACTTGTTCTACATTTCTGTTTTTTAAAAAAACGTGGATAAATTATAGTGAAAAAATCATTAATTTTTATTTTGTTTATTATATTTGAAAAATATTCATCAAAAAATACTGGTTCTTTTATATGAAATTTATCAAATATGTCAATGTATAGAAAATTGTTAACAAGACAATACTCCTTTATTTTCTTGTTCATATGTAAAGTATATTTTATTCTTTCTTCTTTCGTCCCTATGATAGGGAATCCTCCCCCAAATGTTACTAAATCTTGTGGAGGCACTACATTATATACACCAACATACAAATTGTTATATTGTGATATGTTTTCTTTTATTGCATCAAAATAATTTTTAACAATATCGTCTATCATTTCTTTATAATTACCATTTACCTCGTTTTTTTTAATATGGCATCTTACATCGATTTCACCTAATGAAAAAATCACCATATCATTATCATTAACAGGATGACCGGTATATGTAAAACTATTCAGATCTTTTAAATCAAAATATAATCCTTTTTTTATTCCAAAGTTATACATTAAAACCGGTCCTACTGGATGACATTTTATACTACAATCATTAAAGTCCTTGTTATTTTTTTCCACACTATATGGGGTACCTCCATAACAACGATGACTATCTCCTATAAAATGAATAATTGTTTTTTCCATATGAGATAATATTATACATACTGTTATCTTTATATATTTCTTTTTTAAAATTGAATAAAAAAGAAATGTAAACTTATTCATATCAGCACATTTGTAATAACTATATAATATAGAGACAAAATGGATCTAATACCAACCCTGATATACTGTTCATATTATGGTTCATTTGAAGAATTCATAAATTATAGTAATACTCATTTTAGTTTTACTACATGTAATTCTGTTAAAAAGTTATTACTAAAAGATAACAAAGAAGTTAATAGGTTAGACAATCTATTTTGGCGTAACTATTGTTTTACGTTACTAGATTGGTACGAAAAACAAAAATGTGCGTATGTATTTGTCAAAAGTTATCGTAAAATGAAGTTGAAAATATTTTTGGAGTTACGAGATAATGTATTTCATAGCGCAGAAACAAAGGATAAATTTTTGATAACCTTTATGAAATTACAAAAAACATACATGGCATTCAATCGTCTTGCTTATTTATGGAAATATAAACACGCTACTACATCGGTAACAACTGATTTGTATTTAGATACTATAGATCCTACCAAGGATAGTACATTCGTCCTATACCAAAATAATACAAAATTTACTTTTAAAATCTCAGAATTGATACGTATTATTGGTCTGGCGTTATATGGGAAATATGAGGGTTCGTTTCACATTAGTTCAGAATTGCCGTCAAATCCTTATAATAAAATGAACTTTGAAATACATAATTTGTATAATATTTATTTTCATATTGCGTTCCATACAAAAATGAATATGCCAACTATAATACACTTATGGTTCAAAGAAGATTTCATTTGTTCTAAATTGATTTTAAAGCACAAACCAGTTTTACAAAAATTATGTGTACAGAATTTTGTCACTAATTTAGATTATAGATCACCAGAAATACATTATCATATGACTGATATCATTCAAACGAATAAATATTTGTGTAAATGGAAGATTGATCCAACTTTTCCTAAAAAAGATTTGCTAGACAAGTTGAAACCATGTATGTTCGATTACTATATGGCTGAATATGTTAATTGTTCTACCGATGAGTCAGTATATTACAGAATAAATCTAAGGTGTAAACTTAAAAGACTATATTTAGAGAACCCTATATATGGAACTATTGATAAAAAATTATTTGATAATAATGGAGACACATTTCGGTTTGATTTAAATATTGATGCCAAACCATTTATATTCGGGGAAAAATCATCAAACATAGTCATAAACCCCCATAAATGTAATAAAAAAGTAAAGCGAATCAATAAATCTAGAAGTTCTAAAGAAGGCACCAAACTGAGATCGTATAGAGAATACACCTCAAATTCAAAATATAAGAGAGATATCTATAATGATTTTAGCGATGACTCATTGCGAGCGGAAGCACAAACAGAAATATTAAATTTGCGCAAAAAATGTATTACAGTAGATGATACAATACGTATGGGATTCGTCAATGATACAATGGCACATAATACAATATCAACTCTCAATCTACAAATTGAGGATGACGTCATTACAATTTCAAGTCTATTTACATAATTTGTACTACAAAAATTATTTTATCATTTGTTAACAACATTTTGATTACATATGCCTTCCATATCTTTATCGGCGATTCCTTTTGTGCCTTTCAGTAGTTTTGCTAAATCTTTTGGCGTTTGTGATATACCTTCTATTTTAATTCTTTTCATTTTTTCCTCTATTTGTTTTGAAAAATCTTCATGTTGAAAAACATGTTCATCTAACTTTTCAGTTAATGGGTCTATATGTCCTTTCATATTTGTCTCTAAACTACATATAATGAGAGAGCGTAGATTTTTTTGAAATGGTTCACTTTCAATTAAGTTAGTTTTTGCGTCTTCAATATTTATTCTAACTTGTTCCATCATTTCTTCCGGTTTTTTTAATGCCCATTGATACATTCTTGTATTATTATTCAAAGCATCTACTATAGGATTAACTAATGGCTGGAACGTCTCTGGGTCAAATCCACCAACTATTCTCTTGGATTTTTTTTTGAGAGACGACCTTCTTTTATTTTTCCGTTTTCTTCTTTTCGTTCCACCTGATTTACGCTCAAAATTTTTTAACCCAAATAATCCTGGAATCCGTCTTAAAATACTGCTTTGAGTTATTTGTTCATCTAAATTCTTTTCATCTTTCGAAGAATCTACTGTTTCATTACTCGGTGCGTTACATAAATCTGTTAAATCTTCTTTTTTGATAATAATATCATTTGCGTTAGAAATGAATTTTGGATCGAGACGCACATTATCATTACAATATCCAGTAATGTGATCATGTACATTTGTTTTTAAACTATTGTCATCTAATTGTTTTGAAAATTGTTGTATTAATAAATTGCTGATAGACTGGATGGAGTAGTTTTTCATTAGTTCAATTACGTCCATTTTCATATTATTTAAATTACTTACTGCCTCAGAAGAAATCATTGTATAATATTTTATGATAAATTATTATATTTATTCTTTTTCTAAAACTACAGGAACATTTTTTAGTGTTTCTATCATATTTTGTTCGTTAAAGTCTATACTTACTTTATCTATTAATTTTGTAATGGTAATATTTTGAATCGATTCTACCAGTTCTGCCATTTTACTCATAATATTTTGTTCTTTACTGCTATATATGTCAGTGATTGCTTTGTTTAAACTTTCTTCATTAAAACAATCGAGTAAAGTATTCGCAATAATATCGTCCGACTTCATTTGACTTAAAAAGATGGTCATTACACTTTTTTGTTTATCATATGGTTCAATCAATGATGCTTTTTTATCTGATTCACCTAAATCATCTGAATGTAATGTGTGTGAATAAAGTATACTTTCTTTTTCTTTTTTATAATATTTGTTTTGATCCCATTTGATGCCATCCATCGCATGCGTATATGTATTTAAAATAACATTCGTAAAATCTTTTTTAAAATCATCTGTATTGATAGCTTTTTTACATATTTCACTAACCGCTTCTTCCATCAATAGAGCCACCGTTTTTGCGAAAGCATTGAAGTATTGAAATGGGTATGGATTTATTGTTTCCGCATTTTTTTGGCCAATCGTATTTACTATTAAATTATCTAGATTTCCTCTTTCAATATTCGGTACTTCTGTTATAAATGGTGATTCCGATTTATGATTACAATTCGCATTTCCTCCTGTTATTTTTTTACCTAAACGACCTTTTTTACGTGTTATATTTTTTTTATTATGAAAATTACGGTTTTTATTTGTACCTTTCTTTGTCATCTGCTATATCCTATAAAATTCACTTATAAATAAAATTGAAAATAATTATTCAAATAAGTTTAATACACATATTATATTTTCTTATTTCAACTTATTATGATGGAAGAAGTACAAAAGTTACATATAACGCCGCAGTCTAAAACACAAAAGGTTCGTCGGAATTTGTCGGAACAAGAAAAGGCAAGATTATGGGCAATATTGGATGAAGAAAAAGAAACAAGTAAACAAGATACTTTAGAGAAAATATATACAATTGAAGAAACCGAGTTTTGTACGAAATGCTCACAATTGTTGGTATATTCTGAAGAAGGATTCCCTTGTTGTCGTAACAAACAATGTGGTTTTATGAGTCAATACACCTTAGATTATTCACCGGAATGGCGTTATTTTGTAAACGATCAAAAAGCAAATAATCCAAATACAAGTCGGTGCGGAAATCCAATAGATCCTCTTCTAGAAGAATCATCATATGCCTGTAAAATATTTTGTTCAAATGGTTCATCTAATGAGATGAAAAATTTACGTCGATGGAGTAAGTGGCATTCTATGCCTCATAAAGAAAAAATGCTTCATGAGGAATTCCAACTTATTGGCACATACGCAACAAATTCGGGAATTCCTAAGATATTTATTGATCACGCTAAAGTGATTTACAAAGATTTGTATGAACAAAAGAATTTTAGAGGAATGAAACGAGATGCGATTCGAGCGGCTTGTATATGGATTGCGTGCTGGCAAAATGGTTGTCCAAGAACTCCAAATGAAATTGCTGATGTATTTCATATTGATCGTAATAGTGCTTCTTTAGGATGTTCCTCCGCAGAACAATTATTACAAAGCCATGAACGTACAATGGATCCAGAAGACAAACTACAATTATGTGCCCTTACACCTTCTTCTTTTATTGATCGGTTTTCTAGTAAGTTAGACCTAAGTCAGGAACAAGCATTATTGGCAAAATTCGTAGCAGCTCAAGTTGAAAAACGACAATTGATACCAGATAATAGGCCACAAGCGATAGCGGCAGGTATTTTGTACTTAATTTCTATTCATTGTCATTTAGGGTATTCAAAGGGTGACATCAAAAGCAGATTAGGAGACGAAGCGAGTGAAGTTACTATAAATAAATGTTTCAAAAAACTGAATGAGATGCATAAAGACATACTACCATCATGGGTACATAAAAAATATAAAAAGACCGATGTGAAAAAAATATAAAAACAATGTACTATATCATTATATATAATAAAACAAATATGTCAATAGTTCCATCTGTCATATTTATAGTCCCATACAGAAATCGAGAAGTTCAAAAATCTTTTTTTTTGAGAAATATGAAATATATTTTAGAAGATGTAACAGATACATGTGAAATTTATTTTGCGCACCAAAATGATAATAGAAATTTTAACAGAGGAGCTATGAAAAATGTTGGATTTTTAGCAATGAAACAAAAATATCCGGATCATTACAAAACGATCACTTTTGTATTTAACGATGTAGATACTACTCCAGTTGAAAAGAATATTATAAAGTACAAAACGATAAAAGGGACTATAAAACATTTTTATGGATTCAATCATGCTTTAGGAGGAATTGTATCAATTACTGGTAATGATTTCGAAATGATAAATGGTTTTCCAAATTTATGGGGTTGGGGATTTGAAGACAACGAATTAAATAAACGAGCATTACAACATGGTTTAAATATTGATAGATCTACGTTTTTTCCACTTTTAAATGAAAATATAATACAAATACAAGGATCACATTTAAGAGATGTTAATAAAGAGGAAATAGAAAAATATAAGAGAAAACAAATAGATGGCATGGGACATATTCATAATGTACAATTTAAGATTGAAAATAATATGGTTCATATAAATGAGTTCTCTACTGGATTTACTCAAAATGAAAATAAAAATTATAATCATGATTTACGTGATGGGAACATTAATTCGAATCAACGTGGATCTATGGGTATGAAGTTTTTTCATAAATCACGATAAAATACATTTATATCAATGGTTTTGCTTCCAACCATTTATATGTAATGCCAAACTCTTCATTTGTTTCCCATATTCCTGATATTTTCAGGATAAAACGGT
>Ga0233439_10004767_pt1 | contig 12944 bp, 10 predicted proteins | sample SI_123_September_6_FD_182713 | JGI IMG/M metagenome (GOLD analysis project Ga0233439, IMG submission 182713) | Seawater microbial communities from Saanich Inlet, British Columbia, Canada - SI_123_September2016_100_MG | ecosystem: Environmental > Aquatic > Marine > Inlet | place: Canada: British... | reverse complement strand
TGGCGTTGACAGCGAGTAAGGGACGCTTTCCTCTGATTCGCATTGAGGAGTTGTCCGTTTCCACATCAACCTGAGCCTCCTGAAGTTTCAGGGTAATGGGCTCCACATGCTGTGGAATACAGTTCTCAATCAGGACGTCTCCTTGAGTGATGGCCGCCGCAATCATATATGTTCCCGTTTCAATACGGTCAGGAAAAATATGGCACTCAATCGGCTTCAAGGAGGAAACTCCTTGAATGGTAATCATATCGGTGCCCTGGCCTTTAATTTTTGCTCCGGCCTTGTTCAAAATATCCGCTAGAAATACAACCTCGGGTTCCTTCGCCGAATTTTCCAGAATCGTTTCGCCCTCAGCGAGAGATGCCGCCATCATCAGGTTGGCTGTACCCGTCACCGACACCGTATCAAAATAGAACTGGATCCCCTTAAGGCTATCAGCCGTTCCATGCACATAACCCTGCTCCAGCCAAACCTTCGCCCCCATTGCTTCCAGTCCTTTAATGTGAAGATCTATAGGTCGTGCTCCAATAGCGCACCCACCCGGCAAAGATACCCTGGCTCGGCCTAACTTGGCTAGTAATGGTCCCAAAACCAGGCAGGAAGCCCGCATGGTAGAAACCAGATCATAAGGTGCTTCAGGATTGTTGGCTTGGGACGTATCCAAAACAATTTTTTCGTTGCGATAACTTTCTACTTCTGCCCCCAGATCCTTGAGTAGCTGAATCATAGTTGCCACATCGCGAACTTTTGGAACCCCTTCGATTATATTTCGTCCCCGGGTCAGGAGTGTAGCGGCCAAAACGGGAAGAACCGCATTCTTGGCTCCGCTCATCTTGACGGTGCCTTCTAAAGGCCGACCGCCCTCTATAACAATCTTATCCATTCATAGTCCTTGCTAATACCACCCTGTCATAACCAGAATAATCCTGAACCACTTGAAGATCCTGATAGCGCGAACAGTCTTCAAATATTTCAACCACCGCCGAAGCCTGGTTGTGCCCGATTTCCAAAACCAGCCAACCATTTTTCTCAAGTTGTTCCCATGCCATGGGTACGATATAGCGGTAATAGTCCAACCCATCTTCCCCTCCATCCAAAGCTTGAGGCGGTTCATATTGCCGTACTTCCGGCATGCACGTTAACAGGTTTTCAGATGCGATATAGGGAGGGTTGGAGACGATAAGGTGATAAGGCCCTTGCCAGTCTATCTGCATAAAATCGCCGGATACAAAGCATATTTGATCTGTCACAGCATGGTGCAGGGCATTTTTTCGGGCTATCTCTAATGCCGAATTTTCAAGTGCCGTGATCTGGCATTGAGAGATTTCCTTCGCTAGCACAATCGAAAGAACTCCTGATCCCGTTCCCAAATCCAAAATTCGAACAGGAGTGGATATTTTCTCCAATGCTTTCAAACATTGCTCGATCAGAATTTCTGTTTCCGGTCGAGGTGTCAGAACTTTTTCATTAACTGCAAAATCGAGCGACCAGAATTCCTGATTACCCGTTATGTGAGAAACCGGTTCGCGCAAAACCCTTCTCTCGATTCGGGAACAAAGCATCTGCTCTTCGGCTCGATTCAGAATCCGCTCAGGATGTGTCATCAACTCAGTTCTTGAGATTTTAAGGCCGTCTGCTATTAATATTTCCGCATCCAGTCGGTGAGATGTAATCCCTGCTCGCAAAAATTTTTGGCTGGCCCAATTGAGAAAAGAGTAAACGGTTCCATCGCGGCTTAGGTCGAGTTTTGTCTCTTCAAGAAGCACTCTTCTAGTCTCCCTTCAGAGCCTGTGTCTGAAAATGGAGGGTTAACGCTTCAAGAAGCTCATCCAAATCGCCCTCCATCATAAATGACAGCTTATGCAGGGTTAAACCAATCCTGTGGTCAGTCACCCTTTCCTGAGGGAAGTTATAGGTACGAATGCGTTCACTACGATCACCCGAACCCACCTGTTGCTTGCGATCGCTGGCCATGGACTCCTGTTGCTTTCTTTGTTCTTCGTCATACAGCCGGGCTCTTAAAACCTTCATGGCTTTTTCCCGGTTCTTATGTTGTGATTTTTCGTCCTGACAGGTCACTATCATTCCGGTCGGTATATAGGTTAAGCGGACAGCCGAATCGGTTGTATTGACACTTTGTCCGCCAGGCCCGGAAGAACGGTAGACATCCACCTTTACATCTGCCGGATTAATTTTGATATCTACATCCTCCACCTCTGGCATGACAGCCACGGTCACCGCCGAAGTATGGATACGTCCCTGGCTTTCTGTATCAGGAACCCGTTGCACCCTATGGGTACCTCCTTCATATTTCAGTTTGCTATAAACTCCTCTACCTGAAATATTGAAAATCACTTCTTTGAATCCGCCTTTGCCGGTCAGGTTGGAACTCAATATATCGACCTGCCATTTTTTCTCTTCAGCATACCTCGAATACATTCGGAACAAGTCATTTGAAAAAAGAGCCGCCTCCTCACCCCCAGTACCAGCACGAATCTCCACGATAACGTTTCGCTCATCACGTGGGTCTTTAGGAAGCAAAAGAAGTTTTAAGGCCTCCACTGTTTCCTGTTTTTGAGATTCCAATTCGGCTACATCTTCCCGAGCCATTTCGACCAACTCTGGATCTTGCTCTTCATTCAGGATTTGTTTATTCTCTGCCAACTGGCGATCGATTTTCTGCCAACTCTGGAACTTTTTAACGATTGGGGTCAGCTCGGATTGCTCCCGGGCATACTTCTGGAATTCGGACTGCTGGGAAATAATTTTAGGATCACTGAGTAGCTGGTTGAGATCGTCATAACGCTTCTCAACCGATTTCAGCTTATCAAACATGGAGGTTTCTTGAAAACCCTTGCGGGATCAGGGAAAGGAAAAAAGATGGCTTCGATTATTGAGGACTGCTTGCTTCTTGCTTATCCGCTGGCATTGCCTTGGCATATTTGCGTTTAAACTTTTCAATGCGACCCGCAGTATCCATGAGCTTCTGTTTTCCCGTGAAAAATGGATGGCACTGGGAACAGATTTCCACATGCAGGTCTTTCAAGGTTGTACGGGTCTGCACTTCGCTTCCGCAAGCGCATCGTACAGTGGTTTCGTAATATTCAGGATGAATGCCGTCTTTCATTGGGTCACCATTAAGAGTTCATTGCCGCTAAAAATTCGGCATTAGTTTTAGTTTCTTTTATTTTTTGCAGGAGTAGATCCATCGTATCATGTATGCCCATCGGGATCAAAACTTTTCTCAATAACCAGACACGCTGGAGGTCTTCCTCTGGGAGCAACAGCTCTTCCTTTCGGGTTCCTGATTTATTGATATCAATGGAGGGGAAAGTTCTCTTGTCTGCCAATTTGCGGTCGAGGACAATTTCTAAATTACCCGTTCCTTTAAATTCCTCAAAAATTACATCGTCCATGCGACTTCCTGTATCAATAAGTGCCGTAGCAAGGATAGTCAGGCTTCCCCCTTCCTCCAGGTTTCTGGCGGCACCAAAAAATCTCTTGGGCCTCTGCAGGGCATTGGAATCTACACCACCCGATAAAACTTTGCCACTTGGTGGAACAATAGCATTATAAGCTCTGGCCAGACGCGTAATACTATCTAGAAGGATCACTACATCTCGCTTGTGCTCAACCAGACGCTTGGCTTTTTCAATCACCATTTCAGCTACCTGCACATGCCTTTGCGCCGGCTCGTCAAAGGTAGAACTGATAACCTCACCTCGCACAGATCGCTCCATATCGGTCACTTCTTCAGGACGCTCATCAATGAGCAAAACGATCAACGCAATTTCCGGGTAGTTCGTGCTAATGCTATTGGCAACGGATTGCAACAACATCGTTTTTCCGGTTCGGGGTGGTGCCACAATCAAACCACGCTGGCCCTTACCTATCGGAGTCATCAGGTCCATCACTCGGGCACTGTAGTCTTTGCCGCCAGGTGTCTCCAGCCGAATCCGTTCTTCAGGATACAACGGTGTCAGGTTATCGAATAAAATTTTATCCTTGGTCTTCTCTGGATTCTCAAAGTTGATTGCCTCCACTTTTAGCAGGGCAAAATAACGCTCACTATCCTTGGGCGGACGAATCTGGCCGGAAATGGTATCACCCGTACGCATATCAAACTTGCGAATCTGCGATGGGGACACATAAATATCATCTGGACCCGGAAGATAATTATAAGTCGGTGCCCGAAGAAAACCGAACCCGTCAGGAAGGATCTCCAGAACCCCCTGGCCAAACATCAGGCCATCCTTTTCGGTCTTGGCTTCCAGAATCCTGAAAATAAGGTCCTGTTTTCTGAGCCCACTGTGGCCCTGGATCTTCAGCTCTTTGGCAATGTTAGTGAGTTCAGATATAGTTTTAGACTTGAGTTCTTCTATATTCATCTGGGTCATGGTTTGTAGCTTCTTTGAGGGAGATTAGGAATGATCGGTTCTCGTAAATAGTAACGCCCTTGGAGTGAACCTAGGTCAAAGACGGGGGAAATTTTATAATGTTGGATATTTTATATTATGAGTGTGTTTTATTGGTTAACGGCGAAAGCACGAAAAAATTAGCTGGATAATTGATTGGTTTTATAAGGGATTTTTTGTCTGGGAGCTTTCGGAGCTAAGTCACTGTATCCAGTTCTCCTCGATTTGTCAACCCTTTTATCTATCCAATGCTTCTATCTGTACAACTATTATCCCAGGCCAGCGAACCCGTTGTCTCAAAATAAAGACCCGGTTGACAAGGCAAATTCAATCGCGGTAGCATGGGGGATCCCAACAAAACCCATAACTTGGGTTTTTATTGCCATCTATTTTCGCTTTTTATTCGCTTATGTTTATCCATCTAAATTGCCACAGTAATTATTCCTTTCTGGCTGGCAAGCCGCCAGAAACAAAGAGCAATGGCCCTTCCCATGCCATCGGGGGGGCAAACAAACTTGACGATCTTGTTCGGCGTGCGGCCATTCTGGGATACCCGGCTCTGGCCCTGACAGACACCAATGGACTTTATGGCGCAGTGCCGTTCTATCAATCTTCCCGCAAGGCAGGCATCAAACCGATTTTTGGAACAGAAATTGTGCAGGAAACACAGCGGGCCGTTCTCCTTGCCAGGAACCTGCAAGGATTCGCAGAGCTCTGCCGGGTGATCACCGATCGGCACTTGAAATCGGACTTCTGCCTGACCGAGCGTTTGAAGCAATGTAGTGAGGATGTCATCATCCTTTGCCCGGATAGGGAGATTTTGCAATCCCTGCTCGCCACACGCGGAAGTGAAAATCTTTATTTCGAGATCAATTCATCCAGCGTGACAAGTGAGGGAGTGGATTGCCCAGTCGTCGCAACAAATCCGGTTCGTTTCGTTCGCCCCGAAGACTGGGAGGTGCATCGCCTGCTGACAGCCATCAAGACGAATACCACCATCCATTCTGTTCCCCGATCCGCATTGGCTCCCCGTGATGCATGGATGAAAACTCCTGAAGAGATGGCGCGCCTGTTTCAAGAGACCCCCCTTGCCAACACTCTCAAGATCGCCGAGCAATGTAACGTTGAGCTTCCGGTCGGGGAAACATTACTTCCAAAGCTACCTGTAAATTCAAAAAACCAATATGGCTATCTCAAAAAACTGGCATGGGAAGGACTGAAAAAATTTTATCACGGCGATCGTCTAAAAGATGCCATTCAACAACTGCGTTACGAACTGAAGGTAATCAATGGCCTGAATTTTTCCTCCTACTTTCTGATTGTCTGGGACATCGTGCGCGAGGCAAAAGCACGGGGTATTCCTACGGTTGGGAGGGGGTCTGCCGCCAACAGCCTGGTGTGTCGAGCACTGGGCATCACCGAAGTTGACCCTATTGCTCACAACCTCTACTTCGAACGGTTCCTGAATCCAGAGCGTAGTGACTACCCCGATATCGATATTGACTTCCCCTGGAATCGGCGCGATGAAATGCTCGACTATGTGTTCAAAAAATACGGCCCTGAAAATGTCGCATTGATCTCAGCGCACATCCATTTCCGTGGACGCTCGGCACTGCGAGAAGTCGGCAAGGCCCTTGGCGTTCCTATCCCTGAAATTGATGCCCTCACCTCCCGTCTACCCCATTTTTCCGACCTGTCTGGAATGGAAGAAATACGCACAAATGTTCCGGAATGCCGTGATCTGCCATTAGAAGATGAGCCTTACCGTTCCATGATCTCGCTTGCCAACCGGATCGATGGGTTTCCGCGCCATCTCTCGATTCATTGTGGCGGCATTGTAGTCTCCCCCTTCCCTATTACTGATCGCATCCCTCTACAGCGCACACCCAAAGGTTTTACGGTCACTCAATATGATATGTACCCGGTGGAAGATATGGGGTTACTAAAAATTGACCTTCTGGCGCAAAAAGGATTGGCCGTGCTCGCCGACACCGTACGCGAAATCGAATCTCGCTATGACCAGAGAATCGATTTCAACATCATCAACCCGGTACAGGACCCGAAAACGCGCAAACTCATCCGGGAAGGAAAAACCATCGGTTGCTTTTATATCGAATCGCCTGGTATGCGTAATCTCTTGCGAAAACTTCAAGTCGACAGTTTCGAAATGTTGACCGCCGCCAGTTCCATCATCCGACCCGGCGTGTCGGAAAGCGGGATGATGAAAGCATTCATCGACCGCCACACAGAGGCCCGCCACAGGCAATTGGCCAGCACGATGCTGGACCCAACGAGCAACAACTCTTTGCCCAACTCAAACCGCCTCTCGGCACAACAAGACATTGCAAATTTTCCACCGGGCGAGGCCCATGAAATTTTGAAAGACACTTACGGTATTATGATTTATCAGGAAGACGTGATCAAGGTCGCGCACATGATTGGAGGCATGAGCCTTGGTGAATCCGACAGCTTAAGAAAATGCATGAGCAAGAAAAGGGACTGGCAGGATATCAATACACACCGGAGCCGCTTTATCTCCGGAGCAATACAAAACGGAGTACAAAAAAAAGCCGCGGAAGAAATCTGGCGACAAATTGAAAGTTTTGCGGGTTATGCTTTCTGCAAAGCACACAGTGCCTCATTCGCCATCGTTTCCTATCAGACCGCTTATCTCAAGGCGCATTATCCCGCCGAGTTCATGGCGGCGGTGCTGTCGAATCGCGGCGGATTCTACGATGCCTGCGCTTACACCGAAGAGACCCGGAGGATGGGAATCCGAATCCTCCCTCCCGATATCCAGCTCAGCGATGAATCCTTCACCGCAACCAGCGTGAAGCTGGACCCAACAGGCACGTTATATTCTTCCTCAGACTTCGTGCCCCGAAGGGGTAATAGCTCCATCCGGCAAACAAAAAGTTCCTTTGGCTCAAAAAATTATCGCCAGTTGCCCCCGCGGCAAGCGGTTCGAGTTGGCTTATCACAAGTGAAGGGACTCAGCCAAAACTCCATTGGTGAGATTCTGAACAACCGTCCCTACTCATCGCTCGCCGATTTTCTGGTGCGAACAAAGGTTTCCGTTTCAGAAACCGAATCGCTGATCCGTTGCGGGGCATTTAATACTTTTGGAATTAGCGTGGCAGAATTATTGTGGCAACTGAAACTGCACCATCGCAGGCCTCGCCTTTTTTCACAATTCAATCAACAGGTTCCAATACTGCCTGAATACACCCCGAATGAGAAACTACTGGCGGAACTGGAATGTCTGGACCTCACTGTGTCGAGTCATCCGCTTAGTCTTTACTCTTTTAATAAAAAACTTGCACAAGCCGCAATATCTGGAAATCAGCTTGAGAAGTTTTCTGGAAAGCTGGCGACACTGATCGGCTGGGCAATTACCTACAAACGTACACGCACTGCAAAAAACGAACTGATGAAGTTCATGACCCTGGAGGACACTACGGCAACGTTCGAGGTCACGTTGTTTCCACGCGTGTACCAACAATTCGGCCATCTGCTTTATGATCGTGGACCCTATATCGTCCGCGGTCGTGTTGAACAGGAAGGTAATTGCCACACTGTGACAGCATTGTGGGTTCATAGACTCACAAGATGCGATAGCTCCTGATACCCGGAAATTGTATAAATGGAATTGTTTTGCTCAGGGGAGTTGAGTAAGAGTTTGCCGAATGATTTCTGCAGAAGGCTGATCGGGGTTAAGACGAAGGCTTAGTTTGAGCGGACTGCGGCCCAAATCAGGCTGGTCAGTCCGTTTCATATAGAACATACCCAAAACATACTGGTAGTGGGCGGATTCTGGTTCGAGAGAAACCGACTTTTGATAAGCTCGTAACGCTCCATCTGAATCTCCAACCTTATCCAGAAAAACCCCCCGGTTAAAATGAGCCAGCCCAAAATCGGGGTCCCGTTCCAAAGCCTGGTTTAATAAATCAAGACTTTCCTTTGTCCGGTTTCGGTTCCCCAGAAAAACTGCCAGGTGATTATAATACTCAGGCTTATCTGGATTTTTCTGAACCAATTCCCGATAAAGCGATTCTGCCTTTTCCCATTCTTTCCGTTCAGCATGAATATGAGCGGAGTAGAGAGCCGCTTTATTATTTTTTGGATCGAGAACTCTGGCTTGGTTTAATCTTTTAAGCGCTCGGTCTCTGTCTCCTTTACTCCAATGAGAAAGTCCGAGAAACATTATGGAACGAGTATGGTTCGAATTTTTTGAGACACTGTCCTGCCACAAATGTAAATCATCCTGATAAACATGATTCCTGTTCATACTTAGTAAACTGAATATCAAAAGGATAGAAAGTGCCAACAAACTCCATCTATATTCTGATGCGATAGCGGTTACGGCTATTGCGAGCCCTACCCCGGGAATATAAAGAAAACGATCGGCCATCATTTGAGGAAAGGGAATGATGTGGGAAACTGGAAGCAGTGCAATGAGAAACCAAACCATCCCAAAAAATACAACCCGCTGGTTTGAGTAACTCCATCGAACCAACCAGAAATAACCCACTATCACTGGAATAGAAATCAAGACCTGCGGCTCAATCAAGCTTTTATAAACCTGATCGGGATACCAGATATTCAAATTGATCGGAAACAAAATTTTAATTATGTATTCCTTGAATACTGCCATCATACTGAAAAAGGTGTAAAGGGTGTTATCGTCTGGATGGTCACGCAGAGTCCCGGCACTGGAATGCGATAGCAAAGCCACTATTACGATTCCCAGGGAAATAAAAAAATAAGGAACCTTGTCCACTAGAATATTTTTTAGGCTTTTGCCTGCAAACGACACATCATAAAGGATCAGCAAGAGCGGTAGGATCACTACAGTAGTTTTTGCCAGGCAGGCAAAGGAAAATAAAAGCAAAGAAAGGACACGCGTTCCTCCACGAAGATAGGTTAAAAATGAAAGAACAAAAAACAAAAAGGATAGCAGGTTTTTACGTTCTGAAATCCATGCCACACTTTCCACCTGCACCGGATGAGCTAAAAAGATCAAGGAAACCCAGAAGGCCCCTCTTCCCGATCGAGTAATCTGGAGAACCAACTGATAAACCAGAAGAGAATTTACAAAATGAAGCAGGGTATTAGTGAAATGATATCCCGTAGCATTCAGACCATACAACCAATAATCAATGCTCAAGGAAAGAAGGGTCAGGGGGAGATAGTCCCACACATGAAGTGAGGAAAACATATTCCACACACCCTGAATATCCAGAGCCTTTATCAAATAATTTCCGACAATGTAGTGCCGGTCATCAAATACAAAACCATTTTTTAATGAATTAAAATAGATCAAACCCGTCAAGGCCAGAAACAGGGTAATTAGAAAAGATCGGCGAATAAAAGGTGTATTGGAGGGCAACATGAGTGGTTGTTTGGAATTATTCAAGTCCTGCCAGCCCTATCACTGTATGTCAAAGCAGAAAATTTGGCAATGATAGACAAAGGCCACAGAGAGTCTTGGAAAATAGGCGGGAGCCTAAGTTAGACCCAACAACTCTTTGGACTTAGTAATTACAGTTGGCTCCATGTCAAACCGACTTCTATTTGACTCTGGCAATGCATAGAGGCAAAATACCCGTTGATTGAATCTTCCAAAAGATAGATTCATTTTTTCAAGTAACTATTCTTAATCCAGCAAGGATCCATTAATGGCAAAGACAAAAAGCATACGAGATGATACCAGCCAGTGTGAAAAATGCCTTCCAGCATATTGTTGCAATTATTTCGCATTTGGCATTGATGAACCTGAGGACCGACGAGACTATGAAAGTTTGTTGTGGAAACTCGCGCATGAAAATGTTTCGATTTATATCTATCGAAAAGACTGGTACATCATGATCCACAGCCGGTGCAATTTTTTACTGCCGGATAACAAATGCGCCATCTATGAACACCGACCCTATATGTGCCGCGAACACAGCACAGAATCCTGCGAGTATACCGGGGACGATTACGGCTTCACCGAACATTTCAAAAGTTACGATGAGCTCTTGACTTACATTAAGGAAAACACGAACTTCAGGTTTAAACAGGAACTAACAGGGATACCCCCCAACTGTCTTTAATGGGGGCGGGATGTCACTAATGAGAAGGAAGTTGGGTCTTCCCCATCGGTTTAGGCCCGGAAAATAGAGGGAAGAACTATTTCTTTTTTTTGCCTTCTGGCTTGTCTTTTTTAGGAGTCTCTTTAGAATCAGGCTTCTTTTTATCGGCAGGAGCCTTAGCTTTTTTGGGTGCCGATTCCTTTGCTTTGGGTTCTGCTTTTTTCTTTTCAGTCACTTTCGGCTTAGTTCCTTTTGCTTCTTTTTCCGGTATTGCTTTTTCTTTGGAAGGAGCTTTTGCCTCATCCTCACGATCTACCAATTCAATAAATGCCATGGGTGCATCGTCCCCCTTGCGGTGACCAATGCGGATAATACGGGTATATCCACCCGGCCGTTTGGCATAACGCTCTGCCAGCGGACCAAAAACTTTTTGAACGGCTTCTTTACCAGGAGCAAGCTTGAAAGCCTGACGGCGGGCATGTAGCGTACCCTTTTTGCCCAATGTGATTGTTTTTTCCACCTTGCCCCGCAGTTCCTTGGCTTTTGCCAACGTTGTACTGATGCGCTCTCTTTGAATAAGAGCCTGAACAAGGTTTCTGAACAATGCTTTTCGATGAGCAGAGGTCCGGCCGAATTTTCTACCTGCTTTTAAATGCCGCATGACTGTGTATCACTCCTATTATGATTTAACCGAGCCGATTGCTAAAGCTCGACTTCCGTATCAATTTCTTTTTTCTTCTGAGCCTGGCTGATTTGTTTAAGATCTTCTTCATCGACCTTCATTCCCAAATGAAGCCCCATGTCTTCCAGAATCTCTTTAATTTCATTCAGCGATTTCCGGCCGAAGTTTCTTGTCCTCAACATTTCGCCATCGGTTTTTTGAACCAGCTCGGCGATGGTTTGGATGTTGGCATTTTTAAGACAATTGTAGGAGCGAACAGACAACTCGAGTTCCTCCACACATTTAGCCATATTTCCAAGTACCTTCTGTTTTTTCTCATCAACCTGGGGTTGCACCGGTTCCGGCTCTTCATCAAAGTTGATAAAGATCTGCATATGATCTTTAACAATTTTAGCGGCATGAGCTACAGCATCCTCAGGCGTGATTCCTCCGTTGGTCCATAGTTCCATAACCAGAGAATCATAATCGGTGGATTGCCCAACTCGAGTATTCTCAACATGAAAGGTGATTTTTTCGATCGGGGAAAAACTTGAATCCATAGGAATCATCTGTACGGATTCATTTTCGATGTTGTGTTTATCAGCGGGCACATAACCCCGGCCTCTGCGCACAATCATTTCAATTTCCACTTCACCAGCTTGATCAATGGTGAGAATAGGTAAATCAGGATTCAGCACCTCAATATCCGGATCTGCCGTAATATCTTTGGCACAGACTGTCCCAGGTTTCGAAGCTTTAATATAAATCCGCTTATAGGATTCCTCACCTGACAATTGAAGGTTGACCTGTTTGAGGTTGAGGATAATTTCTGTAACATCCTCAACAACTCCTGGAATGGAGGAAAATTCGTGAAAGATGCCTTCAAACTTGACGGCCACGATGGCGGCCCCTTCAATCGAAGACAAAAGCATTCGCCTTAAAGAGTTACCAATGGTCACTCCATAACCGCGTTCGAACGGACCCGCGCTGAGCTTGCCGTAATACGCTGACTTGTTTTTCTTATCAAATTCTAATCGCTTGGGTTTAACGATTCCCTGAGCTGTGAACATGAAACCTCCGACCTATTGACTTGGGTCAAAACAGTTTTTATTTAGTTTGTTTAAACGATGCTAGTACGGCTAACGAGAATAGAGCTCAACAATCAGCTGTTCTTCTATTGGCATCGTAACATGCTCTCTTGTCGGCAAGGCCTGAACAACACCCTGCTTGCTATCTGCATCAAATGACAACCAGTCCGGCAGAGTTTTTCCTTTAATATTCTCTATCGCATTTTTCACTGGAGCTTTTTTGAGTTTATTTGGGTTTGGAGCTATGGTATCGCCCTGCCCAAGGATGTAAGAGGGAATATCCACCTTACTTCCATTAACGGTAAAATGGCTGTGCCGAACCAACTGGCGAGCCGCGCTTCTGGAGGGAGCCAGTCCCATCCTAAAAACTACATTATCCATCCGCAACTCTAAGTTCTGCAGAAGGTTTTCACCAGTGATGCCTTTTTTCTTATCTGCCGCATGAAAGTAGTTACGGAATTGTTTTTCCAACAAACCGTAAATTCGCTTTACCTTTTGCTTTTCACGAAGCTGAACCCCATATTCTGAGAACTTCTTCCTGCCCTGACCATGCTGGCCTGGCGGGTACGCTCTTTTTTCAATCGCGCATTTTGCCGTCTCACAACGGGAACCTTTTAAAAATAATTTTATGCCTTCTCGCCGACAAAGTCGACAAACAGAACCTGTATACCTGGCCAAATTCAGCTTCTCCTTTCGGTTTTATGCA
>Ga0233439_10004765_pt1 | contig 12947 bp, 6 predicted proteins | sample SI_123_September_6_FD_182713 | JGI IMG/M metagenome (GOLD analysis project Ga0233439, IMG submission 182713) | Seawater microbial communities from Saanich Inlet, British Columbia, Canada - SI_123_September2016_100_MG | ecosystem: Environmental > Aquatic > Marine > Inlet | place: Canada: British... | reverse complement strand
CAGCGGCGAACTTTTGACTGAGCGCCGTCAGATCGGTCGCCAACTTCTCAACCAACTGAAGCGTTCGCGCCGTCTCGGCCACCGGTGCGCCACCGAACGGAGTGGCGAAACCACCTGACTGGGCCGGGCTGCTCCCGAACATGGTCCCTGGTTGGGCGGGAGCGGTCGAAAACCCACTGGTTGGTTGAAAAATACTCGAAGATGTCCCTCCATGCCCGGGATGAGACTGGAAAGGACTTTGGGTTGTGGTACTCGTGCCGAATCCGGTTGACTTGGAAGTGATACTGCCACCGAATAGTGTGCTATCCTTTGACGATGGGAACATTTTTGTTACCGTCAACGTAATTTTTCGAGAATTCAATTTTGCAATCTCTGCAAAGTCCATTGCCGCGACACGTACTAACCCGATCCGCACTTACTGTTATCTACCCAGTAGAAAAGGTAGTTGTGGTTCGGATCTTCTCTCGCGAGAGGCTGCCCACGGTGACGGAACCCAAGTCCAACACAGATCTTCCGGAGGTACCTACCCATCACGTCAAAATAGTCGAGGGCACGACCACTATTGACGGTGAGGATGAGATACATATCGTCGCCGGAGAATAGTCTCCCGCTAGCGAGTAAATCGTTGATCACCGTATCGTCGGTGAGTTCCTGGTAGGCATTTGTGTATAGCGCGATGGTGTAGTGGAGTTGTTGCGGCGCCCAGTCGGACTCGCACCCGATAAACTCACGTAGTGAGTTTTTCGCATCTCTGACCGTTCCTGACCTGTTCACATGCAAGGGTCTGGGTAAGGTATTTTGTGTCAGCCAAAAGTTAAGTCTAACGAAGTCCTGTTCCATCTTGCCTAATGGACAAAATATTATAATCTCATCTATTTATAATCCGTACCAGAATAAAATGCAGTCATCGTTATTGTGAGGCGGATGCAACTAACCAATCTATCCAACGCAAGCTCCACGGGGTACAGAATGACGCAGGGTGCCGAAAATAGATGGCCCCCGGCCGAGATGAACCAGCCATCGGACTTAGCTACAGAATTGCAGGATGGGACCACCGCGTGAAACTACGAGCAACGCGGTCCTCGGCTTAAAGGGTAATAGATCAGTCATCGAAAAATGGCGATAGACACTCCACATATTTATCTTAGCACCCTACGTAAGAAAGACCCATCTGGCGCCCGGTCGACGACACCCTGACACGGTACGCGCACCGCGTACTCGACGAATATACTCAACGGGAGAAAAGATGGAAGTCGGCTGGGGTCGAGGATTGTTCAGTTATCCCAGAACTGGTCCAAGAGTTGGACCGCGTCCGCACCGACTATCAAAACTCAGATACTTGTTGTGGCGCAAAAGCATTTGGAGATTATGGTTTATACCATTCTGGGTTATTCTTCAGAACCTCTGATGCTACCTGGGTAATAGATTTGGCTATTGAAGGTGGTTTTGCGAATCTTATTTCATCTATCGACAAGAGTGGAGAAGTAACAATGACTAATCCTATTATTTTAGAATATTATAGTCCTGAGTCTAAACAAAACTGGGGATCTTACTGGAATGATATAGGAGATCCAGTGTGTACAATTTCTCCTTCTCAATATGAAAAATTAATTGACACTATTCTAAATAGTATAGGACCAGAATATAACAAATATCTTTTGTTTGGTATCACATCCAAACCTTACTATACTATTGAAGATAACCAGGATAAAATAGTAAGTACAATTTTTGCTAGTGACAATACGTGTGATAAACTTCCAATGAGATGTTATGAATGGTTGCATCAAGAGTATGGTACAGAAATTAAACCTTTTGCAATTACACGTTTAGCTTTAACCACACCACAGGATCCTGTACCTATAAACAACATGAAAGATCCAGGTTTAGTAAATTATACTAAGAAGACACAAGATTTAGTTGGTATTTTAGCTAGAATTTCTAGTAAAGATATTAATGGAGTTATTACAATTTATAAAGAATTAATGGCACAGAAAGATGGTTTTCATTATTTTGAGTATGTATATGCATTAAATAATAAAACCAATGCTCCACAATGGTATAAATTACCTACCCGTGACGTGTCAATATCTGCTGAGGACATGTATTTTGAACTTCCAAAATCTGTTTGTCCAAACAGATGTGTGTTATTTGTTCTAATTGGTATGTTTGTTCTAGTAGGAATATTACTATTTCTGCTCAAGTCCGCAAAGATTTTCCTTCCTTACTGCAAGAAATGAAATTCGTGGTTCTGTCAAAGATAATCCAAAGAGGCCGCGTCGATGGCACGACACCGTTCCCTGATGAACTATGGACTATGATAGAAGAACACTTAATCAGTTTGTACGTACCGATGAGGCCTTCTTTACTCGATACCATAACCAAAACCGTCACTTCCCGCTACACACCGTGGGTCCAGGGGGTCCAGCAGTCGACAATGTTGGTGACAGTACAGGAACCCAAGTCCCACAGAGCAGCGATCCAGAGATGCGTCGTCTGTGGGCACATCTTTGTTGCGCTCCTCGGAAGGGCTGGATGCCTTCGTAGCGTCGCGTTGACGGATTATGACTGCTCCTGTGACCAGAAGTACCCAGGATTGGCGTACGGACCCGCCTACGCGTAGGCGCACAGAATAAAACTGGATTCTGACTGCAAGTTTAAGCACAGTTAAAGGTGACAATGATGAATCGAGATTTTGAACCAATGCCGCATCAACTCGATGCACAAGAGACCATGGCGCGTATGGAGAGGAAAGGCGGTGGATTCCTATGTGATAGCTGTGGGCTCGGTAAGACCGCGACAATGGCCATGTTTTTGACAAGCAACAAGCTACGAGGTCGTCCCGATCTGATTGTGTGTCCATACAGTGTCTTATCGACATGGGAAGATTGGCTTGCAAAGGCAAACGCATGGGATGGCAAAGGACTGACCGAGGTCCGGACTCTAATTTATCACGGTCCGAAGCGCAAGAACTCGCTCAAAAAGCTCTGTGAGTATGACTTTGTCATCACGACGTACGCCATCATCGGCACTGGCGAGCTAAATGCGAAACGGTGGGGTCGGGCGGTTCTTGATGAATCCCATATGATCAAGAATGGGCTTCAACGTAAAGCACCGAAGTGCGCCAAAGCCGCCTTCGAAATCGGGCTACGGTCACTCAAAAGATGGTGCATATCAGCTACCCCTTTTAACAACAGGATCAAAGATGTGGCCGCGCAGGCGATGTTTGTGGGGGTCGAGCCCTATGATTCACCCGGTTGGTGGAAGGACAACGAGGATAGCCGAGACGTGCTTGCGTTGTGGCGCGATAGCTCAATGATCCGGAGAACCAAGGACGATATGCTTGCTCCACCCGAGTATCATGACATCCACGTCGACCCTTCCAGAACCGAGGCGAAGGTCGTTGACATGATGCGAGCCCGTGCAGCAGAAGATTTCGAGGCGTGGAAGAAAGCGAGGCGAGAGCAAAACAACTACGAGCGCATCAAACTGCAGGGCCGCATCCTCGGTCTGATCCAAAAGCTTCGGATTGTTTCGGACTCCTATTTCTCGGGTGGTGGAGCCGTCAACGCCCACGAGGTACTACGGAAGAATGCCAAGGTGAGGCGCATGATCAACGATCTTGATCGGGCCGTGGACAGAGACCCCAAGAAAGGCATCGTCGTGTTCTCCCAGTTCACGAGCTTCCTCGACACGTTTGAACAGGTGATCGAAGTTGTCATGCCTGGTGTTGATATCATGAAATTCTACGGGAGCATGAACCACCAAGAGCGAGACGACGTGGTGTCCAGGTTCAACAACTCGCGCGAGCCTCGTATCATCCTTGTGTCGCTCATGGCGGGTGGTGTCGGACTGTCGCTTCATCACGGATCGTCAACGGTGTTCCTATCCGAACCGTATTACAATCCTTTTGCCGAGCAACAGGCCGAGGAGCGGGTCCATCGCATCGGTCAAGAGCACCAAGTCAACATCTACAGGTATCACGTCAATAATTCTGTTGAGAGTTGGATATCCGGTCTGAAACAGCAGAAACTAGTCATTGCAGGCGATCTCAATTTGGTGAGTGGTGAGACGGCCCCAGTCGACTTCAACTTCGACGACATCGCTGAATTGTTTAAGACCCACGTGGCTTTCACGGACGACAAGGAGAACCAGGAGGACAAACAACGACGGCCGGTCAATGCAGAAACACCACCAGCGCCAGCGAAACGCAAGGCGAAGAAAGCGGTTAAGAGAAGGGGGCCAGCGATTAAGAAGTGGAAGGGGTAATGGTCAGCCTTTCAGCTTGTAGAAGCTGGTGATCGCGATTCTAGGATCGGAATTTTATTATTTCCCTAATAATAAAATGCTACCCAAGTCCAAACTAATAGTTATAATTCTCATGGTTATTTTCGCGTGCGTAGCAGCTGCATCGGCTGGGCTATTCTTTTACATACGCTCAAACAAGCCAGCGGTAAAATGCAGCCCAGACATGTGTAAAGCCCCGCGAGGCACCTGTTCATCGGATAACAAATGTGTATGTTCCACTGGTTGGTCAGGGGATAATTGTGACGTGCCATCCAAAAAATGTGACCCATCCGCATGCAAGAATGGTGAATGCCTAAATGGGATCTGCAAATGCAAAGATGGATATGGAGGAATCAACTGCGAAACCCCATGCACCGATGATGAATTGTCTATCGAATGTGCTGGGGGTCTGCAGTACCAGTGTTGTGACAAATCAATCAACAGTTGCGATGATACCGGTACTTGTTGCCCAAATGGGTTGAATGACAAGTTCACATGTAACAGTGGCTACACATGCGACGACAAAAGCAGTCTCGGCACTTGTACTACAACCGATAGGACAGAATGCCCTCCGCAGTGGTGCCCGTCCCAAACATTCAAACTATGCGACGATATTCTAGAGAAGAATAAGATGTATATTATTATCAACCAAGGAGTTTTGAGCGGACTCAAAGGGGTCAAACAGGACTACGGGGGGAAGATAAACGATTCCATAGCAGCGGTCTGGGACGTAGGGACGCTGGGAACCACACTATCTGGAGGCCAACCATCTCTGACCGCTGCAGACGGGGTATTCGAAGCCGTCCAGGGATCTAACAGCCTTTTACGGATGCCTCAGTATTTGAACCTTTCATCTCGTAAGGAGAAGGCTCCTAAGGATCCCAGCGAGTCCTATCTCTATATAGATGATAGCAGACCGAACTGTGTGTGCATAACAGGTGATGACCCGAATCTGTGTCAACCCGCGGACGACGAAAGTGGTGGCTCTCTCTCTCTCCAGTGCGCAGATAGCGCCAATCTTTGGTCTCTACAAAAATTCAAGTACAAGCAATTCTACCCGAACAGACCAAACTCTCTGTTGTATCAGATCGCCACTGGGTTTATCAAGAGTTACCAGTGCCAAATGACTCAGTTAAAAATTCCAAGTTACTGTCTTGGAATGGGTCCCAGAAACACACCTTTTCCATCGGAGAGTAAGGTAGGAAACTTCTTCCGATTTATTGACCTCAGTAAGCCCAACGATCCCAAGGCTAACCATTTAATGTTCCCGAAGTTACCTACCACATCTGATTACGGGGATTGGAAAACGGGAGTACCGTGGGTAGAATTAGAGAACGCTCCATGTGGAGGTTTGTGTGCCAAAGATGCACAGTGTACAGATACAGTAAAGAGTAAGCTAAGGAATCGGAATACGCTGGATTCTGGATGTTTTTACAAAGATGACGGTAAAGAGGCATGCGGTGCTCCTAGTGACAGAGCGAACGGATATTATATGTTTGTAAGAGTGGCTAACCCAGACACAGGTAAATTCTATAGGTTCTACTTAGGAACGCCCCAAAACTGGGATGCGTCTGATGCTCCCGCACCTGAATTTGCGGACGAGTACGGAAACTCGCTGGGGGTGAAGTGGGATAATATGAAAGGCTTCACGTATCCTGCCGGTATCCGACCGGAAACTCTTTTTTTCTTCACCGAGGATGTACCTTACGGTCTGGAAAAGTACATCAGCGCGAGCAATGGAACTGCGAATCCTCCTATGGGGTCCGGCGGTGGTGGAGTTTTCCCAGGCAAGACTGCCGCTATTGACTTGTTTATATGGCAGTTCTCAGAAATTCTACCGCTACCCCCTCAAGGATCGTGGCAGACCAATACCATGGACGCAATGCCTTACTGTCATCTACCTGCTTGTGGGTTGGATAGTACTTTCTGGCTCGACAAAGACCAAAGATGTCATAATATATCCGCTGAATTAGCACCTAATTTACCCTGGGGAACCGAACCTGGGCAAATAGCTAAACCAGGTGGAGCTGATGTCCCACAGGGTGTTCCCCAATCTGGGAACACTTACTATTCCACGTGCGACGCAAAGACTGGACGACTACCCAAAAATCCAACAGTTTGTGACTTGTCACAGTTATCATCGACTGAATTGGCCAGCATCAAAACAGACTGCAATAATTCGTCGCGAAACTTTTGCGGATCTGGTATCAAATACGTGTCGGCACAAAGATGTGGTGCTTTCAAAGCACCGGAACCAACAGGCGTTCCTTTCACATCGCTATATACAGTTGCTAGCGACAAAAGTTGTATAGCAAACACAGATCCCTCTCCGTCGCCAGCCCAGGTGTTCCCGACAAATCTGTGTTCTCCTGATTATGCGTGTGACAAATTTGGTAATTTAAATTCATTCGGTGGTAAATAAAAAGTGTTCAATGTCGTTAACAAAAGAGCTTTGTGATAACTGGTCCCAATGGCAAGACGACGCCAACTACCTTCCTGTAGATAACCCAGGGCCTGAATCAGGGGCCCCTCCTCCCCAGGAGATTTTAAGTCAGTTGTTTGGCGATACTCGTTGCATGGCTGCAACGGCAGGAGAAGAGTTTGATTGCAATATTGGGGATGTCGGGTTATATAACTATGGCGCTGCACGTCAATTCCAGGAAACCCAAGATAATCTTATCACTGAGAATAACACCTCTATGACTGCGGTATACCCCGCTATTGGAAATGTCATTCCTGATAGTTCCCCAACGAGTAACATATGCAAGTCCTCCTATAAGAAACCCCTTAATATTGACTTCAGTAAGGTCACAGACTTGACACAGGCAAAGATATCAGCGTTACAAAAGACATGGGGGAATGTTAGGAGTAAGCAACTGATAAATGGAGGAACGCACGTGGACAATGTCTCCCTGTCAACGATGGTACAGGGGAAACTTGTGGAGCAGGCGGGTCAAGCAGAACCAGGAGCTACTACGATCAACCAAACATGTTTAAAACTGGAACTCCACGGGGATCAGTGGACCGGCGATCCCACAGGCCTAACAATAGTGAAAGAAAAGGATTCTAAATGCCCGGACTATCGATCCAATAGTTCGTTGGGTGGTAAAAAAGTTGGTGCGTGTGTGGCGACAGAATACCAACTAGGACCAGGTCGTTTTGAGGTAATAGCACACGCTCCGGACATGGCTCAGTGGTTGAAGAACAATGGTGGTGACGGTACGGCTAGTAATGGCTATTGTTGGGCTATATGGACTTTTCACTACGAAGAGCATAGCCAAGGTAAAGATGACCCCCAATCGGTGAGTCAAGCCGGAAACACCGGGGATATCGAGAACGGTTTTTGCTTCAATCACGTGGCATGTGGAGAAAATTATGTAGAAAACTATCAGAATAGTTACCAATTAGCCTGTACCAATCAGGATGTGACTCTTCCCGGTAAGGAGGATGGAGGTGGAAGCTGTTACGGTCCAGAGTCTGAATACGGTAAGTGTGACTATATGGACACGTCTACAACTATAGTAAACCATGAAATCGACATTGAAATACCAGGATCATGGCCTGGTAAAACTAGGGATATACAAGGTAGCAATCTAAACAGCGCTTTCTGGACTCCTAGTACTTGGAATTGCAACACATTTTTGGGTGAGAATGACAATGTAATGGCTAGAGCTTTATGGCAATCACAGTACGTTGTCCAAAAGATGGATACTATCAAAGGGAAGCCGACAAGGATACTTAATGGAGAACCGAACTCGTTTCTAGCCACTCCTCCTAGGTCTCAGCCTCCAAATCTAGATACCGAGAAGTTAGAGTTTCACAACTACAGGTTCGACTGGATAGTACCAGAAAACGGCGATCCACCCTATGTAGAATGGTTTTTCGACGGTCGTAGTATGCACAAGTCATATACGATGATTCCGACGCGTTCCTCGAGATTGGTCGTAGGTGGATGGTTCCCGCACTGGACTCAGAGCGGGAACAGTAATCAAGTTTCGGATGAAAATTCTCTTGTTGCACCATGGGAACAGGCTAACATATATGTAGCAAGCATCAAATACACTCCCGATCCGGATGGGGCACCAAAGAGCAAGTACACCGATTACCCCCAGAATTACGACCAGTGTGGAAAAGACGGGCTTGACCCGATTTCCTGTGGTTTCGTCGTACCAAATATGCCTCAACAGAAACTAGGCAATGGTACAAGAAGTGATGATGTCAGGGTCTGTAACACCAATTGCCCAACAAAAGATGTTGATCCACCACCAAAGAATGACAGCAACAAACTAGTCATGTACATACTCATCGCTTTGGCTGTCATATCCGCGATAGCGTTGGGTATACTCATGGTGGTCCTTTTCCGTAAAAAATAAACTAATGACTTAATAAGGTATACCTTATTAAGTACGACGCGGACTTATTCTTTTTCCTTTGGTTCCTCCTTTGGTTTAGAAGAACGGAATGCGCTGTACCCAAGGAAACCGAATATACCTACAAGAAGAGCAATTACTATCCACTTGCCTGCGCCTTGCATAAAAGAATTGATCTTGTATTGCTGAGTGTTACAGAAGCCAAACTGACCCTCAAGCTTTCCTCCGTTTGTTATACCAGCCTCTTTAGGATAAGATCCATCGCTAGGTGTGAATTTATATCCCCAGCCTGCGGCATCCTTCAGCTGCGCGATAGTGTCACCGTTTTCGACCAGGTCAGTGTCTTTTATACCGTAATTATTTGCTATGAACGGGGATACTCCCGCGTTATTTATCAGATGAACATAACAGAAGCGCAGTACATCCCAATCTCCGGGTGTATCCTCAGCTGCAGTGGAAAAAGCACTGAAATCCGCGTCGTTATACACAGCCACGATTTCTGTGTCAGGTGTCGGAGATGGCGATGGCGATGGCGCAGCGATAGGTAGGGTGCTACAGGAAACTACGCCCTTATCAGGGCAGTCGGCCACGCTTGCCCAGGGTGTTGTTTTCGACCCACAAGATGTACCTTCGTCAGGAGGGTTAACAGTTGTTATTGCCCCCGGTGTACACATTCCCCGTATAGCGTTGTTTGGATCCTTTCCCATAAGATATGGTGCAGGAATGGCGAATTGGACCACAGTATTTTTTACATCCTTATATTGTCCTAGTGGGTTAGGGACTATAAGAGTACCACCATTACTTTGCCATTTTGTCTTGATACCCATTCCGTTTAACTTTTTTGTAAGGGTCGCAATTTGGCTTTCTATCTTCTTCCTATTTTCCTCGGTGTACCCGCCGTTGTTCGTTCCCTCTGTTTTGCGGATGTTGATTACCTGCCTTGCCAAATTGACGTCCTCTCCGACGCTCTCGCTACCCTTACCAGTGGTAGCAAACGTGTACTTCGTGGGTGGACCCTTAAGATTCACAACACCCTCGCTTACTTTCACACAGGCATCGTCACATCCTAGGGATGCATCGATCACACCTTGACCTTGGCAACGAGGACTGTCAGCAAAGAAGGGGGGAGCCTTGCGTATGTACAAGAACGCAGTCATGATGACAAGCAAAACGAGTAGAACCACTATAATTATGATCTTAAATGAACCGGACGTCAGGGGTTTTGCAATTGAGTACCCAAGCGCGGCAATAATCATAGCAATAGCGATGAGGAGACCCCCTAAGCCTTCGACCGTGGCAGAAGCCTTCTGTGTCACGGACTGAGAAATCTTGTTGTTGATCTCCGCTTCCTGTTGACCGTCCAAGACTTGATTGGCCAACGTTGAGGCTGTGCTTTTTTGTGTTATGCCGATATCTTTCCCAGAGATAATCGTCGATCTAGTACAGTTAAAGGTGTTGCCGATATTGGAATATTGATTCGTAGCATTGTTAAGTGCCTGTTTAATGTCACTAGATGCGTTTACTGCAGCGTAGACACTGTTATTTGCATCTGCAATTCCTATACCCAACGCTCCTACTTTGGACGTCGCTTCCTGAGCGACCTTCTGGGCTATATCATTGGCCACTGTCGCATTTTGAATGCTCTTGTTAATCTGCCGTGATTGTTGAAGGGTGTTCGCCATCTGTTGTATATTTACGTTTCCGGCCGCCTTGATGGTGCAGTCGTCCAAGTTAATCTGTTGGTTGTTTATTATAGCTTGTGCTGCGTTATTCGATGTGTCCATCGAAATAGAACTCGTAACGTTGGTGATTAGATCCGTGGAATTGTTGCTATTCGCTGCTCCCATTTTGTTTACATACAGCAAACAAAATAAAACTTAAATGTGCTCACTTGCGTGTGGGGAATGGGGATGGGGAGGGGGAGGGGGGTGAACACCCGAAAATAGTTTTGGGTCTTTTACGACCGACGGCAGCAAATATCAATCCCGTTAGAATTCCCCCTAGTGTGAGCACCGACAGGACAATGGTTGCTTTATCACCCTTAGTGTATTTGATGTTCAGAACCATCAGGAATCCGAGCGAAATCACCAAGGCGCAAACATAGAAAACGATCATCCCCTTACTGTTCTGTCTGTAGTAAGTGACTGGAGTAGATACTAAAGGATTACACCCAGTTCCTTTGCATTCGCATCCAGTCGGACATTCAACACTGCCAACTTCTGACCACCCACACTCACAATGATCCAAAGCAGGCTTACACATTACTTCCGGTAACCTTAGCCCTATCCTAGTAGAACAATCCTGCTTTCTCTTTTTTGGATCAGTAGAACGATGCTCGCATTCGGTATTTTTTCTAGCTAACAGAATTCCACCCAATCCAACGAATAACACCAACAAGCTTGCCAACACAATAGCACCAATCTTTTTATTACGCTTGAAAACAACGATCAACGTGTAGGCAACTATACATATTGTAACTCCCAATGTTAGAACAAGTGGTGCAGCATTAGCATTGTATAATTCTTTGACCTGACTCATTGGAGTAAAGTTACAGAGGGATTTTACTCTTCCGATATCTAGTTCGTCGGGATTTACACTGTACAGGGAATCACCAAACCATCCTTTCAGAGTGGCACACTCAGTTTTGCAATCAGTATCCGTTAGTCCTTCTACACGTCTAACATCAATTGAACCAAGACCTTCGGCACACGCGCGGGCAAAACACAACGACATCCGTGAAGCAGTGCTACCCTTGTCTTGTGGGGGTCCGATGTAACTATTGTAACATACACAAACGGGATTGTTCGCACTAATCATCACTTGATCTATCCCGGTGGATCTGGGATACAGAGACGCGTCGTTGCTTTTCTCCATACAATAATCCGTGATTTTTTTATATAAGAGCTGTGGTTGGGTGTTTGCCATTTCTTCTATACATGCCGCCGGAATAGCCTGCAAGTTTTCCAGTGTCGAGGTCCCCGAATTACATATAGTGGTCTGGGCAACCGGACCCCCGTAACTCATGACGTACGCCAACACCATGAGACTTGGGTCTCGTAAAGCTACGGTGAAAGTTGTTGCCAGATTAAACGTGTAGTCAATAGTCGTAGCATCTGATGCGAATGTTTGAAAATAATTAGAGGGTAAAGTGAGCGCGTCTTTCGGCTTCACAGTCTCCGAATCGTTAGAAAGGCTATATACTAACTGGTGATAGGTGGGTCTCCCAGAAAACTCATATGTTGTGCACGGAGCCTTATTTGGGTCCTCTCCAAAGAACTTTTGCAAGCCATCAAGTGCTTGTGAGTTTAGACTAGAGGTGGTAACACCCCAATTAACAGCGATATCAGTAGGAATGGTTATCTGTAAGCCCATCGGTATACCCTTGTCCGCCTGCTCTGACAATTGCAGAGGTTTGATAAACGCATTGCTTCCAGATCCATAAAATAACCCGGTTACGATAGATTCTAAACTCTCGTAGATACTCCGACGACCCTGTGCTTCAAAAGTACTTGCCAAACCATCTCCAAACTTTTTGACCATAGAGATCGCCTCTGTTAAAGTGTTGGGTTCCAGTATGGGGAAAATGGGATTCTGGAAGGTTGCCTTCATCGTTGATTCTGTGTCTGCGTGAGCTCCGTACAAGTCAAACGCTTGGAACATCATGTACCTAGGTATTATGGAGGCGTAGGCTAGTATAGGCATTAGATAGGTAACGAAGCGAGGAAGCTTTGGACTATCTTGGATCGCACCTCTTGTCTGTACGAAAGTGTCGGTCGAAGTGAAACTCGTAAACCAAGCAGTAAAATTACTGTCGTAAAGAGGCGGGAAGTATAGAAGATTACCCACACCGGCGACTAAGGTGCCTCGGCCATTACCGGCATTGTACAAATCACTAGTGGTCTCGGCCACGCCCAGCCTGTAGTCAGAAGGATCTCTGTGAGTATAAGATTCTGATGGATCTATAGCACTTGGGTTATTATCGATACCCGCTATGGTTACAGAATTGGGGATGCCGTAGATGGTTCGTACCGTATCGTACGCGCCGTAATTTGAAGGATTAAAACAATCATCATTGATCGCAGAGACGTACTTCGCTCCAGCGCAAAAGCCAGACTGACAAGAATTGCTACCTTGCGCTATCAAAATCCCAGCCAGGTTCGTATCCGGTGGAGAATCGGATAACTTCCCTATCCCATACAAGTCAACCTCACCCATTGTGAGTCCTCCACAGTAAAAGTGCATAGCCGTACATTGGGTCTTCTTGTTGTCACATATTGGTGCTCCTGATCCTCC
>Ga0233439_10004759_pt1 | contig 12950 bp, 22 predicted proteins | sample SI_123_September_6_FD_182713 | JGI IMG/M metagenome (GOLD analysis project Ga0233439, IMG submission 182713) | Seawater microbial communities from Saanich Inlet, British Columbia, Canada - SI_123_September2016_100_MG | ecosystem: Environmental > Aquatic > Marine > Inlet | place: Canada: British... | reverse complement strand
CCGCCAAAACCGTCGTAATTGCGAGTGATCAGGTGACTCTCGATCTGCTGGACCGTATCCAAGGCGACTGCAACGACAATAAGCAGTGCGGTGCCGCCAAAGAAGAATGGAACGTTCAATTCGCTCTGCAAGAAAGTCGGTAGAACACAGACAGCAGACATGTAAACAGCGCCACCGAACGTGATCCTCGAAAGGACTTTGTCGACATACTCTGCAGTTTTCTTACCCGCCCGGATTCCAGGAATGAAACCACCCGACTTCTTCATGTTGTCAGCCACATCGACGGGATTGAACATCACGGCGGTGTAGAAGTAGCAGAAGAAGATGTTCAGGGCCACGTACACAACGTTGTAGAAGGTCTGCCCTGGAATAAGGTTATCGTTCAACCAAACAACGGCTGCCGTGTCTGGGAACATGTTCGCAATCGTCTGAGGGAACATGAGGATAGAACTGGCGAAAATCGGTGGAATGACGCCTGCTGTATTCACCTTAAGTGGCAAGTAGGTGTTCTGACCGCCATACATGCGATTCCCTACAACCTTCTTTGCGTAGCGTACTGGAATGCGACGTTGACCGCGTTCAAAGAAGCAGATGACCGCAATAACCGCCACAACGACGAACAAAATGAACGTCAGTGTCGGAAGTGTTAGCGAACCACCACCCAACTCGGAAAGGGAGATCGTCTGTACAACCGCGTCCGGAAGATTGGCCACGATACCCGCGAAAATTAGGAGCGAGATGCCGTTACCGATACCGCGATCCGTTATCTGCTCGCCAAGCCACATGATGAACATGCAACCCGTGGACAAAGTAAGTACTGTGGTGAAGGTAAATTGAAACTGGCTGGCCTCGAACACCATGTTCATGCCGCCGCCCACTTGACCATTCAACGAATTGAGCCAGAAGGCGATACCGACACCCTGGATGAGTGAAAGTAGTACCGTGCCATACCGGGTGTACTGACTGATTTTATTACGTCCCTGCTCGCCTTCTTTGTTGAGGCGATCCAATGTTGGAACAACCACGGTCAAAAGCTGCAGGATAATGCTCGCCGAGATGTAGGGCATGATGCCCAACGCAAAAATGGAGAGCTGCTCGATGGCTCCACCACTAAACATGTTGAACAGTCCCAAGAAGCCACTGGAGGAACCGGCCATGTACTGCTGCATAACCTCGCGGTTAACACCGGGGATGGTAATGAAAACACCGACCCGGTAAACCGCCAGTAGCAAGAGCGTATAGAAAATACGCTTTCGCAATTCCGGCATACGCCCAATGTTGGCGACGCTACTAACCACCGATCACCTCAGTCGTGCCACCAGCCGCTTCAATCTTAGAGACAGCTGTCTTGGAAAACTTGTGGGCTTTGACCGTCAGCTTGACCGTCAACTCGCCATTGGCGAGCACCTTCACGAGATCCGTAGCTTTGACGAGGAACCCCTTTTCTAAAAGCAACTCGGGAGTTACTTCCGTGCCCGCATCGAACGTGGCCAAATCGCTCAAGCTAAGGAGCGTGTATCGGGTACGACTCAAAGGCGTGAAACCACGCTTTGGCACGCGGCGTTGAAGTGGCATTTGACCACCCTCGAAGCCTGGACGCTTCTTGGAAGCGGCACGTGCCTTTTGGCCCTTTTGACCACGACCGCTTGTCTTACCGAAGCCTGAACCAGGTCCTCGGCCGACACGACGACGCGTTTTATGGGCTCCCTTAGGAGGTGCTAGTGAGCTTAATTCGTTCATAATAAACCTCTGCGGCTTCGCTTCTAAGCCTCTTCGACAACGACGAGATGTTGCACTTTGGCGATCATGCCTCGTATCGAGGGCGTATCTTCCAGAACCGAGGTCTGACGAATCTTCTTCAGATTCAGACCGACCAAGGAACGCTTTTGAAACTTGTCAGCACGCGTACGACTGCGAACCAATGTAACTTTTACTTTTCCAGCCATCTTATTTCCCCGCGAAGCGTGACTTGATCTCCTCAACGGAGAGTCCACGACGGCTTGCAACTTCTTCGGGACTGGTCAGTTGGTCCAGTGCCTCCATCGTTGCATGAATAACGTTGTGCGGATTGTTCGTACCAATGCACTTGGTTAGAATGTTGCCCACTCCAGCTGCTTCGAGTACGGCACGAACTGGACCACCCGCAATCACGCCAGTACCCGGGCTCGCAGGACGTAATAGAACCCGTCCAGCACCGAAAACACCGACCGCTTCATGAGGGATCGTGTTATTGATAATCGGGATGAAGCGCATGTCTCGAGTCGCCTTCTCGCGTCCCTTTCGGATCGCCTCTGGCACCTCATTGGCCTTACCCAATGCGGCTCCGACTCGTCCATTCCCATCACCGACCACGACCAGTGCAGAGAAGTTAAAGCGTCGACCGCCCTTCACTACCTTGGCTACGCGATTGATACTAACGACGCGATCGATTAGGTCGCTGTCTTCATCATTGGATCGTCTGCTGCGTTGATTTACCACGACGTTCTCCTAAAACTTCAGTCCGGCTTCGCGAGCCGCATCGGCTACTGCCGCAATACGTCCCGAGTACATGAAACCGTTACGGTCGAACACAACGGTATTAACTTTGGCATCGAGGCATCGCTGAGCGGCCAGAGCGCCAACTTTCTTTGCCACGTCCCTCTTGTTCAAGCCGGATACTTCCGTCTTAACTTCAGGGCTGAGACTCGAAGCCGAAGCGAGAGTAGCACCTGTGTTATCGTCGATAACTTGAACGTAGATATGCTTCGCAGAACGAAAGACACTCATGCGAGGGCGTTCACCCGTGCCAAATATCTTCTTGCGCACGCGCTTTTTACGGCGTATCTGCTGAGCTTTTTTCTTATTTACGGTACCCATTTGGATCCTCCAGTAGAGCGGGCCTAAGCTGCGCCGGCCTTACCAGCCTTAATTCGGATGTGCTCACCTTGATAGCGAACGCCTTTGCCTTTGTAGGGCTCGGGCGGGCGGAAAGAACGGATCTTCGCCGCAGCTTGACCAAGAGCTTCCTTGTCGGGGCTCTTGAGTGTGATCACGGTTTGCTTTTCAATCGAGAAGGACACAGACGCAGGGGGCTCGTAGTTAATCTGGTGACTGTGACCCAGGTTCAGGTTGAGTACCTTTCCCTTTCCTTCAGCCCTATAACCAACACCGTGGATCTCGAGAACCTTGGTGAAGCCCGTTGAGACGCCAACGACCATGTTATTTAGCAACGAGCGACTCAGTCCCCAGAAAGCACGACTCTGACGACTTCCGTCGAGAGGTCCCACCTGAAGAACGTTGTCTTCAAGGCCAATAGTAACGCCCTTGAACGTACGCTCTAAAGCACCGAGGGGTCCCTTAACGGTCACATTAAGACCATTAACTTTCACCTCGACCTTCTCAGGTACGGAAATCGGCATTTTACCAATACGTGACACGTTAGCCTCCTCCTACCAAACTGTCAGGAGCAATTCGCCCCCAACCCGTTCAGTTCGAGCGTTGTGGTCGGAAAGTATGCCTCGACTTGTGCTCACAATAGCGACACCTAGGCCGAATTTGACCCTCGGTATCTCCTGGTTTCCAACGTATACACGTCGACCAGGCTTGCTCTGCCGAACGATACCCGTAATGGCGCCACGGCCATCATGGCCGTACTTCAGCGTCACATTGAGATCATCCTGAGGCTTGCTCTCAAGACGTGAATAGTCTGTCACGTAACCCTCATCTTTGAGGATTCGTACGATATCTTCTTTGACGCGGGAAGCAGGTATAACCACTGCTTTGTGACCAGCATTCTGGCCGTTTCGTATCCGCGTTAAGAGGTCCGCAATCGGATCGGTCATCGTCATATCAGTTCCCCTACCAGCTGGCCTTAGTGACACCAGGAAGTTCGCCCGCAAGTGCAAGTTCACGCACTGCAATACGGGAGAGACCAAACTTGCGGTAATAACCGCGCGGACGTCCCGTGAGGGCACAGCGATTTCGAATCCGTGTTGGGCTAGCATCGCGAGGAAGCTTGCGCAGGGCCTTGTAAGCATCATCACGCTCTACAGGGCTTGTCTTAGGATTCTTAATCGTTGCCTTCAGTTCGGCACGACGCTCAGCGTACTTTGCAACGGTTTTCTTCCGCTGCTCATTACGATTGATTTTGCTCTTCTTCGCCATGAAGTCTCTCCTACTTTCTAAACGGCATGCCAAAGTGTCGGAGCAGGCTCCGAGCTTCGTCATCCGTCTTCGCCGTGGTCACGACGGTGATGTTCATTCCCTTCACCTTGTCGACTTGGTCGTAGTCGATCTCGGGGAAGATGATTTGCTCCTTGAGTCCCAAAGAGTAGTTGCCTCGGCCATCAAAGGCTTTGGGCGACACGCCTCGGAAATCGCGTACTCGAGGGAGCGCGATATTAATGAGTCGATCCAAGAACTCGTACATGTTCCGACGTCGCAACGTAACAGCTACGCCGATCGGCATGCCTTCACGCAACTTGAAGGACGCAATGGACTTACGAGCTTTCTTCACAACAGGCAGCTGGCCTGTAATGGTCGAAATGTCCTTTACGGCTCCGTCGATCAGTTTGGAATTCTGAATCGCTTCGCCAAGCCCCATATTCACGGAGATCTTGGTGATTTTAGGCACCTCCATGGGATTGGAGTATTTAAACTCCTCCATGAGTTTGCCACGAATATCGTCTTTGTATTTTGTCTCTAAACGAGGGCTCATCTTTAGCTCCATCACTCGATGTACTCGTCGTACTTCTTGCTATAGCGGACCTTTTGGCCCTCTTCGTTAGTCACAAATTGCACTCTGGTTGGCTTCCCTTCCGGAGTCAGAAGCATCACGTTCGACACGTGGACTCCCGCTTCCTTCTCGATAATGCCGCCCGTACGGTTTGTCTGGCTCGGCCTAGTATGACGTCGAACCATGTTTAGCTTCTCGATCATCACGCGAGAGCCATCCTTGTTAAAACCAAGGACCTTGCCCTCGTTTCCGCGCTCTTTTCCTGCGATGACGCGGACCATATCGCCTTTACGTAAACGTTTCATCGTGTGACTCCCTAGAGTACTTCGGGGGCGAGAGACACAATCTTCATGAATCCCTTCGCACGCAGTTCGCGCGCTACAGGTCCGAAGATTCGGGTACCAATGGGTTCCCGGGCCTGGTTAATCAAGACCGCAGCGTTCTGATCGAAACGAACGGTCGAGCCATCGGCGCGTTGGATTTCCTTCTTGGTGCGTACGATAACTGCACGAAGGACCTCCTTCTTCTTCACGCGTGACTTTGGCATCGCCTCCTTAACCGAGACGACGATTACGTCACCGATGGATGCATATTGACGCTTCGAGCCGCCCAGTACCTTGATGCACTGGAGACGCTTGGCACCTGAATTGTCCGCTGATAACAGCGTTGTTTGCATTTGGATCACGGGATCTACTCCTGTTAGTCCAAAGTCCCGGAGGACTTCGAGCTAGATAGCGCGCTCAAGAATTTCGCGAATACGCCATGTCTTGTGCTTACTGATGGGACGGCATTCCTCGATGAGTACGCGGTCACCTTCACGGCAATCATTGGCTGCGTCGTGCGCTTTGTATCGCTTACGCCGCTGAATGTACTTTTGGTAAACGGGGTGCATCACACGACGTGTCACCTCGACCACCACGGTCTTGTCCATTTTGGAACTTGCTACGAGTCCAATCATGGACTTTTTGTTACTTCTTTCGGCCATGATATTTTCCTATGCCGTCGTTGGCGTGGACTCTGCGGCCTCACGCTCTGCTAAAATCGTCGTTGCACGAGCGAATAGTCGCTTCGCTTTGCCGACCTTACTTGTGTCGCTTAACTGGGCGGTAGCGTGCTGGAACTTCACTTTGAAAAGTTCCTCTCGCAGCATGCCGACTTTCACGCGCAGCTCGCCTAACTCTAGTTGTCGAAGGTCATGAGCATTCATGCTGTCACCTCACCACGCTTCAAGAAGCGTGTCTTGAAAGGGAGCTTGTGCATGGCGAGTCGAAGCGCCTCACGTGCAACGGATTCCTCGACACCTTCCATCTCGTACAGAACGCGACCAGGCTTGATAACACAGACCCAGTGATCGGGGGCGCCCTTACCCTTACCCATTCGAACTTCGGCGGGTTTCGACGTGACTGGCTTGTCGGGAAAGATTCGGATCCAAACCTTACCACCACGTTTCACATGACGAGTCATAGCGATACGAGCAGCCTCGATTTGTCGAGCCGTCATCCGACCGGACTCGATTGCCTGTAGACCGTAGTCACCGAAAGACACCTCGGTACCGCCCTTGGCGAGACCTCGGTTCCTTCCCTTGAACTGTTTTCTAAATTTTAGTCGCTTTGGAGCAAGCATTGACTGTCTCCCTAGGGGCTAAGAGCGCTATCGCGCGGTGGTGGCCCGTGGATCCTTGAGCTGGTCGCCCTTGTAGATCCACACCTGGATGCCGATGACACCGTAGGTTGTGTTCGAAACTGCAAAACCATAGTCGATATCCGCACGTAATGTGTGAAGTGGAACTCGACCTTCCCGGTACCATTCGCGACGAGACATTTCAGCCCCACCAAGACGACCGGAAGCGTTAAGTCGGATACCCTTGGCACCGAACTTCATGGCAGTTTGTACGGATTTTTTCATCGCGCGACGGAATGAAACTCGACGTTCGAGCTGTGTCGCCACGTTCTCCGCAACCAACTGTGCGTCCGTCTCGGCCTTCCGAACCTCATGGATGTTCAGGTAGACCTTGGATTGAGTCAGAGCCTGCACTTCACCTTTGAGGGTTTCGGCGCCTTGGCCCTTCTTTCCGATGATGATGCCCGGACGCGCCGTATAGACGTTGACCGTGCACTTCGTCGAAGAGCGCTCAATCTCTACTTTACTGATTCCGGCATGCCCCATTTTGCCTTTCACAAGTTTCCTGATTTCAAGATCTTGATGAAGCCATTGGGAATAGTTCTTCTCAGCGTACCACTTGGAAGACCAAGTCTTGGTAACCCCGAGTCGAAATCCGGTTGCGTTTACTTTTTGACCCACGACAGTACTCCTGAGTTAGTCGTCTAACGAGACGGTCACGGTGATATGACTTGTGCGCTTATTGATGCGCGTTGCACGGCCCATGGCGCGTGGACGAAACCTTCGAAGGGTTGGACCTTCGTCGGCATAAGCCTTCGAGATGAACAGTTTACTCGGCTCAGCTGTGCCGAAACGCACATTGGCGTTCGCAACAGCCGAAGCAAGAATCTTGTAGACCATACGAGCGGCCTTCTTGTTCGTCAGTCGAAGCTGCGAAAGGGCCACATCCACGGGCTCATTACGGATTGCATTGAGAATAATGCGTACCTTACGAGTCGAGATGCGTGCACGGCGTAAACTAGCGGTTGCTTCCATCGTCATACTCCCTAGCGCCGTGCTTTCTTGTCAGCGGAGTGACCGTGGTATGTACGAGTTGGCGAGAATTCGCCAAGCTTGTGCCCCACCATGTTTTCGGTGATGAAGACCGGGAGGAATTTCCGTCCGTTGTGAACGGCGAAAGTCATTCCAACCATTTCCGGGAAGATCGTGGAGCGACGGCTCCATGTTTTTATGACCTTCTTATTACCGGTACGTGCAGCGTCTGCCACCTTCACACGGAGGTGGTCATCGATGAACGGTCCCTTTTTAATCGAACGTGGCATCTAAAACCTCTACTTCTTACGCCGACGAACGATAAATCGATCCGTCGCCTTATTCTTACGCGTCTTCTTACCCTTGGTCGGCTTGCCCCATGGGGTCACCGGATGGCGTCCACCCGACGTACGACCCTCACCACCACCGTGTGGGTGATCGACAGGGTTCATGGCTACACCACGAACCTTAGGTCGCTTGCCTAACCATCGCGACTTGCCCGCCTTACCCCAAAAGATATTCTGGAGTTCGGAGTTGCCGACGACACCAATCGTCGCACGGCAAGTCGCTAGGACGTTTCTTAATTCACCCGAAGGCAGACGCAAGAGGCAGTACTTGCCCTCACGCGCCATGACTTGTGCGCCGACTCCAGCTCCGCGAGCTAGCTGACCACCCTTGCGGGGGCGTAGCTCTACGTTGTGGACCAGTGTACCGGTAGGAATTGCATCCAATGGAAGACTATTACCGGGCTTGATGTCTGCATTACGGCTGCTGATAACTTCCGACCCAACTTCTAGGTTGTTGGGGCACAAGATATAAGCTTTCTCGCCATCAGCGTAATGAAGAAGCGCGATGTTCGCTCCGCGATTTGGATCGTATTCGATCGCAGCAACGCGTGCGGGTACACCGACCTTATTACGCTTAAAGTCGATCATGCGGTAGCGGCGCTTGTGACCACCACCACGACGACGCGATGTGATGCGTCCGTTGTTGTTCCGACCACCGGTCTTCTTTACGGGGCTTAACAGCGTCCGCTCAGGAGTACTTTTCGTGATCTCATCAAAGCCCGAGACCGACATATTACGTCGTCCGGCGCTTGTTGGTTTGTATCGTTTAACGGCCATCGTTGGTCTCCCTAAACACCTTCAAAGAGTTCGATTACGTCGTCGCCCTGGAGGCTGACAACGGCCTTCTTCCAGTTCGGCGTCTTGCCATAGCCACGTCGCATGCGACGCACCTTTCCGCGAACGATCGAGGTCCGAACCTCCGCTACGCGAACTCCAAAGAGGCTTTCAATTGCCTTGCGGATCTCTACCTTGTTGGCAGCTGTGGCAACTTCGAAAACGTATTGATTTTCTTCTTCACGCAAGTGGCTGCTTTTCTCAGTCACAACCGGGCGCTTGATTATTGAAAAATAGTCACTCATCGAGTGAGCCTCCCTTCAAGCTGCTGCACGGCTTCTTGGGTCATCATCAGCGTTTCGTGCCTGAGCACGTCATAAACATTGAGCCCATCCACAGCGAGGTAGTTCGAGTTTGCCAAGTTGTTAGCACTCTTCGCTAGCGCCTCATTCTTCACGTCAACGATGAGCCCCTTGGACACTTCGAACGTGGAAAGAACACTTGCTACCTGGCTAGTCTTGATCTCGGTAAGCGCAAAGGAATCGACCACGACGAGGCAACCCTCTTGTTGACGACGCGAAAGCGCAGCCATGAGAGCAGCCTGTACCGTCTTGCGGTTTACTTTGCCCGAGAAGTCACGAGGCCGAGGTCCGTGCGACACTCCACCGCCACGAAAATGCGCTGCTTTCCGGTTACCCTGACGCGCACGCCCGGTTCCCTTCTGCTTCCACGCCTTCGCGGTGCTTCCCTTGATCTCGCCACGCTCTTTCGTCTTGGCGGTCCCTGCACGTCGTTCGGCGCGCTGATTGCGCACGACTTCGTGAAAGAGGTGCTCTCTCACTTCAACGTTGAAAACGGCGTCGTTCAGTTCGACCGTGCCGACTTTCTTGCGTTCTAAGTTATATACGTCAACCACTGGCATGGCTGCATCTCCTGCAAAAGTCACCCAATACTGTCGAAAATCAGGCCCCTAATGGGGTTTCCCGTCTTCGGCGGCCCGCTCTGGTAGCACCGGAGCAAATGGGTGTCAAGACATTGGTAACTGCATTCTTTCCCGCTGGAAGAAGTCCAGCGATGTCACGCGATTACTAGTTATGTTCTGGCTTTTGGTACGACATACTTTGAGAGCATGTTGCGGTCGTTAACGGGTGTCGGTGATCACCGACCCTTCGCTTTCGACTCCACTTATCCAGCAGGATGAAGCGCCAACTTAATTAATCTTTCAGGAACAACCGCTCAGGTCTTGATTTCAACATCAACACCGGCGGAGAGATCGAGCTTCATCAATGCGTCAAGTGTCGCTTGAGTAGGCTCGAGAATATCGATGAGCCGTTTGTGCGTGCGGATCTCAAACTGCTCGCGGCTCTTCTTATCAACGTGAGGCCCACGGAGAACCGTGTACCGATTGATTCGGGTAGGAAGTGGGATCGGGCCAGCTGTCTTGGCTCCCGTACGTACGACCGTATCGATTATCTCTCCCGCACTTTGGTCGAGAAGCTTGTAGTCGTACGCTTTGAGACGGATTCGAATCTTGCTGGCCATTTCTGAGCTCCAGTGGGTTCCTACTGATCCCCGTTTGTTTCTAGCGGGGCGCCCGCTTTTACAGGGCACGCGTCGGAACTGTCAACGCATTTGAGTTAAGTGAGTGTGTTCTTACCAGCGGTAATGAGCGAAAGCCTTATTAGCTTCCGCCATCCGATGGGTATCGTCCTTCTTCTTGACCGCCGATCCGCGGTTATTCGCCGCATCCAACATCTCGCCAGCCAACTTGTCGATCATTGTAAGCTCCCCGCGGCTTCGGGCGAAGCTGATCAACCAACGCATAGCAAGGGCTTGCTTACGCTTGGGTCGGATCTCAACGGGTACTTGGTAGTTGGAGCCACCAACACGCCGACTCTTGACTTCAAGCTGGGGTCGGATGTTGTCCAATCCCTTCTTGAAGACTTTAACAGGATCGTCTCCTGTCTTCTCGGCGATTTGGTCGAGGGCTGCATACACAATGCGCTCAGCTACGGACTTCTTTCCGTCGAACATGAGAACATTGATGAACTTGGCCAACACCGAATCGTGATATTTAGGATCGGGGTTGATGTGCCGAACTGGTACTTCGCGTCTTCTTGGCATGATCTATTCCTATTTAGGGCGCTTGCTGCCGTACTTGGACCGGCCGCGTCGACGATCGGCGATGCCACTGGCATCCAACGTTCCCCGAATGATGTGATATCGGACACCAGGAAGATCCTTGACTCGTCCTCCTCGGATCAGGACCAACGAGTGCTCCTGCAGATTGTGTCCCTCACCAGGAATGTAGGAGGTAACCTCCATTCCGTTGGTAAGTCGCACACGAGCGATCTTCCGGAGAGCCGAGTTCGGCTTCTTCGGGGTAGAGGTGTAAACACGAACGCATACACCGCGCTTTTGAGGGCATGCTTGAAGCGCTGGAGCGGTTGTCTTGCTTCGTTGCTTCTTACGTCCCTGACGAACGAGTTGGTTTATGGTGGGCATAGCTTCTTTTGTTCCCTTTCAGCGACCTTTCGTCGCTTCCTTCTTAGGGCCGCGCATTATGGGCAGATGCAAATGCAAGTCAAGGGAGATCCGCATTTGCAAATGTCTTATGCGGGCGCTTGTTCTCCTGCGGCATCCTCAGACGGTGCCTCATCGTGGAATTGCACGCCTAGTTTCTTGTAAACAGAGACTCCAGTTCCTGCAGGAATCAATCGTCCCATTACGACGTTTTCTTTCAAACCACGCAGGTTGTCGATCTTGCCTGAGATCGCGGCTTGAGTAAGAACCTTCGTTGTTTCCTGGAAACTCGACGCACTAATGAAACTCTCAGTCGAGAGCGACGCTTTCGTAATTCCGAGCATGATCGGTTCAGCGTTCGCGGGCTCGCCACCACGTGCAAGAACGGTGTCGTTCTCGGTGTCGAAGCGCCAGCGCTCCACTTGCTCGTTGACGAGGAAGTTGGTGTCACCGACATCGACCACCTTCACCCAACGTAGCATCTGACGAACGATGATCTCGATGTGCTTGTCGTTAATCTTAACACCCTGGAGCCGGTAGACCTCTTGGATCTCATCGACCACGTACCCAGCGAGTTCTCGTTCACCCTTCACACGTAGAATGTCGTGAGGGTTTGTCGAACCATCGACTAAAGCCTCACCAGCACGAACAAAATCACCCTCATGCACACTTAGAGCCATACTCTTAGCAATGAGGTATTCGGCTGGATCACCAATCTCTGGTGTCACAATAATCTTCCGCTTGCCCTTCGTGTCTTTCCCAAAGGATACGATGCCGTCGATCTCCGTGATCTTGGCGACCTCTTTCGGCTTGCGAGCTTCGAAGAGCTCGGCCACACGCGGAAGACCACCAGTGATGTCTTTTGTTTTGGTGGTTTCACGAGGAATCTTCGCGATAACGTCTCCCGCATCAACGGGGTCACCGTTAGTCACAGAAATATTAGCTCCGATCGGCAACATGTAGCGTACGGGAATGGACTTCTTACCTTGGGAATCCGTCTTAAGCGGCTTGCCGTCGGGTCCCAGCATCTCGATGTGAGGACGTAGGTCGCCTTTGTGCTCCGTGATCACCTTGCGACTAAGTCCAGTGACCTCATCAACTTCCTCGACCATGGTCTTGGACTCTTCGATGTCAACGTAACGCGCTGTACCTGCGTATTCCGTAAGTACTGGCAAGGACCACGGATCCCACTCGGCGATTACTTCGCCACGCTCGATTTTCGTTCCGTCTCCGGCACGTAGGTTTGCACCATAAACGAGTGTGTAGCGTTCTTTGTCACGACCGGAATCATCCACGACAACCACTTCGCCGTTACGGTTCATGACAACGAGCGTGCCGTTCGCCTTGGTGACCGTCTTAACGTTGTGGAACTTCAGTGTACCGGCGTTACGGGACTCCAAACGAGACTGCTCAGAACGTGCACGAGCAGCACCACCGATGTGGAAGGTACGCATAGTGAGCTGAGTTCCAGGTTCACCAATGGACTGGGCTGCGATGACACCAACGGCCTCGCCGATGTTCACCATCCGCCCACGAGCCAAGTCGCGTCCGTAGCACAGGCGACATACGCCGCCTCGTGTTTGACACGCCATGACGCTTCGAATCGAAACTTGTTCGATACCTGCGTTGTCGATCAACTCGACTTTCGCCTCATCGATCTCCTCGTTTGCTCCCAGCAGAACATCGCCGGTGACCGGATCGAGCACGTCGTCCATCGTCACACGACCAAGGATACGCTCTCCGAGCGGCTCAATGATGTCTCCGCCTTCGACGAGAGGCTCCATGACAGCACCGTCGAGTGTTCCACAGTCGTGCTCCATGACGACCGTGTCATTGGCAACGTCGACAAGACGACGGGTCAGGTAACCAGAGTTAGCCGTCTTGAGCGCCGTATCGGCCAGTCCCTTACGGGCACCGTGGGTCGAGATGAAGTACTGAAG
>Ga0233439_10004756_pt1 | contig 12956 bp, 9 predicted proteins | sample SI_123_September_6_FD_182713 | JGI IMG/M metagenome (GOLD analysis project Ga0233439, IMG submission 182713) | Seawater microbial communities from Saanich Inlet, British Columbia, Canada - SI_123_September2016_100_MG | ecosystem: Environmental > Aquatic > Marine > Inlet | place: Canada: British... | reverse complement strand
CTCTAGTCAGAATCGGACAGCAAGCGATGCGTTCGGAGTAACTGAAACCTCTGTGGACCATTGCTCACAGAAGCAAACGTCCTTATATCCCTTGTTGTTGAACAATCACAGCACATAGTTGGATAACTGAAAGACTCGGTTCGAGTCTTCACAACTTCATAGGACATCGCTGCGGAATAACAGCAGTTTCTGAAGAAACAAAGAGAAGCGCCGGGTCATTCGACTCGGCGCTTCTCTTTGTTTGAATATCTTAAACCGGGCTTACCAGGTTGGTTTACCCGAACTCCACGCCCAGTTGTCGGGCGGCCATACGTTTCGACCAACACGTGCACCACCGTCACGGCTAGTGTCGTACATATCCTTAACATCCTCAACCCACTGCTTAATGTGAGGCGTGCCCTTGTGGTACTCAAACGCGTCAGGATTAGCGTATACCTCGTACAGATACAACTCAGTCGGATCGTTCACGTTCTGATAAACGTCAAACCGCAAGCAACCCGGTTCCTCGTGAGTCGAACCAACGCCATCAGCAGAAACCGACTTAATGAAGGCATCAACATGCTCTTCCTTCACGAACTTCGGTGCGTGAATCACATGCAAGCTCGAAGCGAAGTACGGGTCATCTACAATGTGCGATCGGTAAGAATCCCACTTTCCGTCACCACTTGGGAATACTGGCTTACAGAACGAAACTCCAACTTCACCATCAAACATATCGCCGACAGCTTCCTGCCACACCTTGAAGTGAGCCATTTCACCGTGAGCAGCAAACGCTGCTTCATCGTTGTACACCTCGCAGAAAGCGAACGATGTAGGATCGTCGGCAGCCTGAACAATATCGAACCGGCGGCAACCGGGCTCATTCATCACAGAACCCTTGGCATCATCAATCGATGCCTCAATAAAATCATCAATACGGTCTTCTTTGACCTTTAATCGCACCATCAAGATGTACATCACAACTCCAAATTTACGGCCCGGTGAGAAATCGTAGCCCTCGTTACCCGGCCTACTTCATATGCTGGCGGGCGGAGTATACCCTTGGCGAGCTAGCATGTGCAGGGATTCTGTCGTTAATCGACCCGAGGCAACGACGAATTTGATTGTCTCCGAATCACGCATCAAGAGTGATGTAGCAACACTCAGCTTAACCCCTCGAAACTCAGGTGAGAACTAACAGCCGCATGCAACCGCAGCCAACTGGATAGCGAATCAATTCGCAAACATAGGTCTTGCGGTCGAACGCGCAGCATTCGATATTCCAATGCAATCGCCCGAACGATCTGGTTTGAACATCATCGCAACGCTCAATCTTGATTCACCAGACCAACCCATACTGATTGGCGCCCAGTACGACACAGTTCCCGGCTCGCCAGGAGCCGACGACAACACTAGCGGAGTGGCAGCCATGCTCGAATGCTCTCGGATACTGGTAGAAGTGGGCAGTTCACGAAAGGTGGTATTCGCTGCGTTCGACGCAAAGGAACTACAGTCCCCGGCTGAAGGCACGGATCAACCGCATACGTTGCCGAGCTGCGAGATGCGGATCGCCCATCAGCAGCGGTCATTCTCGAAACCATCGGTTTCAGCTCGACAAAAATCAAACAGAGTCTGTCCAGCTCGTTTCGATTCCTTTTTCGCCGTACCTACAAGGCTGTCAGACGTGAAAACTGCGAAGCGAATTCGTTACTGATCTTGTCCAAACATTCGAGTCGACTAATCTCACGATCACTCGAACAAGCGGCGTCGAATCCAGAAATCGATCTCCCAATACTGCCGCTCGAAGTTCCATGGTGGATACCCCTCGTACGGAATCTACGCAGGAACGATCTCGCCCCGTTTTGGCAAGCTGGCATTCCAGCGGTGATGATTAACGACACCGCCAACTTTCGTAACCCGTACTACCACAAGTCGACTGATACAGCCGAGACAATCGAATCGGCAATGATCGGAAAAGCGACCTCGATGATTCTAGAAACGATTACGTTCGGTACCATCTAGTTCACAACGAACTGGCAAGCGCCGAGCGTTCTCTAGCTATCAAAAGTCGCCGGCGGTTTTTCATCGGAATCGTCTTCTGAAGTCTCGGTTTCGTCAGACGCAGACTCCTGGCCTCCATCTACATCTTCGGAATCTTCGGAGTGATCGTATTCGATCTTGGAATCTTCAGAGTCTTGTTCCTTCTCGTCACCCCAATCCTTTGGAATCGAGGATGCATCCGAAGAAGCAGCCGACGATGTCGAACCCTTGTGGGCAGTACCACTGCCCATCGAAACTGTCTTCTTTGATCCTCGGATCGAAAGAACAGTTCCAGCTGCGAATACGATAAGTCCGCCGATGATCCACGGCACCGTCTGGTTGCGCCAGCCCTGCTGCCAAGAATCGATAGCTCGTTCAAACCGATTTGTCAGCTCGTCAGTCTCTAATTCTGCGGTCAACCTTGGATAGTCAGTCCTAAACTCTGGGCTTAGTTCAGCCCCATAGTCGGGCACGTAGTTTTGAGCGATATCGTTCATCGACCAAGCGATTGAGATACCGCCATAAACAAGCAACGAACAAACTGCAACGACTCCACCGGCCCACTTCAATCGTCCTGTCCAGCCACGACCGCCGATTAGGGCGATAACCACAAGGGGAATTAACAACAACACCCACAGAAGCCAGCGAACACTTAGGGCAGTCCCTGCGTAATCACGGACGTCATCGAACATCTGCAGATTCTCGCCCTGTAGATTGTCCAAGATGTTCTTTTCAGTGATAAGAATTCCGTCAGCCAGAATTCTGAGATTATCTTCAGCATCGGCCAAGCTTTGAGCGTCATTACCGCCAGCCAAAGCCATAACCAAGTCCCGATCGGAGAAACTAAACCCGTTTGAGATCAGCGCTCTAACTTCGTCGAGAGTATCGAAACTACCGCCCACCTGTGCATCGATATCGGCTCGGGTGTAAGCGATTTCATTAGGAACTTGATCTTCAACAAACGAAGCAACTCGTGCATCGATAATCGGTCCAAACGAACCTAGTGCGAGGTTGATCGTTGTCTGCCCGCCGGCAATACATCGTGGGATCGACAGCGACCCCAAGTCTTGTGCAGCACCAACTGCATCCAAAGGTGAAGAACAGTTCGGAATAGTCTCGATTGTCTCCTCAAGTTTTGCGCGTCCCAAATCTTGTAAAGCCGTCGTTGCGCTGGCCTTCTGGTCGTTAAGCTCGATGGTGTACTCAAGCGAATTGGTTTCGCCCACGAGGTAAGCGATTAGAGCATCGATAACACCTTCACCCTGTTCCGATACCCAAGCTCGCGGCGCAATTATCTCGAAAGTATCGACAACTTCTTGCTCGGTTAGTGAAATACCGAATCCTATGTCGGTTGTCTGAGCAATTGTCTGTTGAATCAGTGGGTCAATCACTTGGTCGAAAACTAAGTCGTATAGGGTGTCTTCGTCGATCAACTTATTCTTGAGAATCTCTCCGATTATCACGGCACGATCATCGAAACGGAGAACTATATTGAACGTATCTGAGTCACCGGCGAAGAACGGCGTGACCTCGTCGATGGCACCGAAAATCTGACTTTCCAGCCACTCCGGTTCGAAAACCAGACGTGCGCTAGTTTCAATCTCCTCCGTAGTGAACTCAATACCAAGTCCCTGAGTTGAAATCTTACCAACGAACTGATCCATTTGCGGGATAAGCAAATCTTCGATCGCACGTTCTGTCAGTTCCAAATCCAGTGCAACCTTCCGGACTGCACCCGGCACCGATCGCACTCGCTCTTGAACTTCGAGGTCGATCGTAAATTCGTCTGTCTCGCCCAGTACATACGGGAGGACGCTGTTCAAACTGGCTTCAAGCTTCTCCTGCACGTACTCACGCTGTATCAGAGTCTCGATCAGATCGGTGATAGCCAGAGCCGCCTGGTCTGGATCTTCAAATCGAAGAACCGACGGTGCGCCAGTATCTAGCCCTGTGTCAACTTCGATGCCCTGCTCTACGAGATCACCAACCAAGTTGCCGATAATGTTGTCGTACACATAGTTGTACGCATCAGCATCATCGAGCATCCCGTTAATAACCCCGGGATCTGACGCGGTATCGACAACCTGATTCACCGTGGTGGCGACAAAAAACAGAATCAGGAACAGACCAGCCAACAGTACAGCGAGCAGTTTTCGCATCGAAGTTCTCCGCGCAGATATCTAAAACGACCTGCGAACTTCAAGCGAGTCTAGCAATCCCCGCATTACGATTTCTTTCGGTTCGTAACCAATTCTGCCGCTATTTGGTCTGTTCAACCCCTGCCTAGATACGCCTGTCCGAGAGGAAGAACGATAGCTTCCAGCATGTTCGAACCCGGCGGTAGTGTCGCCATAAGCAGCGCTGTTCGACCCATATCTTCCGTCGAAATCAGCGGCTCAGGGCCTTCGTCTCGACCTGTTGCAGATTTGCCATCACCACGACGTTCAACCATTACATTGCCGGGGTGAAGTGCGCTCACTGCGATTCCGTGGTCACGCCCCTCAAGTGCCAGCGACTGGGTGAGTCCCCAAACAGCGTGCTTGCTGGTTGTGTACGGCGAAGAGCTGTGGCGTGGCTTCTGAGCAGCGATGCTGCCTATATTGATAATCCGACCACCGCCCTGCTTCTTCATTATTTTGAAGGCTTCACGTGAACCCAAGAACGGCCCCGTCACATTGACATCAATTACCTTCTGCCACTGCTCCATCGTCAGTTCTTCAACCGGCCCACCATCGAACGCACCCGAGTTGTTCACCAGCACGTCGAGCTTCCCAAACTGATCCATCGTCTTAGCGAACAGACTGATCATTTGCTCTTCGCTAGTGACATCAGTCGGGATAGATATAACAGTCCCGCCACCATTCGAAAGTTCAGCCGCAGCCGCATCCAGTCGATCTGAGTTTCGTGCAGCGATAACAACTGAACAACCCTCATCAGCAAATGCCTTAGCAATGCCCTTACCAATTCCCGAACCGCCGCCAGTTACGATCGCTACTTTTCCGTCGAGCTGTCCCATGCTGTATCTCCTGTAAGTCCGTTCAGCGAACCACACGTAATAGTTGAATCAAGCGATAATCGCAGTGTTCAGTTGTTATCTTCAGATTTATATACCCGGGTTTTAATCGAAGCAAATAATGCCAGACCAACAAACCCAGAAAGCACCCAGAACGTTAGGCGCCAACCCGAAATGAAGGCATCTGTCACGTTCAGATCCGTCGAGTCAGCCAGTTCATTCAGCTGCACCTCAGCGCCCCGGCTAAGCATGACGCCAGCAATTATCGCTGTAGCCAATGCCTGACCAATCACACTACCCACGTTTCGCACCAAGTTCAGGAACGCACTCATCGAGCCGTAGTCGGCTCGCCCGACTGTCGAAAGCGTAGCGCTCATATTCGGAGCCATCCACATACCCATCGCCGCACCGTTCACGAACAATATAAGCATAATAATCCAGAGCGGAGTATCGTTCAAAAAGAACGACATCAGCAAATTCATAACGAGCAGAAGCCCAACACCCGTAATCGTGAAAACCCGAAAACCGTACTTGTCGGAATATCGACCCGACAGCTGTGAAGATATACCCATCCCAACCGCACCAACGAACATGATCATGCCCGCAGAACGCTGGTCGTACCCCATGAAACTCTGAACAAATATAGGCATCAAGAAAAACATCGCCGAACCGCCAAGGAACCCAAGGAATCGAGTCGATGTCGACCATGCGAACGTCGAGTTCTGGAAAAAGTGCAGGTTCAGCATCGGTGATTCGACCCGCAACTCCCACCACACCAGCAGTACAAACAGCGTGATGCTAATGACGAACCCACCAATTATCTGAAAAGAAATCCAATCGAACGCGAACGGATTCGAAATCGTCAGAATTATCAGCGTCAGTGCTGCAGCTGAGAATATCGCCCCCAACAAGTCGTACTTTTCTCGTACTCGCCCCACCACGGAACCAATTCGTCCGTCGTCCAACACGATGAACGCAGCAATGATTCCCACTGTCGTCGGGATCATCGTCACAAGAAACACAGCGCGCCACTCAAACGCCTGAATGATCGGACCGGCAACGATAGGACCAGCAGCGGCGCCAATCGCAACCATCGTCGTAATCATGCCAAGAGCCTTGCCACGCTCTTTGTCAGGGAACGTACCGACGATGATCGCAAATACCACCGCCTGCCCCATCGAAGCGCCAATGGCCATCACCACTCGAGCAACAATCAGCATCTCAAGGTTTTGAGACGAGAACGCCAAGAGCGCACCAGCTACGAAGAAAAACATTCCAACTATATGGAATTTCTTCCGCCCCATAATATCGGCCACCCTGCCCAACGGCAGCATTATTGCGCTCGTCACAAGCGATGTCGAAATGGCAACCCAAGTTACGGCACGAAGCGTTACTTCAAATTCATCGGCAATCGATGAGAGTGCCAAGAATACGATCGAGAAGTCGAGAACCATTGCGAACAACGCAATGCCGACGGTCCAGAACACCTTCCAGTGGTAGTTATCAGTCATTCCTCCGGGCGGAGTACTGGATTCGGTTGTCAATTGTGTTAGTTGATCTCGATTTACGTATTGGTGTGTCTGAGCAGCGAAAATTATAGACCTGCCCAACCCCACTTTAAGAAGCGAACATAACATTTCGTGGTAATCTCTCGGCGCTTGGCTTCTGAATCAGAGGCTCTGCCCATCAATCACGATCTCCGGAGTGAACCTTGTCGACAGAATCAACCCGTCCGCTACGAGTAGTTATCCCGCCAGTACCGCAGGGGATGCCTGCCGGCGAATGGTGGCCCGTAACGGTAGAAGTCGAATGGATCGAAACTCCGTATTTCGATGGCAAGCCCGACCCCGATGTTCTCGTCGATGCCGATATATACATCGGTACTGATTTCAACGCTGAAATGGGCAAAGCGGCCAAAGCACTGAAGGCAATTCTGATTGCGGCGGCCGGCTACGACCGAATCGAACCTTCAACAGTTCCGCAAGGAGTGGTGGTCGCCAACGCTTATCACCATGAAGCACCAATTGCTGAATGGGTAATGGCAGTCGCCGTTGCGCTAGATCACAACCTGATCGCTAACGACAGAAACTTCCGAAATGGCGACTGGTCGGGCTGGCCCTCAAGGTACGGTTCGTATCGAGAGTTGTACGGCAGAACATTCGGAATCATCGGCTACGGCGCAATCGGAAAACGAGTCGCGCTACTCGCCAACGCGTATGAGATGAACGTAATTGCTGCAGGTCGGAGTCCAGAAACAGTAGCAGAGGCTGAAGCAGACGGAGTGAAGTACGGATCCGGGCAAGACGCAATGGACCAAGTGCTATCTGAATCCGATTTCGTCCTAGTTTCGACACCGTTGATCGACTCAACACGTGGATTAATCGGCGAGCGCGAGATCGGTCTTATGCGCCAAGACGCCTACTTAATAAATCCGGCACGCGGGCACATTGTCGATGAAAAAGCACTATACGAAGCGCTAGCCAGCAAATCAATCACCGGTGCAGCTATCGACACTTGGTACGAATATCCTGTGAATGAAACTGATAGTCCGCGACCAGCAAAATATCCGTTTTGGGAACTCGACAACATCATCATGACTCCGCACCATTCGGGAGCCACTTTCGGTACCCGAGATCGTCGAGCAGAAACCGTGGCGGCCAATATCGACCGCATTGCCAAAGGCCAACCACTGGTAAACGTGCTGACCGATATTTCGACTATCTAGGCTCTGCGCTGTCTGAACGCTTCATACAACACCAGCCCCGCACTCACAGATGCATTTAGCGAAGACAACTTCCCAGCCATGGGAATCGACGCAATCTGATCGCAGTTCTCTCGCACCAATCGAGAAAGCCCATTGCCCTCTGAACCAATTACGATCAGTAAAGGGCCCTTGTAGTCGGCTTGGGTGTACTCAACATCACCTTCGGCATCCAAACCGACCACCAGCATCCCGGTCTCTTTGAGTCGCTCGATAGTTCGATTCAAATTCGTAACTCGTGAAACTTTGACGTGCTCTAGCGCACCAGCAGAAGCCCGAACTGCACCAGCAGTAATTCCAACAGCCCTGCGCTCAGGGATAATTAACCCATGAGCACCGGCAGCATCTGCTGTCCGAGCAATGGCACCAAGATTATGTGGATCTTGAATTCCGTCGAGCATCACTAATAGCGGAGGCTGACCGTTCGTGTCGGCACCCATCATCAACTCTTCAGGCTCGTGATAGCGAGGATCGGGAACGACAGCGATCACGCCTTGGCTTTTTTTTGTCTGCGACTGAGCCTCAAGTTCCTTACGAGAAACTGCCAGAATTTCGATATCAGCCTCGGTCGCCAGCATAATAATCTCTTGAAGCTGAGGACCCAATTCTGCCTCTTCAACCATTACCAATCGTTCGATATCGCGACCAGCGCGAAGCGATTCCAGCACAGCACGACGCCCTTCGACAGTTTGACCGTGAACCTTTTTAGCTCGAGAGAATCGTGACATTGTTGACCTGAAATTTCTGGTATCGATAAGGATGCGCACAGCAATTACACAAATAACGCTTAAATAAGTGTAAGTTTCATCCACACTCAACGCCATCGACACTCACACTTATTCGACCTCAAGGTTGACTGAGTACCTATGGATCATAGTGAATCAGCTATATAACCCAATCTATCAAGGAGACTGCAATTGGCACGGGAACGCGAGTACAGCACCAACCAGCTAAAAAAAACCATCGAAGAAGGCGGAGTTGGCATCATTGCCAACGGGCCTAACAACTCTGAGATGTGCGATTTTCTTGGACACGTCGGATTCGACGCCGCATTTGTAGACTTTGAACACGGTGGAGTCTCGTGGTCGGAACTAGCCGACATCACCCGTGCTTGCGAGCTATGGGGCATGTCCAGCGTCGTTCGAGTAAACAAGCTGGATGAAGCGCAAATACTCAGAACTCTCGACCAAGGCGCAAGTGCGGTGATGATTCCGCACGTAATAACAGTTGCCGATGCCGAACTCGCCGCAAATGCCTGCAAATACCCGCCAAACGGTACTCGTGGTGTCGCAGGCAGTCGTCGAGCATACGGAGTAGACGACTACTTCCGTAAATCTGATGAAGAAGTGCAATGCATCGCCCTAATCGAAGACTTTGAAGCCATCGAAAATCTTCCAGAGTTAACCAAAGTCAAAGGCATCGACATCTTCTATGTCGCACCGTCCGACATGGCAGCTTCAATGGGACACACCGGCAACACGAGTCACCCAGAAGTACAGGAAGCACTAGAACGCGCCATCAAACTCATAATCAAAGGTGGCGGAGTAGCCGGAACCCTAGCAAATGATTCGAATATCGAAAAATTTCTTGCTATGGGAGTCAAGTGCGTCGGCGTCCCCTGGCCGATGTGGCTAAAGCAGTCCGGAGAAGCGTTCATCGAAAAAACTCGCTCCTGATCTCGCCTTACACCTAGTCTCTGGTATACCAACCACCACTGTATGAGCCTTCCGACTCAGTGATTTTTTAAGGATTACACGTACTGAGATACGCGAGAGTGCGAACGAGAACAATGTATTCAAAATCCATTGGGGTAATACCCGTGTGGGTTCGACTCCCACCTTCGGTACCACAAATACCTAGTTCAACTTAGGTATTGTGCTCAGTTATCTCGGTTGTTGCAGGGAGACTAGTACTGGGCTGCCGGCGCGGGTTTGTACGCAGTTTGCAGGGTCCGAAGGTCGAATTCGGCTGGCTTTTCGCCCATTGCGTATTCGTAGAGAGCTGCTTTAAAGATGCCTTCGAGCGCCTGGACCGTGCAGACAGCGAGACCGACGGTCATGATACCGACGGCAACTCCGGCGATTCCTGAGACGAACCCAACGAGGATTGCGGGAATGGCTCCGATTATGACGGCAAGTATGTAGACCAGCATAAAACCGAATGACGCCGTGATTTGGCGTCCCCAGGTTTTGCGAACAAGTCCGGAAGATCGCTTAATAGCGCCAATTGCTCCAACGTTTTCCGATACGAGAATCGGTACGACGAAGAATGTAAGGAAATCCCACACTCCACCGATCATATCGATAATCATTCGAGCGAATATGTTCCTCTGGTTGGCGCGAAGGAGTTGCAACGCAAGTCCGACCGTCGCAGCAATGAGTGCCCATATAAAAATGGTGTGGATATGGGCGAAGGCGTGGCTAAGTCCAGATGAGACGTTCGGGTCGCCTCCTCGGAGTCGGTCGAGTGCGGCAGAAATGAGTGCAGCGTTAAAGAAAATAACTACAAAGTAGGAGCTAAAGAACGCTAGCACGTACAGAATTTGATCGCCACGACTAATTGCATTGGCGTCAAGGCGTGTGAACGCTCCTGTACTGCCGGCAATCCCAGAGAAAATACTGATTACTGCTACCAGACCAATCACGGTAAAAAGCGGAAAGAAGAGCAGCTCTTTGTCCTTCATCAGGACGTCCCAACTCATCTTCATTAATTCAAATGTGTGACCAATCGTGGCGAACATTGGAGTTCCTTTTTATTCGTAAGAGTCTATTGTAATTTCAACGTTCGCCAGAGAGTCTACCAATCCCCAGTATTCTGGATTTCTCTTAAAGGATGGGATCAGCTTGTTATAAATGTTCATCTGGATCAAACAGAAGCGACGCAGGAATGGCTAAAAGTACTTAGGTGCACCCCAAGCCTAGGTGGAATGAAGTAATTGTTTCTCCCCGAAGGGGACATTGCCCGTTTTGGAACAATACGACTTTCCGACTAACCCACTATTTCTCATAGGTTCACTACGAAAAACAAGCCGTCTTAGCGTAATGTATGTGCTATCGAAACCGATAGTTTGTGATACGGAAGGAAATGTGATGGCTGAGCGATACCAAAACTATGTGAATGGAATTTGGAGCGACGGCTCTTCCGGAGCGGTTTCGACCAGCACCAACCCGGCTGATCTATCTGACGTGGTCGGCGAATTTCAAGCCTCCACCGCGTCCGACGCCGGCGCCGCCATCGACGCGGCACACAACGCAAAAGAAAACTGGCGTCGCACCTCCTCGCTGACGCGCGGGGGCTACCTGTTAAAAGCTGCCTCGTACCTTGAAGCCAATCTCGAAGAATTTGCCCAAATGGTCACTCGAGAATGCGGCAAAGCGATTCTCGAAGCCCGTGGTGAAATAGGTCGAGCAGTCGCCCTACTTCAGTACTACGGAGTCGAAGGATCAAACCCTGTCGGATCGGTTGTGCCATCGGTCAACCCAAACATCCTGCTCTACACGAACCGTATGCCGCTCGGTGTAGTCACCCTCATCACCCCATGGAACTTCCCGTTCGCTATCCCGATCTGGAAAATGGCTCCAGCACTGGTCTACGGAAACACAATCGTTCTCAAACCTGCCTCAGCAACTCCGGGAGTCGCAACTCTCATCGCTCGAATGTGGGAAGCCGTCGATCTACCAGCCGGGGTATTCAACCTCATCACTGGATCAGGCGGAACAGTCGGAAACGAACTCATAACGAACGACAAGGTAGCCGCAATATCGTTCACCGGCTCGACTCGCATCGGAATGAACATCGCATCCGAATCGGCAAAACGTGGCAAACGATACCAACTCGAAATGGGTGGTAAAAACCCGGTAATCGTTCTCCCCGACGCCGACCTTGAACAAGCTGCTGAAATTACCGTTTCAGGAGCCATGAAATACTCAGGCCAGAAGTGCACGGCAACATCCCGTGCGATCGTGGTCGGCAACGTCATGGAAGAATTCACAAATCTCGTTGTCGAAAAGACAAACGCCCTCAAGATTGGCGCCGGAGCCGACCCTGAATCGATAATCGTTCCTGTCATCGACCAAGCATCGAAAGACAACATCGCCTCGATGATCGCACGCGGCGTCGCCGACGGTGGATCGATTCTTGCCGGTGGCGGAGTTCCAACTGGTGCCGGATTCGACAAGGGAACCTACGTCGAACCAACCGTCATAAACAACGTTGCAAGCGACGCTTTTGTCGCCTGTGAAGAGATATTCGGACCAGTACTGTCGATTCTTCCTGCTGCTGACGCAGAGGATGCGTTGAACATCGCCAACTCTGTCGAATACGGACTTAGCGCAGGTATCTTCACCAAGGACCTCAACTCCGTTCTAGATTTCGCCGACCGCATCGAAGCGGGTGTCGTAAAAATCAACGGCGAAACCGCAGGACTAGAACCGCAAGTTCCCTTCGGTGGTATGAAGTCGAGCTCCTCTGGAGACCGTGAACAAGGCAAGGCTGCAATCGAATTCTTCACCCAAACGAAGACCATCTACGTCGACCGTAGTGCAACGTAGCCCTCATCCCTGATAGTTTATGGGTCTGGTGATCGACATCAAACAATTAGATCACCGGATCGTGCTAAGTCGCTCAATCGCGACTGCCACAGGATTGACACGATTTCCGACACGGGAGTGAATCTATGCCAGACCGCAGTTTCAGCGGGGTCTTCCCGATCCTTCAAATGCCATTCAATGAAGCGGGCCAAATCGTTTTTGAAGATCTTCGAGCCGAAGTGGAATACGCCATACGCGGCGGAGTTCACGGCGTGGGAATCGCCTATGGATCAGAAGTAAACAAGCTCGACGATCACGAACGCGACGAAGTTCTGAGCGCGGTGGTTGATCAGGCAAACGGTCGAATCAAAGTCGTGATGAACACAGGAGCTCCCTCCACCGTTCAAACCGCCCACTACACGCGAGTAGCCAAAATACTCGGCGCCGATGCCGTGATGATCGCTCCTCCAGCTATCGTAGGCATTCCAACACCTCTCGTTCGCCAGCACTTCGTCGATGTCGCTGAAAGTGCCAAAATGCCCATCTATATGCAAGACATGGCAGGCGCAGGCATGTCACCAGCGTTGCTTGCCGATCTTGCCAACCAAAATGAAAACCTCTGCTACGCCAAAAT
>Ga0233439_10004755_pt1 | contig 12965 bp, 10 predicted proteins | sample SI_123_September_6_FD_182713 | JGI IMG/M metagenome (GOLD analysis project Ga0233439, IMG submission 182713) | Seawater microbial communities from Saanich Inlet, British Columbia, Canada - SI_123_September2016_100_MG | ecosystem: Environmental > Aquatic > Marine > Inlet | place: Canada: British... | reverse complement strand
ATTGCCTTCCACCACGAAACGGACCGCATCCATGGTATGGCGATGACACGGGGCCATTTCGCCTGCCAATATCATTTGCGCCCCCAGCACCAGATTGGGGCTGGTCCCTAATTCAAGGTCCGGGTTTTGAAAACCGATAAACCGGCGGTGCGCTTCTTCGGGCGGAATATGATCGACTGCTTCGAACAGGGTTTTATGAATGTCGTCCCAACCCCACAAAAATGGCTTATAACTGGGCGTTGGCTCCCGGTATCCCACCGTTCGCGATGGGATCATCCAATACCCGACCAGGTTTTTATCCCGCACGCCCTGATCAAAACCATCTCTGGATGCAGCACTATCTTTTTTCTTTCCAGCCATAAATTATGTCCTACCTTTAGCCATGCGGCCCTAAAATTGCCCGTGGGGATCAAGGCCCAGCGCATAACTGCCATACATGGTGGACCCCGCATCCCAGTTCAAACTGATGTGATGAGAGATGGCATGAATGTCGCGCCATGCACGCCCCACCCGATTGTCTTCATAGGTGCCGGTCACCCCCGTCACACTGTAAAGCCCATCAATCGCCCCCACACACAGCTTCAGAATATAGGAATGGGTCAATCGATTGCGCATGCGCATGTCCAGATCAACCGCGCCGCCACCATTGACCACATCGTTGGTTTTTTTCAGGTCGCGTAAAATCATCAGGCGCGCCGCATCATAGGCGGCCGTGGCTTCGGCCACCCGGGTCTGGACCCCGGCAAACCCCGCCATGGAACGCCCCCCCGCCATGGCCAGCGTTTTGCGGGTTTTATTAAGATCAATAAAATCATCAAGCGCGCCCTTCAAGGCCCCAAGAGCCGGGCCTGTGATCGCCGTGGGGATACATGAAAACATCGGGATGCGGTAAAGCGGCCGGTCTTGCGCTTTGGCACCCGGGCTGGTCCCGGCCTTTGCATCTTCCAGATCAAGACGCCGGTGCGATGGCACAAAGACATCCTTGCAGACAATCCGCTTGCTGCCCGTTGCAGAAAGGGCCGTGGTAAACCAGTCATCTTCGATTTTGTAATCCTTTGCTGGCACCAGAACAAAGGCGATCACCGGTTTGTCCCCCCCGGCATCATCAGCAATGCGCACCCCAAGCAATGCCCATTGACCATGATCACAGCCGCTAGAAAAGGGCCATGAACCGCTGATGCGCCACCCGCCATCAACGGCTTCGGCCTCCGTGATAGGCGAATAAGACCCAAAGGTGATGGCATTGGGGGCATCACCCCAGACATCCTCCTGGGCTTGCAGGGGGAAATTGGCCACCAGCCATTGGTGCATGATGGCAAGACCTGCGACCCAGGCTGTGGACGCACACCCCGCCCCAAGCACGCACGAAATTTTCATCAGGCAGGAAAAATCGTATTCATACCCGCCAAACCGTTCTGGCTGCAGAATATGGAACAGGTCCGCTTCCCGAAGGGCTGCCATCACGTCTTTTGATACCATCCGCGCATCTTCGGCCGATGCCGCCTTTTCCCGCAACAAGGGTACCAATGCACGGGCGCGGTCCAGCAATTCATCTGGTGTTGGCTTTGGGTTTCCCCCAGTCACGACATTTTCCCCCGGCAAAGCCCGTTTTTGGGCCGTTATTGATTATTTAAATCAATTTTACACGCTCAGGCGCAAAGTAGAATTGTTATCTGAAAAATGGACAAACCTGCCGCTTTCGCCACCCTTTAAAAATTGTCATAATAACGGGAATGATAAAAATAAATGCCAGACCCGATGAACCCTTATGGTCTGGTCAGGGAGAGAAGCCATGCCCACCATCGACGCCGATGCCCATGTGCTTGAGACGCCGGACACCTGGTCTTATATGTCAGAAGACGAGCAAGAGTTCCGTCCTCAGATTTTTACCCGGGACCCCAATGATGGGGCGCCGTACCGGGAAAACCAACGCCGTGATTACTGGAAGATCGGCGATCATTTCCAGACCAAAACCAATGTCGGCAGCGATGTCCCGGTTGAAGCCCGGGACATGGTGGATATAAAACGCAGGCTCGATCATATGAATGAGATCGGGGTGGATATTCAGGTGCTCTATCCCACCCTGTTTCTGCGCCCCGTGACCACGGAACACGATGTCGAATTGATGCTGGTCAAAAGCTATAACCGCTGGCTTGCCGATATCTGGAAACAATCTGATAACCGCCTGCGCTGGGTTGCCATGCCGCCCCTGTTATCCATGATTGACCCGGGCAAGGTCCGGGCTGAACTGGAATTTTGCAAAGCCAATGGGGCCGTGGGTATTTTCATGCGGGGCTTTGAATGTGAAATGCTGGCAGGGCACCGATACTTCTTTCCCCTGTATGCAATGGCAGAAGAACTGGGGCTTGCCATCACCTTTCACGCGGGCAACAACAGTTTTGCCAATCACAATTCCTTTTCCCGCGATGCCGGCATGTTGATTTTCAAATTTCCGGTCATGGCGGCATTTCTGGATGTTCTGGTTCGGGGCATTCCGGAACGGTTCCCGAATTTACACTGGGCCTTTATCGAAGCCAGCGCCCAATGGGTGCCCTATATGCTGGGTGAAGCGAAAATGCGCATTGAACGCCAAGGCCGGCGCATGAGCGATCATATATTGGATGACAATCATTTTTTCATCACCACCCAGAAAAGCGATGACCTCAACTGGCTGCTGGAAGAACTGGGCAGTGATAATCTGGTTGTCGGCACCGATTATGGGCACAAGGATTCAGCAACAGAAGTCCAGGCCCTGAAACGCATGAGCGAAGATGGCAATATCCCGCCCGCCATTTTGAAATCCATTCTGGAGACCAACCCAAGCAGGCTTTACGCCCTTCAATAAAAAATTAAAAAAGGAATTTTTCATGAGTGACACTGCAAAAAACAAGCTGGACGGGGTTGATTGGCCAGAACGCGCGCGCGCGCTGGCCCCCATGATTGCGACCGCTTCTGATCAGACCGAAAGCGAAAGACGGGTGCCGCAAGCCGTGATGAAAGCGCTTCATGATCAAGGGCTGTTTCGCATGATGCAGCCAAAAAGCATCGGTGGCGGGGAATCCACCCCCATGGAATTTATGAAAGTTTTGGAAATTGTTGCCGGTGCCGATGCCAGCACCGCATGGTGTCTTGGCCAGGGCCTTGGCTGTTCCACAGCGGCCGGTTTTGTGCCCCATGAAACCGCAAAAGAAATGTTTGAAACGCCGGGCATTCTGGCCTGGGGCCCACCCACGCCGGGGAACAAGGCCGTTTTATGCGATGGCGGCTACAAGGCAACCGGGCGCTGGCGGTTTGCCAGTGGTGCCCCCTATGCCACCTGGTTTGGCGGCCATTCCCCGGTTTTTGAAGCCGATGGTGAAACACCGGTAAAAGATGATGCGGGCAAACAGGTGATGCGCACCATGTTAATGCCAGCCAAAGATGTCACCCTGCACAATGTTTGGGACGTGATTGGCCTGCGCGGCACCGGCAGTGATGATTATGAAGTCAAAGACCTGTTTGTGCCCAACAGCCACACTACGTGGCGCAATTCACAACCAGACCGCGCCGAAGATGGCCCCCTGTACAGCGTGCCCCTGTTGACCATCTATGGTATGGGCTTTGCTGGCATCGCCCTGGGCATTGCGCGCGCCATGCTGGATGAATTCGTCCCCGTCGCCATGGCCAAAACCGGCGCTGGTGCCAGCAGCGTGCTACGAGAAAACGGCGTCATCCAGTCTGGCCTTGGTCAGGCAGAAGCCAAAGTCCGGTCATCGCGTGCATTCTTGATAGAAATAATCGGTGAAACCTGGGACGTGTTTTCAGCAGGCCAGATGCCAAACATGGACCAACGCGCAAGGCTACGACTTTCCATATCCCACACCATCAATCAGGCACGCGAAGCGGTCGATTTTGTCTATCAGTCCATGGGCACCAATGCGATCTTTGAAAACGGCCCGTTTGAACGTCGTTTCCGCGATATGCACACGGTTTCTCAACAAGGACAGGGCCATGTCATCAATTATGAATTCGTCGGCCAAGCCTTCATGGGCATGGACCCGGGCCACAGAGTCTAAGCATGTCTAGAGCTGTCTAGACGATCACGGAACCGGAAGGACGATGGCGCCGGGCTTCAATTGGGTATCAAACGCGCATAACAACGCGGCTGTCCCTGCATAATTGGCCATGATTGAAACCAGGTCGACCAATTTGGCCCGGCCAAAAACGGCCAGCGCACGGGCGTAGGTTTCCGAGCTGACCTTGTGATCGCCAAAAATTTCGCGACCCAGCAGGATCACCACGGCATCAACCTCGCTGAGCCCATCCACGGGTTTGCGGAACTTCACCACATCGATGGCTTCTTGGGACAAGCCCTGTCTCAACCCTTCGGGTTCATGGGCGGCCCATTCAAACTGGCTGTCGGCCTGACGGGCCGTAATCAAAATAGCCAGTTCCCGGCTGGATGTCTCAATGCCTGTTTCATTGCGCAGGTAATAGGTCAATTTTTTGCCATGTTGCGATAATTTTGGGCTGTGAAGCTTAATGCCACCCGGCCCCCACAATCCCGCCAGCGAATCAGTATCGGGACCGGCATAACGATCAAAAATTGCCAAAGCCTCGCCTTCAAGGTCTTCGCGTTTGGGCCAGGGCAATCTGCTGCCCGATTCTTTGTCTATGTCACTGGCGGTCATTTTTCTAAATCCTCCCTTTTTTAAATTACCCCTAGAATAGCGCGGTAATTTCCGTTCTTGAAGCCCATTCGTTACCGTGGCAGTTTGGGAGACACAAAAAAATATTATTAAGGGTGGAAATTCAATGTCACGACTGGACCGATGCTACAATGTTGCCGATTTTCGCAAAGTTGCGCGCAAACGCCTGCCTAAGGGCGTTTTTGAATATTTGGACCGGGGCGCTGAAGACGAAGTTGCCCTTGCCGATAACCGCGAAGCATTCCGCCAATTAAAGCTTAGAACCAAATTCATGGTCGATTTGACCGACCGTGACATGGGGCTTGAGCTTTTGGGTAAACGCAGCGAATTGCCCATGATCATCGCGCCAACAGGCGTCGCGGGGCTGTGCTGGTATCAAGGTGAACTGGCCCTTGCCAAGGCCGCCGCCAAAGCCGGCATTCCATTCACCCTGGCAACCGGGTCCATCACATCCATGGAAACCATCGCCAAAGAAGCCGGCGGGCGGTTGTGGTTTCAGTTGTACATGTGGAAAGAACAAGACCTGTCATACGAAATGATCGCGCGCGCGCGCGATGCGGGCTTTGAAGGATTGGTGGTCACCATTGATGGCGCACTTGGCAATAACCGCGAATACAACCGCCGCAATGGATTTACCATCCCCTTTACCATCACCCCCCGGTTTTTGGCCGATATGACCCTGCATCCTCAATGGCTGGTAGACACGATTTTTCGCTATCTTTTAACCACGGGCATGCCGCGACACGAAAACTATCCTGATAAATACAACCACCGTGTGACGTCTGGGAAAGGCGAATTAAGACCCCAACGCCACCACGCCATGAACTGGAAAGACATTGAGAAATTGCGCGAATTCTGGCCGGGCAAGCTGATCGTCAAGGGTGTTTTGCGTGAAGAAGATGCCCGCTTGGCCGTGGAACATGGGGCCGATGCCGTGGTGGTTTCCAACCATGGTGGGCGCGCACTGGATGCCGCCGCACCAACCATGGACATCCTGCCCGAAGTGGTTGCCGCCGTTGGAAATAAAACGACCGTTATTCTGGATTCCGGCGTGCGCCGTGGCAGCGATATGGTCAAAGCGCTGGGCCTTGGTGCCGATGCGGTTTTGACGGGTCGTGCCACCCTGTATGGCATCTCGACCGGCGGAGAGGCGGGGGCCAGCAAAGTGATTTCCATATTGCGGTCAGAATTTGAAAAGACCATGGCCTATGTCGGCTGCCGACGCGTCGAAGAAGTCACCGACGACATCTTTTCAAAGATAAGCCTGAAGCGATATCAGTAGGAAAATCAATCCGTTACAGAAATTCAGGACTGGGTAATTTCATCCACCCGGTCGGGATGGAAGGACACATAGCCCTTCATAAACCCGGCTTCGGGGTAAGGGTCTTCATAGGCCCAGAGGGCATTTTCTGACAGTTTTCCACCGGCCTTAATCGAGTAATAGCTGCAATGGCCCTTCCAGTGACAATGGCTGTGGGTGTCGGTGCGTTCCAATAAATCCTGACGCACATCTGCCACGGGCACGTAAAGAACCGGGGTGCGATCCGCTTCAAGCAGGAATTTTGCGCCACTGCTTTCAGCAATGGTCTCACCGGAAAACGTCACCACAACGGAATGATCTCCCACATCATATTTCATGTGAAAATCGGGATTTTCTTCCCACTTGTTGCGGTACACCTTTTCCGGTTCACCCGTCATTTGCATTGGCCTTTCCTGATAGACAGAAACCCTATTCCGCTGCTGCCTTGGCTTGCGTTCCCTCAATCAATTTCAGAACCTTGGGCGGCGACATAGGCAGAGACCTGGGCCTGACCCCAATGGCACTGGCCACCGCATTGGCAACCGTTGCCAAGGTTGGCACCACCGGCACTTCGCCAACGCCCCGCAACCCATAGGGATGCTTCGGATTGGGTACTTCGATAATTTGGGTATCAATCATCGGCATATCAGACGCAACTGGAATACGATAATCCAGGAAGCCCGTATTATCCATATGGCCTTCCTTGGTGTAGATGTATTCCTCGTTCAACGCCCAGCCGATGCCCTGAACCGCACCGCCCTGGAACTGGCCTTCAACCTGTTTTGGATTGATGGCTTTGCCCGCATCTTCCACTACGGTATAGCGCAAGATTTTGACCAAACCGGTTTCACGATCCACATCCACATCGCAGAGATGAACCCCGAAGCCCGGCCCCGCACCGGTTGCGTTGATTTCCGCATGGCCCGCAATGGCACCACCCGTTTTGCCCGCATTTTTTGCGATATCAGCAATGGAAAGCGGTTCAAAATCACCGACATTGGTGCTTGCCGGGCGGACATAGCCATCTTCAAAAATGACGCTGTCTTCGGGCACATCCCATGTCACAGCGGCACGCTGGCACAGGACTTTGATGGCATTACGCGCAGCGCGCACAATGGCCATACCAGCCGAAAACGTCACGCGCGATCCAACGGTGGAATGGTTGTAACCCAAGGCCGATGTATCGCCGATGATGGGGCGAACCTTTTCAAAGGGCACGCCCAGTTCTTCGGCTGCCATCATGGCAATTGAGCCCCGCGATCCTGCTACATCAGGATTGCCCAGCATCAGATTGATGGAACCATCGGGGGTGATGTTCAAAGATGCCGTGGTTTCACCGCCTCTGTTAAACCAGAACCCACAACCCACGCCTCTACCCTGACCAGGCGCCAAGGGTGCTTTGTAATGGGGATGTATTTTAGCGGCTTCCAGCGTTTCCACAAAACCGATGGGGCCAAAGGTATCCCCATAAATCGTTGTGTAGCCTTCTACGGCTGCGTTTTTGAGGCGCAGATCAATGGGATCCATGCCCAGTTTTTCAGCCAATTCATCGACCACAGATTCAACACCAAAGACGATGGGCGGCACACAAGGCGCGCGGAATGCGCTTACCTTTGGCCGGTTTGAAACGACTTCAAACCCCCAGGCACGCACATTGGTCAGATCATAGCGCGTGAAAATTGCCTGCGGGGCATTGGTGTAGGCAGAGCCCGTGAAGGGGCCTGTTTGGAAATGCATTTCTGCTTCGGCAGCGGTGAATTTCCCGTCTTTGGTGACACCAATTTTAATTCGGGAATGGGTGCCCGCCACGGGGCCAGTAGCGCGCAGAACTTCGGAACGGGTCAGGGAAATCTTCACCGGCCGGTTCGCCTTGCGCGACAAAACAATCGCCAAAGGTTCACCATAAAGGGTGGTCTTTCCACCAAACCCGCCGCCGAGTTCCGTTGCCGTCACGCGGATGCGCGAAATATCCATCTTGAGCATGGCCGCAAGGCGCGAACGATACACAAAATGCGCCTGGGTACAGGTCCATAATTCAACCTGTCCGTCTTCGGTGTAATTGGCAACACAGGATTGTGGTTCGATATAGCCCTGATGCATGGGTTTGGTATCAAATTCATGCTCGACGATGATATCGGCATCTTCGAAGCCTTTATCCACATCGCCCATGGCCCATTCTGCACGTTCCAGAATGTTGCTCTGTTTATCCTTTGGCCAACCATCGATGCCCTTGGGCCGATTGTTAGGAAACAATATTGGCGCATCATCACTGGCCGCATCCATCACATCGATGACATGGGGCAGGACTTCGTATTCAACCTTGATCAGCTTTAACGCCGCTTTGGCAATTTTTTCACTGGTAGCAGCAACGCCGGCAACCGCATGGCCATCATAAAACACCTTTTCCCGTGCCATGGCGTTGTAGCTGCCATCGAATATGCCACCGGGGGGAAGTTCCGGAAAATCGTCACGGGTACAAACCGCTTTAACGCCCGGGAATTTTTCAGCCTCAGACGTATCGATGGATTTGATGATCGCATGGGCATGAGGGCTTCGCAGAATCTTGCCAACCAACATGCTCGGCAGATTAATATCGCTGCCAAATTTGGCGCGCCCGGTGACCTTATCCACCCCATCGGGTTTGATAGGGGATGTGCCAACGACTTTCAGTTTACGATCTGGGTCAAAGCCTAAATCGCTGAATTCTCCATTATCGCTGCCCAGGCTTGGACCGTGATCTTCATCTTTATCGACTGCCATGATTAACCCTTCCTCATTTCGGCGGCTGCTGCCTGAACCGAACGAATGACCTTGTCATAACCGGTGCACCGGCAGAGATTCCCTGCCAGCCAGAACCGAATTTCAATTTCCGTGGGATCGGGATTGCGTTCCAAAAGCGCTTTGGCCGCGATCAGGATACCCGGCGTACAAATGCCGCATTGCAAACCGTTCAGTTCCAGAAAATTCTGCTGCAACGGGTGCAATTTTTCGCCGTCAGCAAGGCCTTCGATGGTCTCGATGGATTTTCCTTCGGCTTCAACACCCAACACCAGACAGGAACAAACCAGTGTCCCATCCAGAACAACATTGCATGCTCCGCAATCGCCCGACGCACACCCTTCTTTGGTGCCTGTCAGAAACAATTCATCGCGAAGACAATCCAGTAGGGTCTGTTCCGTGTCGCATAGATATTCGTATTCATCACCATTGATGGTGGTGGTTACATGATTTCTTGCCATTAATTCTGCCTCGCTCTGTCTAATGCGACCTGGGCCACGCGCTTTGCCAGCACGCCACTCAGTTTAATTCGAAACTCTTTGGTCCCGCGTTTGTCATCGATGGGCTTGCTCGCTGCACTGGCAGCCGCCGCCAATGCCGCAAGGGCCGCATCATCCACTTTGGTGCCGATCAATGTATTGGCGGCTTCTTCAACCAAAAGGGCCCGCGCAGCAACCGCACCCAGCGCCACACGCGCCGCCGTACAGGTGCCATCATCATCCAAAGTCAGGTTGATCCCGACACCCACAACGGCAATGTCCATTTCCGTGCGTGGCGTGAACCGCTGATAGCAATCCCCTGAATGGGGTGGGCGTTTGGGGAAAAACAAGGATGTGACGAATTCGCCCTTTTCCAGTGCTGTCTTGCCCGGTGCAATGGCCACGTCTTCTGCGGGCAGTTCCCGCTGGCCCGATGGGCCAATGATGCTGGCCACGGCACCTGCAACCATCACCGCAGGCACACTGTCTGCACCGGGGGACGCATTACAAAGATTGCCGCCCAAGGTGGCCCGGCCCTTAACCTGGATTGAACCGATCAGCTTTGCGCCTTCGATGACACCCGGCCATGTTGTGCAAAAGGCTTCCACGTCCATCAATGCCATGATGGGAACCGCAGCACCAACACGCCAGCCGCCGTTTTCTTCGGCTATCTGGGTCAGTTCGGGAATTTTTTTAAGATCGACCAGAAGGTCGGGCTCTATCATATCGGCATGCAATTGCACCAAAACATCGGTGCCCCCTGCCATGATCTTGGTTACCCCATCAGCCCCTGCCAGCAGCGCGACTGCTGCATCCAGGGTTTCCGGCGTTTCATAACGCAAATCATTCATCGTTTTATGCTCTCCCTCTTGCCCGTTGCTTCAGGCATTGCCTGCAGATCATGGTGCAGTTTGCAGATAAAAGCGATTCACTTTCAACCACAACACCCACCTTTTCCGGGAAAATACAGGGAATTTTGGATAGATAACAGGAAATTCGACGCCTTTCCCACACCTTGCACGATATGCGTGTGCTAGCGGTCTTTCACACCCACCTGAAAGCCAAACCAGCGGGCAATCAGGGCAAGGCCTGCGGTCATGGCAACGATGAACAGGCTGATGATTCCAGCGACTTCTCTGGCCCCGCCCGTGGACGTGGTCATATATTCCAGCGCCAAAAGCGACAAGGTCACGGTATCCCGGCTGGCCAGCAAGATAACGCTGCCGGTTGAGCCGGCGGCAATGACAAAATTCAAAATCCCCATCAAAACCATCGTCGGCGCAATCAAGGGCAGCCAGATTCTGAAATAGGTATAAAACCACCCTGCCCCGGCCACACGGGCCGCCTCTTCCATATCATCGCCCATTTGTAAAAAGATGCTCTTGAACATCTGGATACTGGTCAGTTTTCCCTGAAGGATGACGACAATGATCAATATCCAGATGGTGCCATAAAGCCAGCTGAGCCCTGCTGTTCCGGTAATGACCCAAAGCAGCCCAAGGCCTGACAAAATGCCCGGAATCCCGGCACTGGCCCAAAAAATGGTGTCGAGCAAGGCTTTGCCCGGCCAACGCCGCCGCACCAAAATATAGGCCACCATGGAAAACAGAAGGGGCGAGATGATCGCCGTCGCCATGGAAAGCGTGATCGTGGTCTGGAAGGCGCGGAAGAAAATCGGGTCCGTCAGCACCGTTTGCCAATGGCTTAACGTATAGGTGGGGGTGGCCTGAAAGAACCCGGCCCGCGTCATGAAACTGCCGCCCAAAAGCGTCAGCACAGGAACAATGGTCAGCAGCGCCACCATGAAGCAAATCAGCCAGAAAGCGGGTTTCTGGGCAGCGCCCATATGCACCAGCCCGGGTTTGTAATCCCCGCTGATGGTGGTGTATTGGCGCCGCGACATCAACCAGCGCTGCACTGGAATGATCATCAAAATAATCAAAAGCGTCAAACTGGCTAGCGCCGTCGCTTCGCCATATGCCGGGGGTTCCACTTCGCGGATGTAATCAAACAGTTGGGTGGAATAGACAAAAAACCGGATGGGGGTGCCCAGAATCTGTTCAATCTCGAACGTGTTAAACATGCGGACAAGGTTCAGCATGAAGACAACCACCATGGCAGGGATCATCACGGGAAGGGTGATGCGGATCATTGTTCGGATGCGCCCGGCACCACTGACCCGTCCGGCTTCTTCCAGGGTCGCGTTCATATTGCGGAACGCCGGCGTTAACAGCATGACCTTTTGAGAAAGCGCATTGCCCATCAAATGGGCAAAGACAATGCCTTCGACGCTGTAGATATCGAACATTGGCCCCTTCAGGGAAAACAGGTTCTTTGCCCAAACATTGATAAACCCAAAATATGGGTCCAGCAAAAGGGACCAGCCAATGGTCGTGGTGAGGGCGGGCAACATAAAGGACACCCAGAACATGAATTCAAGGCTACGGGAAAATGGAATGGGGGTGCGTGCCAGAACCCAGGCAATAATCACGGCCAACGGAAAACTGATGGACGTGTAACAGACAAAAACCAGAACCGTATTGTAAAGGCTTTCTAAAACATCCGGCTCTTTGAAGGCCGCGATCCAATTGGCAAAACTGAATTCATAGGTGCCAACGATATGACCCGCGACATTAAAGCTCTGAATAAAAATCAGGATGACGGGATAGATAATGTAGAAACTGAAAAACAGGATCAAAAGAGACATGATGAAATGCCCCATCCCGATGGGGGGTTTTTTCACCATGTTTGGATCAGACGACTTCGAATCGGTCACGTTCAGGGCTTTTCTAATTCAACGTACAAAAACTAACCCGGGACCTGTGCGCGATTGTCATCAGCAGGCCCCGGGTATCAATGTTTGTTGCGTCTTGTTATTTTTTTCTTTTCTTCCGGCCTTTTTTCATAATCTTGCGAAGCTTTTTCAACAGCTTCCTTTGATTATTGATAAATTTAGGATCGGAAAAGGCGACGTAGTATTTACGGTCTGGCCTGATCCAGTACTGTTTTGCAATCAGGTTCTTGTCCACATCCACGCGCATGGAATCCGATGTTTCACCCGTCTTGATAAAGATCGACTGACCTTCCTTGCTCAGCGCCCAGTTAATGAACAATTGAGCAGCCTTTGGATTGGCAGGTTTACTGACCGACATTATATTGGCAGCAGATGCGGAAAGAATTTCGCCCTCTTTCATAATCTGTGGCAGATAAGGTTTCACGGGGAACCCTTCGCGGGCCAATTTCACCGACGGGTTATTGATGCCGAACATGCCAATGGCATACCGGCCAAGGGCCAACCATTCAGCACCTTGGCGCGAATCCCGGGTGATGGTCACATCCATTTCTGTGGCAAATTTCGTGAACCATTTTTCACCAATTTGCGGGTTCAGCAACATCGGCACGCTGCTCGCACCGGAACCGCGACGCGCCGGTGAACGGGCAACAATTTTGCCCTTCCATTTGGGCTTCAACAAATCCCAATAAGACTGGATTTCATCCACCTTCACCATGTTGGTGTTAATGGCGATCACGTATGCGGGCGATGCGCCCCAGGTAAAAATATAACGGCCCTTTGGGTCGGTATAATGGTGTTTGCCCTGATACCAGCGCTTTGGATTTTTAACTTCTGGATCGATCAAAAGTTTATCCAACGGCTGAATCATCTTGTTGGGCAACAGGATGGATAGGCCGCTGTTGGCCCCCCCGATCCAGACATCGGCA
>Ga0233439_10004753_pt1 | contig 12966 bp, 9 predicted proteins | sample SI_123_September_6_FD_182713 | JGI IMG/M metagenome (GOLD analysis project Ga0233439, IMG submission 182713) | Seawater microbial communities from Saanich Inlet, British Columbia, Canada - SI_123_September2016_100_MG | ecosystem: Environmental > Aquatic > Marine > Inlet | place: Canada: British... | reverse complement strand
CGTCGCCGGCATCCCCCTCCCCGATCTGATCAAGATGGGCTGGACCACCAAGGAACGCCTGGACAAGATCATCCAACGGACCCGCGATGGCGGGGCTGAAATCGTCGGCCTGCTGAAAACCGGTTCCGCATTTTATGCACCGGCATCCGCGGCAATCCAGATGGCGGAAAGCTATCTGGGCGATCAAAAGCGGGTTCTGCCCTGTGCCGCCAATCTTACCGGCCAATACGGCATCAAAGACATGTATGTGGGCGTCCCCGTCGTGATCGGCGCTGGCGGTGTCGAGCGTGTGGTGGAAATTGATCTGAATAAGTCCGAGAAGAAGGCTTTCGATAAATCGGTCGGCTCGGTCAAGGATCTGGTTGCCGCTTGTAAGAAACTCGATCCGTCTTTGGGTAAGAAGAAGGCGAAAAAGGCTGCACCGAAGAAAAAGAAAGCTACAGCAAAGGCCAAATAGCCGGTTCGAGCGGGACAGATCAGGGGATAGTTAAAGAGGGGTTGCTATGAATATTCATGAACATCAGGCCAAGACCGTACTCAAGGGTTATGGCGTCAGCGTGCCGGATGGTGGCGTCGCCTATTCCGTAGATGAGGCGGTTAAGGTTGCCGAAGGTCTGCCGGGGCCGGTCTGGGTTGTAAAGGCCCAGATCCACGCAGGCGGCAGGGGCAAGGGCGGCGGTGTCAAAATCGCTAAGTCCATTGATGAAGTCCGCGCCATGGCGACGGAAATTCTTGGCATGAACCTGATTACCCATCAGACGGGACCGCAAGGCAAAGTGGTTAATCGCCTGTATGTTGAGGACGGCTGTGACATCGCGCGGGAGCTTTACCTGAGCGCGGTGATGGATCGGGGCACCTCGCGCATCGCCATCATGGCGTCCACCGAAGGCGGCATGGATATTGAGGCGGTCGCCGAAGAAACACCGGAAAAAATTCAAACCCTGGTGATTGATCCGATTTCGGGTCTGCAAGGGCACCATGCCCGCAGCCTCGCCTATGGCCTGGGCCTGGAAGGTAAGCAGGTTGGCTCTGCCGTGAAGTTGATCACGGCGCTGTATCAGGCCTTTGTCGATACCGATGCCTCGTTGGTAGAGATCAACCCCATGGTCGTCACCGGCGCAGGTGATGTCATGGCCCTGGATGCGAAGATGAACTTTGACGACAATGCCCTCTATCGCCATGCGGATCTGGAGGCATTGCGCGACCCTGATGAGGAAGACCCAGCTGAATTGGAAGCCGCCAAAGCGGAATTAAACTATATCAAGCTGGACGGTGAAATTGGCTGCATGGTCAATGGCGCGGGCCTGGCCATGGCGACCATGGACATTATTAAGCTGCATGGCGGGGAGCCGGCGAATTTCCTCGACGTGGGCGGTGGTGCAACCAAGGAGCGCGTGACCCAGGCCTTTAAGATCATTCTGTCGGACAAAAACGTGCAAGGCATTCTGGTCAATATCTTTGGCGGCATCATGCGATGCGACATTATTGCCGAGGGCGTTGTCGCTGCCGCCCGGGAAGTTCACCTGGACAAACCCCTGGTGGTTCGCCTGGCGGGCACCAATGTGGAGAAGGGCAAGGAGATCATGGCCAATTCCGGTCTGACGATTATCTCTGCCGATGATTTGGGTGATGCAGCCGCCAAAGTGGTTGCCGCCGTGAAGGAGGCCGCGTAATGGCTGTGCTGGTTGGTAATGATACTAAAGTTATTTGCCAGGGCTTCACTGGCAATCAAGGCACCTTCCATTCGGAACAAGCCATCGCCTATGGCACCCGGATGGTCGGCGGCGTTTCGCCGGGCAAGGGGGGAGAGCAGCATTTAGGCCTACCCGTATTTGATACGGTTGCCGATGCGGTAGAGACGACTGGTGCCAATGCGTCCGTCATCTATGTGCCGCCGCCATTTGCCGCCGATGCTATTTTAGAAGCCATCGATTGCGAGATTGAGCTGGCCATCTGCATCACCGAAGGCATCCCCGTGCTGGACATGGTGACGGTAAAACGGGCCCTGCAGGCATCGGGCAAGACCCGCCTGATCGGCCCGAACTGCCCCGGTGTGATCACCCCGGACGAATGCAAGATCGGCATTATGCCGGGCCATATTCATACCCGTGGCAGGATTGGCGTCGTCTCCCGCTCTGGCACTTTGACCTACGAAGCGGTGGGTCAGACAACGGCTGCCGGTTTGGGTCAGACCACCTGTATCGGCATTGGCGGCGATCCCATCAACGGCACCAATTTCATTGACTGCCTGGAGATGTTTCTTGGCGATGATGAGACCGAAGGCATCGTGATGATTGGCGAAATCGGTGGTACGGCGGAAGAGGAAGCGGCCGATTTTATCAAGCAGTCAAAGGTCAAAAAACCCATGGTCGGCTTTATTGCCGGTGTTACGGCCCCTCCCGGTCGGCGTATGGGCCATGCGGGTGCGATCATTTCCGGTGGCAAGGGTACTGCGGGGGACAAAATGGACGCAATGCGAAGTGCCGGTATTACGGTCGCGGATTCGCCGGCCAACCTTGGCAGCACTATGTTAGAAGTAATGAAGGGTTAACCTGCGGAAGCGCAGAATGCGCGTGTAAAAAATTCTATGGGAGGCGGTGGCAGAAGGCTGCCGGTGAAAATATGTCCATATCGGACCCGGCTCGGTCAGATTCTAGCCATCCTGATCCTGAAGACGCAGGTCTTGAAGGATCATCATTTCTATTCGGCACCAACAGTGCCTTCATCGAACAACTCTACCAGCGCTATTTAACCTCTCCCAGCTCCATCGATGCTTCCTGGCAACAGTTTTTCTCGGAACTGGGCGATGAGGCTGATGCTGTGGTGGCAGAGGTTCGCGGTGCCCCCTGGGCCCCGCGCGGCAGCCTGGAAAGCAAGACCGACGATCCCTATACCGCCGGCGATGATGGTCAGAGCGTCCTTGATGGTGCCCGCCGGGCCCCTGCCGCCCTGGGTGCGGTCAGCTCGGCCCAGGTCCGCCAAGCCACTTTGGACAGCCTGCGCGCCTTGATGCTGATCCGGAACTATCGGGTACGCGGCCATCTTTATGCCAAGCTGGACCCGCTTGATTTACAGAAAACCGTGTCCCATTCGGAACTGGACCCGCACACATTCGGCTTCACCGAGGCTGATCTGGATCGCCCGATCTATATCAATTACGTCCTGGGTCTGGAAAACGCCACTTTGCGGGAAATTCTGGATATTCTCAACCGCACCTATTGCGGCAGTATTGGTGTGGAATTCATGCACATCATGGGCCCCGAAGAAAAAGCCTGGATACAGGAACGGATCGAGGGCCGGGGCAAGGAAATCAATCTAACAGACCATGAAAAACGGCAGATCCTGCGCGAATTGGTTGAAGCGGAAGGCTTTGAAAGTTTTCTGCAGGTCAAACATACGGGCACCAAGCGATTTGGCCTGGATGGCGGCGAAAGCCTGATGCCCCTGTTGCATTCCGTGCTGATCCGGGCGGCGCAATTGGGTGTGCGGGAAATCTCCCTGGGCATGCCCCATCGGGGCCGCCTGAATGTCTTATCAAATCTGATGCGTAAGCCGTTCACAGCAATCTTTTCAGAGTTTCAGGGCACCTCGGCCCACCCACAGGATGTGCAGGGTTCGGGCGATGTGAAATATCATCTGGGCACGTCGGCGGATCGGGAATTGGGCGGGCACATGGTGCATCTGTCCCTGGCCGCCAACCCATCGCACCTGGAAGCGGCTGACCCCGTCGTCCTGGGCAAGGCCAGGGCCAAGCAGGACCAGTTGAACGATGATGACCGCTCGAAAGTCATGGCGCTTTTGATGCACGGTGATGCGGCCTTTTCGGGACAAGGCCTCGTCGGGGAATGTTTCGCCCTGTCGGATCTGGACGGCTATACGGTCGGCGGCACCATCCATATCATCGTCAACAATCAGATCGGTTTCACCACGAATCCCAATCTGTCACGCTCTTCCCCCTATCCATCCGACGTCGGCAAGATGGTGCAGACACCGATTTTCCACGTCAACGGTGATGATCCCGAAGCTGTCTGTTACATCGGCAAGATCGCCACGGAATTCCGTCAACGCTTCAAAAAAGACGTGGTTATCGACATGTTCTGTTATCGCCGTCACGGCCATAACGAAGGTGACGAACCCGCGTTCACCCAGCCCTTGATGTACAAAGCGATCCGCCAGCACCCGACCTCGCGGCAGATCTATGCGGAAAAGCTGGTCGCAGACGGCCTTATCAGTCAGGAAGAAGCCGACAACAGCGTCACCGACTTCCAGGCCCGTATGGAGCAGGATTTTGAGGCGGCAGCGGCCTATAAACCGAACAAGGCGGACTGGTTGGAGGGCCGCTGGCAGGGCCTGGAAACCGCCCGTGGCGAGGCCCGGCGCGGTGACACATCGGTAAAGCCAAAGACTCTGAAATATATTGGCAAGGTCCTCACGGAAACACCGGTGGACTTTAACCTGCACCGCACCATTGGCCGGCAATTGACGGCCAAGCGCGCCATCATTGACGGTGGTGAGGGCGTTGATTGGGCCACGGCGGAGGCCTTGGCCTTCGGCTCGTTGTTGATGGAGGGTTTTCCCGTTCGCTTGTCCGGCCAGGACAGTGCCCGAGGCACATTTTCCCAGCGACATTGCCAGTTTATCGATCAAGTTGATGAACACACCTACACGCCCCTGAATAACCTCAGTCAAAAGCAGGCAACCTTCGACGTCATAAATTCCGCTCTGTCGGAGGCCGCCGTGCTGGGCTTCGAATATGGCTATTCCATGGCGGAGCCACGCGGCCTGATCATGTGGGAAGCGCAATTTGGCGATTTCGCCAATGGTGCCCAAGTCATCATTGATCAATTCATTTCGTCGGGTGAAAGTAAATGGCTGCGTATGAGCGGTCTTGTCATGCTGTTGCCCCATGGCTTTGAAGGCCAGGGCCCGGAACATTCTTCCGCCCGGTTGGAGCGTTATCTGCAACTATGCGCCGAAGACAATATGCAAGTGGCCAATTGCACCACACCGGCCAACTATTTCCATATCCTGCGCCGTCAATTGCACCGTAAATTCCGCAAACCGCTGGTATTGATGACACCGAAATCATTGCTGCGTCATAAGCGCTGTGTATCGACTTTGGCGGAGCTGGGCCCAGGTTCGACCTTTCATCGTGTCCTTTGGGATGATGGCGAGGCTGACCGAAGCATCTTGGCACCGGATGACAAGATCCGCCGCGTCGTACTCTGCAGCGGCAAAGTCTACTATGACCTGTTGGAACAACGGGACGCGGCAAAGAAAAAGGGTGTCTACCTGTTGCGGGTGGAACAATTGTACCCGTTCCCCAAAGCAGCCCTGGGCAAAGAGCTATCGCGCTTTCCAAAAGCGGAGGTGGTCTGGTGCCAGGAAGAACCCCAGAACATGGGTGCCTGGTGGCATATGATGCCGCGTCTGGAACAGGTATTGGAAAAGATCGGCCACAAATGCCAACGGCCGAAATATGCCGGTCGCCCCGAAAGTGCCTCTACTGCTGCCGGCAGCATGGCCGCGCATCAAAAAGAACAAGCGGCTTTGGTTGCCAAGGCACTGGGACTATAAGGCGCGAACCAAATTACAGCGCAGGTATAAAAGCCATGAAGAATATGAGGGCCGTTAGATGATCGATATCGTGGTTCCCACATTGGGTGAATCCGTTACGGAAGCAACTGTCGCGCGCTGGCTTAAACAGCCGGGCGAAGCCGTGGCTGTGGATGAGCCGTTGGTGGAGTTGGAGACCGATAAGGTCGCCATAGAGGTTCCCAGCCCCGCTGCCGGTGTGTTGAGTGAGATTACCGCACCGGAAGAGGCGACGGTGGCCATGGGTGGCCTGTTGGGCCGTCTGGATGAAAGCCAGACAGCCGGAGCTTCAGCCCCTGCGCCAGCGCCCGCAGCAGCAGCAGCGCCAGCACCATCTGCCGCGCCTGCCCCAGTTGCTGCTTCAGCAGCACCGCTGTCACCCGCCGTGCGCCGATTGGTGCAGGAACATGGCCTGGACGCCAGCGTCATTCCCGCCAGCGGCAAGAATGGTCGTCTCTCGAAAGAAGACGTTCTAAACTTCGTCAAGGCTGGTGGTAGCGCGCCTGCGCCAGCCGCACCGACGCCTGCCCCAACAGCACCACCAGCAGCACCACCAGCAGCACCACCAGCAGCACCACCAGCAGTAACGGCACAGCAAGTCATCCCCGCAGCGACCGTGGCCGCCGCGCCGGCCCAACATCAGAATACGGGCGCGCGGCCCAATGCGGGCCTGGAAGAAGTCGTCAAGATGACACGCCTGCGCAAGACGATTGCCCGGCGTCTGAAAGATGCGCAAAACACCGCCGCCATGCTGACCACCTTTAACGAAGTGGATATGAGCGCGGTGATGGCAGCACGCAGCAAATACCGCGATGTCTTCGAAAAACGCCACGGCCATCGTTTAGGCTTCATGTCCTTCTTTGTGCGGGCCTGCACCCAGGCCTTGGCGGAGGTCCCGGCCGTGAACGCGGAAGTGGACGGCGACAATCTGGTCTATAAAAACTACTACAACGTCGGCGTTGCCGTGGGCACGCCACAGGGCCTTGTGGTGCCGGTGTTGCGGGATGCGGACGGTATGTCGTTCGCCGATATTGAAGGTTCCATCGTTGATTTCGGCCGCCGAGCCCGGGACGGTAAATTGACCATCGACGAGATGCAGGGCGGCACGTTCACCATATCCAACGGTGGCGTCTATGGCTCCCTGCTCTCCATGCCGATCCTGAACCCGCCGCAATCAGCCATTCTGGGCATGCACAAAATCCAGGACCGGGCCATGGTCGTGGATGGCGCGGTGGTGGCAAGGCCCATGATGTATCTGGCGTTGAGCTATGATCATCGGATCATCGATGGCCGCGAAGCGGTAACCTTCCTGGTTCGGGTCAAGGAATGCATTGAAGAACCCGAACGCCTGTTGTTCGAGATTTAGCCCACTCCGTCATCCTTGGGTGCAGCGAAGCGGAAACCCGCAAACGCCCAGGGGATCCAGGGATGCAGGCACTTGAGTCTGTCGCCCTGGATTACCGGGTTAAGCCCGGTAACGACTTAAAATTTTGTTAGATATTGCCGTAGGGATAACTGATCATGACTGATGATACTTTCGACCCGTTCGACGTGATCTTCATTGGCGGCGGACCGGGGGGCTATATTGGCGCCATCAAGGCGGCACAACTGGGCCTGAACACAGCCTGTGTGGAAATGCGCGGCACCCTGGGCGGCACCTGCCTGAATGTGGGCTGCATCCCCTCCAAGGCCCTGTTGCAATCATCGCATCTGTATCACGAGGCTGAAGCGGATTTTGCCGCCCATGGCATCAAAACCTCCGGCCTGGCCCTGGACCTGAAGGCCATGATGGCCCGCAAGGACACAGTGGTAAAGGATCTGACCACGGGCATTGCAGGGCTGTTCAAAAAGAACAAGGTAACCTACATCCCCGGTCGCGGACGCGTCACGGATGCGGGCACGGTTCAGGTGACGCTGGCGGACGGCGGCGAACGGACCCTGAAGACAGAGAATATCGTCATCGCCACCGGCTCCGATGTTATGGGCCTGCCAGGCGTGGAGATTGATGAGAAGACTATTGTTTCATCCACCGGCGCATTGACCCTGAACAAAGTTCCCAAACACCTTGTCGTTATTGGCGGCGGCTATATCGGCCTGGAAATGGGTTCCGTCTGGGGGCGTTTGGGGGCGAAAGTCACCGTTGTTGAATTCCTCGACCGGATCACCCCCGGCATGGACGGCGAACTCTCCCGCCACCTCCAGCGCGCCTTAACAGCCCAGGGCATGGAATTCCGCCTAGGCACCAAGGTGACCGGCGTGAAGAAAGCCAAAAGCGGCGTGGAATTGACCGTGGAACCCGCCAAAGGCGGGGATGCGGAGACATTAAAAGCCAATGTCGTATTGGTCTCCATCGGGCGCAAACCCTACACTGACGGCCTGGGCCTGGCAGAGGTTGGCGTGACAATGGATGATCGCGGCTTTATCCCCGTGGACGAAGACTATCAAACCAATGTCGCCGGCATCTTCGCCATTGGTGATATCCTGCCCGACCGCCCCATGCTGGCCCACAAGGCCGAAGAGGAAGGCGTCGTGGTGGCCGAGAAAATCGCCGGACATGTAGGCACGGTGAATTACGATGCCATCCCCGGCGTTTGCTATACCTGGCCCGAGGTCGCCACCGTGGGCCAGTCCGAAGATGATTTGAAGGCAGCTGGTACCCCCTATAACAAAGGCCGCTTCGCCTTCGCCGCCAACAGCCGGGCGCGTGCCAGCGGCGACACGGAAGGAGGTTTTGTGAAGCTGTTGGCAGACAAGGAAACCGACCGCCTGTTGGGCGCCCACATCATTGGCCCCGATGCGGGCACCATGATCGCCGAACTGGTTTTAGCATTGGAAATGGGCGCGTCGTCAGAAGACATTGCCCTCACCTGCCATGCCCACCCGACATTGAACGAAGCCGTCAAGGAAGCCGCCCTGGCGGTAACGGGTAAAACGCTGAATAGTTAGGACGTTTCCAATTTGGAAATGTTGTTTGACTGGCTAGCCTTAGCCCTACGTCTACGATATCTCAAAAAGCCTAGCCCGGCGAGGGCTGTCGCAAACAGCGGCAACGACGCTGGAACTGGCACGACGGGCGTGTCAAAATTGATATCCCAACCGATAACGTCAAGCGCGAGGATGTCACGGTCCGTTATAAAGCCAAATTCGCCTGACGCTAAGGTCGGGTCCATGATGCCAAGGCCTAAATTATCCTGCCAATGACCGGCTTGACGTCCATCGCCAAAATTTACACCTGTCGAGAAAAAGCCCAAATTCGTCACGCCGCGGTCAATAGAGAAATATTTCTCGCGGGTATCCGCAGACATATCGATCACCCGGCCATAACTACTGAGTTCAGAATAACGAAACAGGTCAAGCGTGCTTGAGAGATATTCGTCATCATCGCCGCTGCCGCCCTCACCTAGTCGTGGGCTCGTGCTATCCAAATAGTCGACGCCACTAACGAAACCAAGAGCATGGCCGATTTCGTGGATTGCGACACCGACGAAATCAATGGTACCGCCAGCAATGCCGTCCCCACGATTGAAGTCAAAGGCAAAATCGCTATTGAAGCTAATTTCCCCATCGGCAAGAGGGTCATTTGCGGCCAGAAGCCCCAAGGCCTTAGCATTGGCCGACGTCATGTAATTTGTACTGTTGTTGTAGCCAAAGTCGTTGTCCAAATATGGCTCAGCAACGAATACACCGTTGGGGTTATCTTGGGTACGATTGATAATAACATCAAAGGTCTTCACACCCAAATAGTCTAGCGTCCCTTTCTCAAGGCTCGTCGTCGCTTCAATATCACTGGCCGATGTCGCATCAGCCTGCATGGCATTTAGGGTGTCGGCGTACTGGGTCTGTATAAGCGTACTGTCTGTTTGCTCAAGTACGCCGGGACTCAAACTTCTAAAACCCACATCAAGGTTCACGGTAACACTATCCGTGAACATACTTTCCCAAAAACTCGCCGCTTCTTGAAATCCGGTCTCGGCACTGGTGTCGGTCACGCCACCAATATCGTTCAAGTTTATTGTCAAGGCCTGCGCCGAGCCCAGACACACGGCCTGCACACCCAAAATGCCGACTATAAGGTGCCTTAATGTCGCCCCCCGTTCACTCAAGTGTTTGAAATTCATTGTTAGTCTCCACCTTTACAATACGCTCAGTATTGCCCTAAAGGGAGTTAAATTAGCGCAATTCCATCCCGCAAACAACCCAATTGGGTTGTGTTGCAGTGAAAAAATCACACAACCACTAGCTCATTAAATTGGTGATTTCCCGGCACAGGGTCAGGACCCTCGGCGCGATGTCGTCCAGACGCTCGCCAGCTTGGCACAGGCCGGCGGAGGAGGACCGGACCATGGTTTGATTGATCCGGCTTTGCGAGGCGGTGGTGAGGAATTCCTTGGCTTGATCGGCGACCATTTCCGCCTCGACCAAACGATCCTGAGGCAGACGGACCAGAATATCCCGCATCCCGGATAAAGCACGGCGTACTTTACGCTGTATTGCCTCGTCCACATTGGACAGATCTTCGACGCTATCAATGACGTCTTTCATTGTGCGTTTTATGTCAGTGGTATTCGTCATGTCGTCCGCTCTAATCGATCCCAAATTTGCCACTACTTTGCCAGCGCATGAGATTGGTTGCGAGCATAATCTCCCCTACGCAACTGATCAGAACCACTTTTACGGCAAATGTTCTTATTTAAAAACCCCCGTTCCGAATATTTGCCTACAGACCAATGCGTTGACCAATGACATTGCGCAGTATTTCCGAAGTCCCACCGCCAATGGGCCCGAGGCGCGCTTCGCGAAACAGACGCTGCATCTCGCCGGCCATATAGCCCGCCCCACCCATGATCTGCATACCCATATCGGCCACCTTATAATTGTTTTCGGTCGCGACGATTTTGGCCGTTGTGGTTTCCAGCACCGCATCTTCGCCGGCATCGAGCATTTGGGCCGCATGGAAGGTTGCCTGTCGGGCCCCCTCGGTCAGCATGTACATATCGGCCAATTTGTGGGAGACGGCCTGATACGCCGTGATGGGTTTGCCAAACGCCTTGCGGTTGATCGCGAATTCCTTCACCAACTCCAATATCCGCATGCAATGACCCGCAGACGTCGCCGCCAGCAACAGCCGTTCCTGGTTCAGCCCCCGCATCAACATGGGCCAGGCCCCGCCTTCCGCGCCCAACAGGTTTTCGGCAGGTATCGTGACATCGTCAAAAAACACTTCGTTGGGCAACGAGGTGCGGGAGCCCAAGGGATCCATGTTACGGATCGTCAACCCCGACGATTTGCTGTCGACCAAAAACAGGCTCAACCCCCTGCGGCCTGCGTCCGGATCGGTTTTAGCCGCAACCACCATCCAATCGCTGACATGGGCATTGGTGATGTAGATTTTCTGGCCGTTGATGACGTAATTGTCACCTTGGCGGACGGCGCGGGTGCGAATACCGGCCATGTCGGAGCCACTGTCAGGTTCGGAATAGGCGATGCACATCTTCAACTCGCCCGCGATCAAAGGCGGCAACATCAATTTGCGCTGAGCCTCGGAGGCATGGAAACGTAAGTGCGAGGCACCATAGATGGCCGTGGTCATATAGGCGGAGCGGACACCGTAATGATAATAGCCCATGGCCTCAATGAAGACCGCCATATCCATATTGGATGCCTCTGCCCCGCCATATTCCGCCTCGATCGGCAGGCCCAGCCAACCATCCGCCGCGATCGCCTTAAAAGCGGCTTCGGGGAAGGTGGAGGTTTTATCCAGCTCCAACTTCATCTCATCCGGCAGCACCCGCCCCAAAAGGCCCAGGATGCTGTCACGCATCAGAATTTGTTCTTCCGTGAAGCCAAAGGTTTTGTACGGCATGGCTGAATATCTCTCTTACGCGATTACCATTGCAATAATCTGCTACAATAATCTGCTATTCTAGTCTGCCGGGAGTACGTTGTCGCTAGGCAGATGCTTCAATATTGGCCAGGACGTCCCGGCCGTTATCGGTCAATCGGCAGACCAGCCAGTCAGGCTTTAGCGGGTTTGCGAACCAGGGTTCGGCCCAGCCCGCCTTGATACAGGCACGAATTGTCCGAATATCGATTTCCTGGCCGAATTCGTCAAACAAGGGTAATTTTCCACCCGGCTGGGGTAAGCCGCGTTCCAAATAGCGCAATTGGTTCGTGCTGGGTTTTGCCATGATTAATTGATTACCCCATTGCCCAATGCATTTAGAACTGGGGATCAGATCAATGCCCCTTAGGTTGCTTTAGTATATCGATTCGTAGGCCGATTCGAAAAAAGTGGCAAGTCATGATTCATTAATGATAATCAGTACTTGACAAAATGGTGCGGCGCAACATATAATATTCAGTACAAATAGTGACGGACATCATTTCAACAACATTGTGAGAGCGGCATATGCTTGATATCAGGCCCCGCCGGGGATGCCTTTGGCCAATGTGGCCCCATGGCGATCACCCCAGCCATGAATACTGCGGCGAGCACCGTACCGACGGTAGCTCCTATTGCGACGAACACAAGGCGAAATCGATCCGCGACCTTGAGATCGAACCACGTCAGCCGTTTATTCCACGTCGGAAAGCGGCCTAGGACATAATCCCTAAGCATGGGTCACGGGCGTAATGCCGGATACCATGCAAGAATTAAAAATCAGTACCTAAAACGACGTCGCCGAAATTCGGTGGCGTCGTTTTAGAGTCTGGGACATCACCCTATGGCTTGTGCCGCATTTAGACCGGCGCCGCCAAGTGTGCCGACGAAGCCGTGTAACGACTATGAAACGATATTGCGGATATGGTCTGTCATGGCCGATAAGACCTTTTCACGCTGATCATTATGAGGCGCGTGCCCGCAATCTTCCAACATCAAGGTTGAGGCCAGGGGGCCGATGCCCCGCTCGATGGCCTGGCATTGGGCGATTGTGCCGTATTCGTCGCTGATGCCCTGAATTATCAGTGTCGGCACCGCTTTTTCGGCGCAGATATTGGGTAGGTATTCTTCCAGGTTCCAGGTCGCGAAGCCCTCCCCCAACCACGGCTCCGACCAGCCGCGAAAAGCGCAATCCACATTGTCGCCATGGTATTTCCCCAAACGGGCGCGCAGGTCGGTCTTAACATATGCTTCCCTCACCTGGGCGATGGCATCCGTATTGCAGTCTTCCATAAAGACATGCGGTGCCTCGAGGATTATACCCAACAGGCCGGGGCTGGGTGTCCCGCCGGCATAAATGAGGGCAATCGAGGCACCGTCCGAATGGCCCACCAGGATGGCGCGCTTGATCCCGGCCGCCGCCAATAGCGCGGGCAGTACCTGCAATCCCTCGTCATGCATATATGTAATAGGCCGGGGTAATTCGCACG
>Ga0233439_10004752_pt1 | contig 12967 bp, 14 predicted proteins | sample SI_123_September_6_FD_182713 | JGI IMG/M metagenome (GOLD analysis project Ga0233439, IMG submission 182713) | Seawater microbial communities from Saanich Inlet, British Columbia, Canada - SI_123_September2016_100_MG | ecosystem: Environmental > Aquatic > Marine > Inlet | place: Canada: British... | reverse complement strand
CCATGCAGCAATCCTTTTATATTATTTATCTGGAACAACTTGGTCTGAAAGCAACTGCCATTGGGGGCTTTCTGACCCTGTCACAGATGATGGCGGCCTGTGGCACCCTGTTGGCAGCCCACCTGACGCGCTTCATCCCGCCCAATTGGGTCTTTTTAGGCGCGGTCTGCCTTTCCATTTTCTTTGTCTTTTCAACCCCGCTTTATGGCGATGCCTTTTTTGTGTTGGCTGTGGCCATCGGCATTCGGGGGCTTTGTCAGGGCATTTCCCAACCGGTGATGTACCGGATTCTTTCCAATGCGGTTAGCCCCGAAACCCAGGCCACCGCCATCGGGCTGCGCGCCACAGGAAACCGGGTGGCCAATCTGATGCTCCCCGTCTTTATGGGGGCCATTGCCCAATTTTGGGGGTTGAACGCAACCTTCTATGTGACCGGGACGTTGATGCTATCCATCCTTGCGGGCATGGGAATATGGGTGGCTTTTGGTAAGGCAAGCCCAAAATCATGAGCAGCAAAACACCTGATTATTCAGCGCCTGAAAAGATGCCCCTTCGCCTGGAGCTGGCCATCTATGGTGCCGCAATGTTCAGCAATTCTCTTGGCTACATGACCATGGTGGTGGTGCCTTTGTGGGTCATCACCCTTAATCCATCCCCGTTGATGATTGGCATCGTGTTGGGCAGCCGACATTTTCTTGTGTTTCTGTATTCCATCCATGGCGGGGCCATGATGGACCGCATGGACCCCAGACGCATCATGGTCATGTTCACCTGGATTGGTGCGGTCATTCCCTTTTTCTATCCTTTGACAACCTGGCTATGGGTGTTGGTGTTGATCCAGATGATTGCCGGTTATTCCACGGCCATTGGCTGGATCGGGGCCCAAGCCATTATCGGGCAAACCCTGAAAGGCAGTGCCGTCCATGCCGGCCGGATGAGCGCCGCAGTCCGCATCGGCGCATTGATAGGCCCGCCGCTGACCGGGGCCGCCTGGGATTTTGGCGGGCCATGGCTATCCTTTGGGACCTTGGCGCTCTGGGGGGCTGGATTGATGGCATCGTGTCTTGCCCTGCCCAAAACACCACCAAAACCCGGCACCCAATATGTTCCCATCAATGCACGGGATTTTATCCCAAGACTATCTGATTACATGGCCACCTTTTCATTGTTGTCCATCCCCGTGATTGCAACCGTGGTTATGCTGGCGGTGATCCGAATTGGTGGCTTTTCCATGCAGTCATCGTTCTATGTCATCTGGTTGGAACAACTGGGTTACACCGGCACCACCATTGGTCTGTTGATGACCGTTTTCTCGCTTTTTGGCGGCGGAACTTCCCTGCTGGCCGGTCCATTGATGAAACGTTTTTCGGGCGCATGGCTGGCCATTTTTGCGGTGTCTGTCTGTATCCTTATGGTCACCATCACGCCTGTCCTTGGCTCTTATGCATTGTTGATGGTGGCCGTCGCCATCAACGGGGGCCTTTATGGGCTGGGCCAGCCCTTGATGATCACCATGGCCGCACGGGGTGCGGGGTCCCAAAATCAGGGCAAAGCGGTGGGATTGCGCACCAGTGCCAACCGACTGGCGGCAACCTTTATTCCGATCATCATGGGTGCAGTGGTTCAATTTTCCGGGCTTGAAAACAGCTTTTACATCATGGGGGGCGCCCTTTTATGTCTGGTCGCCCTGATTGCGGTTTATGCAAAACGCTCTGGGGCTACAAAATGATCGAAGGCCAAGGCTTGACCAAAGTCACGCTGGCTTTTAAGACAATCTGGGAGGAAATGCGTTGAGTGAGGATAAATCGCCCGAAGTGGCGACACCGGGGAATATTCCCCTTCGCAGCCAGCTGCCGGTTTATGCCGCCGGCATTTTTTCCAATGGGGCCATTCAACTGGCCGCCGTGGTTGTTCCCTTGTGGATGCTCCACGTTGACAGCTCCCCCCTGATGGTGGGGATCGCCCTTGGCTCTCGCCAGATATTGCCCGTGCTGCTGTCAATCCATGGCGGCGCGCTTATGGATCGCATCGGCATCCGCAAGGTGATGATCTGGTTTTCCATTCTGGGCGCAGTGACGCCATTTTTGTTTCCCCTGTTCCCGTTCTTTGCCGCCGTTATCCTTTTACAAATGCTGGGCGGTATTTCTGCCGCCATGGGCTGGATCGGCACCCAGGCCCAAATTGGTGCCGTCATGAAGGGCGAACCCAAATACGCCGGGCGCGTCACCTTCTTTAACCGCTTCGGCATGTTGGTGGGGCCACCGGCAACCGGGGCGGCCTGGGATTTTGCCGGACCATGGGGCGGCTTCGGGTTTTTAGGATTTTGGGGTATCGCCCTCACCCTTTCCTGCCTTGCCATGCCCAAACCCGTCAAGGGCGAGATCGGCAGCGGCGATGAAAATTATTCACGCCTGACGGTGCGTGAAGTTCTGCCGCGGCTGACCGATTACACATCGGCCTTCCGGTTGATCGCCATCCCGACCGTGGCCTTTGTCATTGCCGTTACCTTGATCCGCCATTCTTCCAATGGCATTCAAACCTCGTTCTATGTGGTGTGGCTTGAATCCATCGGCTTAACCGGCACCATGATCGGCACGTTGATATCTGCATCCGCCGTGTTGGGCAGTGTTGGCTCCATATCGGCGGGGTGGCTGGCAAAGAAATTCACGGCCTACAGGGTTTTGGTAGTGTCGGTCTGCCTGGCAATTTTATTGATCGCCATCACGCCGATGCTGGGCACCTTTGTTTTGTTGTTGGGCGCCATGGGGCTGCGGGGCGGGTTCATGGGGGTCAGCCAACCCTTGTTGATTTCCCTGATGTCCCAATCATCGGGTCGCCAACAGGGCAAGGGCGTGGGCCTGCGCACCACGGTCAATCGCCTGTCGATTTTGGTAACCCCGGTGATCATGGGGGCCATGGCAGAATTCATTGGCATTGCCCCGACGTTCTATGTGGTCGGTGGCTTCCTGGTTTTACTGATGCTTTTCGTCGCCTTCAAATCCCGAAATTCCTTTAAATAAAGGCCGCCTTTAAACAAGGAAACGCCAAATGGAAAAAACTGATTGTATTGTCATTGGTGCCGGGGTGGTTGGATTGGCCATTGCCCGCGCACTGGCCATGGCGGGGCGCGAGGTTGTTATCATTGAAGCCGAAGACGCCATTGGCACCCACACCTCATCGCGCAACACCGGGTGCATTCATGCCGGGATCAATTACGTGCCGGGCAGCCTGAAATCTCGGCTGGCCCTTCGGGGAAAAGAATTGCTCTATGAATATGCCGCAACCCACGGCGTTGGCCACCGGCGCTGTGGCAAGATGATTGTTGCGACCAACGATGCCCAAACAGAAAAGCTGGAGGCCCACCGCCTGAAAGCAGAATCCAACGGGTTGTTTGATCTGCGTATGCTGGATGCGGGAGAGGTCCGGGAAATGGAGCCCGAACTTGTCTTTAAGGGCGTTCTATATTCCCCCTCTTCGGGCATTGTTGATGCCCATGATCTGATGCTGGCACTTTTGGGCGATGCCGAGGCCCATGGTGCATCCCTGGCATTACGATCCCCGGTTATCAAGGGACGCGCGATCGAGGGGGGCATTGAACTTTCCATCGGCGGGAAGGAACAAACCACCATCCAGTGTAATCTCTGTATCAATGCCGCAGGCATTGGGGCACAGGGCATTGCCAGAACCATTGATGGCATTCCGGAAAACACAATTCCCGGCCAAGTTTTGGTCAAAGGCTGCTTTTTTGTCCTGCGCGGAAAGGCACCCTTTTCACGGCTGATCTATCCTTTGCCGGATGCGCACCACCAAGCAGTGCATGTCAGCCCGGACATGGGCGGCCAAATGCGTTTTGGGCCAGACACCGAAGACGTGGACAAAATTGATTATTGGGTTGATCCCGCGCGCGCATCCTTTTTCTATGATGCCGCCCGCCTGTTCTGGCCTGACTTAAAAGATGGCGATCTGGAACCGGGCTATGCCGGCATCCGCCCCAAAACCAACCCAGGCCGCGCCGCTGACAATGATTTCATTATTCAAGGGCCGGATGTTCACGGCGTAGACGGATTGATCGCGCTCTATGGGATTGAAAGCCCGGGGCTCACGTCTTCGCTGGCTATTGGGGAATATGTGGCAGGTCTGGCCAAAGGCGCATAACGCTGGCTTTACGCAGAGATATCTACCCCACCGCTGGGTGCGCTTGATGGTGGACTGGCCGGTGCGCTCGATGGTGCGCTCGATGGCGCGCTGGAAGATGAACCAGAATCGTTTCCACCAATGCCCGCGCTGGTATCGCTGCGGGCTTGGGAAACGGGGCTGGTAAGCCCACCAAGAAGCCCGAGAGCCTTTTGGTAATTCTGGCCAATAGCGTTGCTTCCGATATTCCGGGTGGTCATGGCGGCCACCTCACTTGAAATATCCACAACACCTTTTAATTCAAGATTTGTATTCTTTTCTGTACCCGCGGCGGCACCATACCCAACCACAAGGCTATTTGCCCCGCTGGCGTGGTTTTGTTGCGCCCGTATGGCCGTAGCAATGGCGGCGGCCGCAATCTGTGCATCGCTTGTTAGGGTATCGCCCGTGGTTGCATTGGATGCTGTCAGCAAATCGGCACTATCAAGCCCCGTGGCAAGCTTTGCCACCGTGGCTGACGCAATAGAGACAGACAAGGTTTCACCGCCCCCATCCGACCCGCCAACGGTATAGGTCAGCGTCCTGGAAGCCCCACCATCACCATCCAGCAACACGGTGCCCGCATCATTGGTGGTCCGCGCAACGATTGCTGTGATTTCATCGCGCAAATTATCAAAACTGTGATTCAAATGGGCCCGGTCCGTGGTGGACAGCCCCTGGGCCAATAAAATATCTTAATCACTGGTTTCAATGCCGGTTGCCGACGCCACCGTTTTTTGCGTGGCAAGGTTGGTCAGGGCCTTCATCTGGTCCAAAATGTCGGAAATTTCGCTGACACCCGATTGTGCCTTGGCAAGATCGGTCAGGGCGCTGGCAATGCCAAGCTTTCCGGCATCGACGCTGGCAATTTGAACCGCCCGCTGCCCCGCCGTGCGCAATGCGCCAAGTTCACGCTGGTAACCGGCTGTGGGTTTCGGGATGCTGGAAGCAGCGGCACTGCTCCGCACGCCCGGCATTTGTGCCAGCCCCCCCGAAATTCCTGTTGCCAATTGCAAAGCCATTAAACCGTTTCCCGTGACGCCCCTAAATCAATGTCGGGGCAATTAATTGATGCCCTATGATAGGCGTGGGGGCATCCGGGGCGGTTAATCCTTCAAGGCTTTCGAATCCACTTTATCTAAAATTTGATCTATTCATTTCTAGAATTTTTTAATCAATTTCAATGGATTAAGGGAACCCGCCTAAAGCAAGCCAAGGGCACGCAGTTCTGCGCGAAGGGCCGGGGGCAATGAAGTGCCGGATTCTTTAACCATTTTGGATGGGGCGTTTAAATTTGGCGGCGCATCCCCAGGGGCAAGATAGCGCCAGCCCTGAATGGGCCTGTGCACCACGGGCTGGGTCCGGATAATCTTCGAAGAAAGGCGAATGGCGCACTGTTTTCGGCCATTTTCACGTTCTCTTCTTTCCAGACCCATGATTTTCTGACAGGCCGTGATTTCACCGTGAATGATCCAATAAAAGCACCCACCATCAAGCACTTCTGTTGAACGGCGTGGAAAATTACGGGTGAAATGCCACGTCCCCTTCCCCTCACCATTGGCCAATCGGCGGGCACGGCGTTCCTTTTGAACCTTTGCCATATGGGCAACCGATTCTATACCAACCGCGTATTTAAGAAGATGAAGCGCCATCAAGCTCAGGCATTTTTGGAAACGACATTCAACAATGCCTGCCGGCCATCTTTGGCCATGGCATTCAATGCCCGATCCAGTGCCATGGGCAGATCGGCGGGGTCTTCCACCCGTTCGCCGTAACCGCCTGCAATTTCCACGGCCTTTTCAAATTTGGCGCCTTCCTGAAAATATGTCAGCGGTTCCCAGTTGCTCTTGGCCGCATAGCCATCGGGATAGACTCCATGGGTGTTCCGTTTGACGGCGTTCCACATGCTGTTGTTGTAAACAATGGTCAACATGGGCAGATTTTCTGCCGCTGAAATATAATGGGCCGGAATGGGATTGCCGAACATGTAGGCCCCATCACCCTGTGTACAGATCACCTGGCGATCCCGATCTGCCAGTTTAATACCAAGCGCCGTGCCCAGCCCCCAGCCAAGCCCGCCGCCTTGACCCAGAGAAAAGAAGGTGCCCGGTTTGTTGAAGGTCATGTGCTGAGGCGGCAATTGGCTTTCTTTGACAACAATACCGTCATCATCTTTTACCTGATCAATACAATGGCTGATCCACACAGGATGGGCCGGAGAATCCTTTGATGCTTTTTCCAACGCGACCTTTTTGTTTTCTGCCTGCTTTGCCCGCAAGTCACCCAGACTTTTACGCCGGGCATCAATGCGCGATTTGGCAGATTTTTCGTGGCCGGCCAATGCATCATCCAGCGCCTTAAAGGTCCATTTCAACAAACCCGTTATGGCCATATCTGAACGGAAGCCCCGGATCGGATAAGTCGAAAACAACGGATCGGCCCCCAGATGGATCACCTTGCAATCATCGCTTGGTGATTTGTTGCCGGGAATCCACGGCACATCACAATCGGCAACGATGATGAGATCGGCATCTTCTAAAAAGGCATCGGGGTTATAGCCAAGGTTCATGGGATCATCGGTGGTGATGCACACATAACGGGGTTTACGTTGGGTCACAGGAATTGCAAACCGGTTTGCAAGGGCGCTCAACGCGGCAACGTCTTCAAAATCAGCACCGGCAGCAGATGTAATGATCACCGGGTTTTTTGCCCCGGCAATCAGATTGGCTGCTTCATCGATGGCATTGGGGTCTGGCATGGGCGCGGTGGGATACGCCCGCGTGCTGGGCGAATCATAGACAAAGTCTCCCGCAGGGCCTGCCAGCACTTCGCGGGGAAGGGTCATGTAAACTGGGCCCCGTGGGTGGGTCATTGCGGCATTAAGCGCCCGATCAATGGCGGTTTCCACCACTTCGGCATTGGGCAGTTCATAATCCCATTTGACCACTTCGCGAACCATGGAGCGTTGATCAAACATTTCCTGGGGCCAATGAATCTCCCCGGAACGCTTGCCCATCAAATCACCGGTTTCGCTGAACGGTGTGCGACCAGCGGAAAACAGAACCGGGATATTGCCCTTATAGGCATTGACCAACCCACACACGGCATTGGCGGTGCCCACATTGACATGGACCATCACCGTCTGGGGCCGCCCGGTCATAACGTAATAACCCTGCGCCATGCCCATGGCGACATTTTCATGGGGGCATGTGATGGGCTCTGGCACCTTTGTGCCGTTAGCGCGCATTTTGGAATAGGATTCGATAAGGGGCGCAAAATCAGTGCCCGCATTGCCAAATAGATAATCAACGCCGCGATCGGCAAGTAGGGTCAAATAAGCATCGGCAACGACACCATTGGAGATTTTCTTTTTGGCCATGAGAACTCCCTGAAATATTCTGTATTTGTTGTTTATTTGGATGTTTTATAGGGGCAACGCAGCCTCTGCCAGCCCTAAAGGGCCTGCCACAGAAACTACCAAGGAATCTCCGTCCCGTCATAGGCCATAAAATGCCCAGATTCCGACATTTTTGCCCCAGATATCACCCCGCGCAAGCCTGTCACCGATGCCGCCACATCCAAAGGCGCATTGGGCCCACCCATATCGGTCCGGACCCAGCCCGGGTGCAGCAACAAAGCGATGATGCCCTTTGGTTCAAGCGCTGAGCTCAGGCTTTTGACTGCCGCGTTCAATGCCGCCTTTGAGGCACGATAGGCATAAAACCCACCGCTGGAATTATCGGCAATAGACCCCATGCGGCTGGTCAGAAAGGCAATGCGCTTGTCCTTGCCCCGTTCCAGATGGGGGATAAACCGCGCAGCCACCGCCAATGGCGCCAAGGTGTTCACCGCCATAACCTTTTCCCACCACTCATAATCAATGGCATCCAGTGTCTAGTTGCGCCCCATAATGCCGGCATTGTTGATCAAAACATCCACCACCTCACCCGAAAGGCTGGCCGCAAACCGATCAATGGCATTGATGTCGGTCACATCAAGGCTGTGAACCGTTATGTCGCCTGAAATTGCCGCCAATTCACGGGCAGCGATAGGATCACGACAGGTGGCATGGACCCGGCAGCCATCCAAGGCATATTGGCGGGCGAATTCCAGCCCAATGCCCCGGTTTGCCCCTGTGATTAAAACGGTTGTCATGGGCTTATTTAACCAGAAACAGGGCAGCAAATCCCAAAAATGCTGAAAACCCGACCACATCGGTGACGGTGATCAAAAACACCCCCGAAGACAAGGCCGGGTCTGCCCCTGCGCGGTCCAATACCAGTGGAATAAACACCCCCATCAATCCAGCAATCAACAGATTGACCACCAAAGCCCCGCCGATGACCAGCCCCAACGCGGATGAGCCAAACCATACGCTGACAACAACGCCCACCATTGATGCCAAAATGATGCCGTTGAAGGCGCCGACGATGATTTCCTTGCCCATGATCCGCATGGCATTGCCGCCATGGAGTTCCTTCATGGCCAATGCGCGCACGGCCACCGTCATGGCCTGGGTTCCGGCATTGCCCCCAAGGGCGGCCACCACCGGCAAAAGAATGGCAAGGGCGACGATTTCCTTGATGGTTGCTTCGAACTGCCAGATCACCACCGATGCCATCATCGTGCTGATCATGGAAAAGATCAGCCATGAAATACGCGAACGCGATGTTTTCAGTGCCGCCAGATACAGATCATCTTCGCGCACCCCGCCCAGATGCATGATGTCTTCTTCGGCTTCTTCATGGACCACTTCCAAAATATCATCATGGGTGATCACCCCGACAAGCCGCCTGCCCTCATCAACCACCGGCACCGATGCCAAACCATATTGGCGAAACAACAACGACACCTCTTCCTGATCGGTTTCCACTGGCACCGTGTGGGGGGCATCCCCCATCAATTGTTCCAGTGGTACCGGGCGACGATTGCGCAACAGGCGACCCAGCGGAATGGACCCCACCGGATGGTGGGCCGGATCGACCACGTAAAGATCAAAAAATTCATCGGGCAGTGCGCCGCCACCCCTGTCTGCTTCGTCGCGCAGAAAATCAATGGCATCGCCCACGGTCCAAAAGGATGGCATGGATACGAATTCTCGCTGCATCAAACGCCCGGCGGAATCCTCTGGCCATGACAGCGCTTCTTCCAGAAAGGCACGATCCCCCGCCTTCAAGCGTTCCAGAACCGCGTCTTGTTCCGGTTTATCCAGACTTTCGACGACATCCAACGCATCATCGGTTTCAAGTTCGGTTATCGCGGCGGCAACCGTGGCCGTTTCCATGCTGCCCACAACATCATCGCGGACCGGGTCTTCCAGAAAGGTCAGAAATTCCGGTTCAAGCTCGGACCCGATCAAATCGATCAAGCGGTGGCGTTCCAGACTGGACAGGTCTTCCACCATATCCGCCAGATCGGCCCCGTGCAGCCCGTGACTGATGGCCAAACATTGATCGGCGTCCCCCGATGCCAGGGCTGATTTCAGACCCTCTATCTGACCCGGGGTGGCACCATAAAGTTCTTCACCCAAAGCATCACTGAGCTCTGGGGTCACAGGCTGCGCATCGGTGGGGGATGGATTTTCCGACATAGGCCGTGCTCCGGATTGAGATCAAAATAAAAGGACCCATGAGTGTATCACGGGTCCTTTTAAAAAAATAATGGTGCGGCCGAGAAGACTCGAACTTCCACGGACTTTCGTCCACAGCGACCTCAACGCTGCGCGTCTACCAATTCCGCCACGGCCGCAAAATTACTGATAGAATACCCCAAATACGCTTCCTCAGGGTCGCATGGGGATAGCAAATGGAGGGGCGCTTCGTCAATGGCAGAAGCTCAAAAATCGCAGAAATTACCGGTTCAGTGGGCCTTAAGTGCCGGCTTTGTGCCCTATGAGGAAGCCGTATGCGCCATGGAATCCCGGGTAGCGGCCATTCATGGGGAAAAGGCACCTGAATTGATCTGGTGTCTGGAACACCCACCACTTTATACCGAAGGCACCAGTGCCGATAAATCAGAACTGCTGGACCCCGGTGATCTGCCGGTTTTTCAAACCGGCCGAGGGGGGCGCATCACTTGGCATGGACCGGGCCAGCGCATTGCCTATGCGTGTCTGGACCTTAAACAACGCGGATCAGACGTCAGGGCATATGTCCGGGATCTGGAAAGCTGGATTATTGCCACCCTGGCCCAATTTGGGGTGACCGGTGAACGCAGGGAGGGACGCATCGGCATTTGGGTTGTCAGCAAAGACGGGCGCGAAGAAAAAATTGCGGCCCTTGGCGTGCGCGTGCGCCGCTGGGTCAGCTATCACGGCATCGCCATCAACAATGCACCCGACCTCAAACATTATGAGGGCATTGTGCCGTGCGGGATTTCAGAATTTGGGGTGACATCCCTTGCCAAACAGGGCGTTGATATTTCCATGGCAGAACTGGACCGCGCATTGCGGACCTGTTTCGAAGAAACCTTTGGCCGCGAAACCACCGATGCAGACCCGCTGCTTTAAATAAAAGCCTGCTTACGCGATTGAGGGCAGCTTTTTGAAAGCTTCCCCAAAATCATCATCGGTCGGGCGGAATTCACCGGGATACTGGATCACATCCGTGACTTCTGCCTTTGGCGGGCCTTTATAGCAGGCCTTGGCCATGGCGCGAACGGCGCTAACCTCGCCTGCAAACACCGCTTCGACAATATTGTCGGAACGATTGCGCACCCAGCCCCGAAGCCCACGTTTGGTTGCTTCTTCCACAATCCAGTTGCGGAAAAATACACGCTGGACCTTGCCCTTGATACGGACATGCCGGGCTATCTGTTCGGGTACATCATTCATGGGTGCATTCATGGATGTTCGTCCTTTGATAAAAGTTCTAGAAACGCTGCGGTCTGGACAAGGTCAAGACGCTTGCCTTCACGCATCACGGTTGCTTCTGCATCTTCACCCCATTTATCGGCCTGATACCGTTCTTCCAGACACGCTGCTGAATAAGCCTGATCAGCATCTATGGCACCGTCCAAAAGTGCAAGACCGATCATAATGGACCCTGCCGTATGGGTTGCGGCCGAAAGCGCCACAAGGCGCATGGGGGTTAAGGCCTCTATGGTATTGGAAACGGCCGTATGAACGGCACTGTCCTGGGGCACCGCAAGAACCCCTGTTGTCACCCGAAGTGCCACCCCGTGGCGCGATTTGAACCAATCTCCGATGGGATTCCAAAGCGCATCTTCTCTCGCTTTAAGATCAGGGGTGTTTTCTGCCCTGAATAAAACAAGATCGGTTTCACAATAGCCGATCAAATCAGTAACGATCCCTGATCTGCCCGCTTCCTTGCCTTCGACCACATCAATGGCACCCGTTGCCAGACGAAAATTAGGCGCAACACCGGGATCATTCAGTCCTTTGCCGGTAAGCCGTGCGGGATCATCTATCAGTTCACCGGCAATTGCATCGGCCAAGGCCCGGTTGGGCAACGCAATGCCCCTGCCACCCGGGGTTTTTGCGGGCTGGCCATTAAGCGTGATCAAGAAACCATCGCCCTTGGCATCAACGCCGATTTTAAGGTCAGGTTTTTTGGGTCCAGCCATTATGCTTTGGCACCTTTAATAAGGGCCAATTCAGCCGCTTTGGGCAGATCAGAAAAATCATCAATGATGCACCCGGCACCGGCATTCACCAAATCCTGTCGCTCATGATAGCCCCAACTGACACCAATGCCTGCGACCTTGGCCGCACAAGCCATTTCCATATCAAAACTGGTGTCCCCGATCATCACTGTATTTTCCGCACGTGCCCCGGCCTCCGTTATGGCGCGTTCCAGCATGTGGGGTGCGGGCTTTCCGGGGCCCCCATCGGCATTTTGCAGGGTCAGAAAATGCCCGGCCAAATCAAAATGATCCAGCGTTGAATGAAGCCCATCCGCCGTTTTTCCCGTGGCGATGCCCAACAACCAACCCGCCCCATCCAGATGGGTCAGGACTTCGCGAACCCCTGAAAATAATTCTTCTGGATGTTCACCTGAATCACGCAGTTCAAAGAAATGTTTCTTATAGCCTTCACCAATTTCGGCGTGGCAATCATGCTCGATCCCCATATCAAGAGACAATTGTTCAACGGCATGATCCAGTGATAACCCCACAATGCGCCGCACGGCTTCTCTGGGGGGCACAGCCAGACCAGCTGCTTTAAAGGCCCGGCCCATGGCGGCAGAAATCATATGCTGGCTGTCTACCAGGGTGCCATCAAGATCGAAAACGGCAAGACGCAAAGGGTCATCCATCATCTTTAATCCCTGGGAAAGGGGTCTGCCACTGAGACCGTAAAGTTAAGGGCCGCCATGGTTTTTTCCATGTGTGGCGACAACGGTGCTTCAACCTTTAAAATTCCCCCCGATGGCTTTGGAATTTCCAATGACCGGGCATGGAGGTGCAATTTTTTATCAAGATCAATGCCATCGATAAAGGCATCATAGCCGCCGTATTTTCCATCCCCCAAAATCGGCGTGCCAAGGGCCAACATGTGCGCGCGCAATTGGTGGGTGCGCCCGGTCAGGGGCATCAATGCCACCAGTGCCAATCTTGGCCGTGCCTCATCCAAAACGGCATATAACGTCACCGCGTTTTGACCCGTTTCTGGATCAGCGCGCATTTTTTCATCCCCCCGGGTTCCCCCCTTGGCCAGCTTCAGCGAAATTTTGCCTTTTGTGGGGCTGGGGCAACCGACGGTGACGGCCCAATAAATTTTTCGGGTCGTGCGGTCGCGGAATGCTGCGGTCAGGGCGCGCGCTGCTACTCTCGA
>Ga0233439_10004736_pt1 | contig 12994 bp, 11 predicted proteins | sample SI_123_September_6_FD_182713 | JGI IMG/M metagenome (GOLD analysis project Ga0233439, IMG submission 182713) | Seawater microbial communities from Saanich Inlet, British Columbia, Canada - SI_123_September2016_100_MG | ecosystem: Environmental > Aquatic > Marine > Inlet | place: Canada: British... | reverse complement strand
TAGAGTCACCTGTCTCTCTAAAGTTAGTTGGTTCTGGGTCAAATGTTGCTCCTTCACCGTCTTGGTCACCCATGGTGACTGTTGCGGCATCAGAATCCCATTCAATTAAGTCCAAATCATAAGTCTCAGCCTGGTCATTGTCCAGATCGAAGTCTGGCTCAATGAGGGTCAAGATCATATCAGATCCAATAATGTATACGGATTTGTCAGATTGTAATACACCGTTTCTTAGGTCAAAGGTAGCAGAATCAGTAACAGTGTTGATATCACCTGATGCATCAGCTGGGTCAGTGTATTCTACTTGGAGAATATCTCCTTGTAAGATACAGTGATCACCTGATGATGCGGCGACGTCAAATCTTGCTGATTCATTGCTTGCTGCTGCGGCAGTACCATCTAATGGTGTCCAGATGTTTGTAACACTTGGACATTTAGTTGATGCTGGGCCGTCAGTATACCTAATTGTAATGTCAGATTCGAAAATTCCTGCGTCTGGTGCGATTTCAGTCATTGGACCAAATGCTCGGGTAGTGCTTGAAGCAATAGCTGAGGCATCGGTATCAATGGTTCCATCTAAAATACCATCACCGCCTGCATAACCAAGTATGACAGATGAAGAACCTCTGATAACAGAGAGCTTCACTGGTCCTACTCCAGTTGTTGCATTGGCATTGATGACGTCTTCACCTGCTGCGGATATATCAAAGTCTGGGTCATTAACCCTAATGTGGATAATCAAATCTCCACCGGTAATGAATTCACCAGATTGCAAACCCTCGCCAGAAGCGCTGGTTCCAGCAGTATTCATTCCACTTGCGTGAATTGGGAATAATGCTCTACCTGTTGGGGATTCATTAGTAGCATCGGTAGTAAAGTCTCCCACAACACCAAATGGTACTGGGTAGACAGTTCTATCGAGTGATACTGAACCGGTATTTGCACGAACTCCTGCAGAGTCACCAACTTCGATAACTTCCCCAGATGCATCTCTAAAGTCAACATAGTTAACTTCAATGTCTAAACCTGTTGCACTCTCAGAAGAGGTTGCACCAGATCTACACCATGCAGATGGAATTTGGAAGTCACCAGTGAAGGTGCCTGTTGCTGCACCAGATTCAACTAATGTGAATCCAGTTGCACCAAGACCAGCATCAATACCTGAGCCTAAGCTACAGGAGTTTGCTGCTGTCCAGATTTGATCGTCAAATGTTACATCGAGTAATCTACCAAGTTGATCCCCACTACTTAGTGTAATGGAGGTACCTGTTCCACTGCCTGCACTACCAACGGCATCACGATTTGCGTCGCCAGCGGTTGTTACAACAGTGTAGATTTCGAGTAGATTAGAATCTACGTTAAGGTCTAAGTCTTCGAGTGTAATTACTACAGTATCTGCAGTTTTATAATTATTTGAGTCAAATGATACAACACCAGAATGTGATGGAGCTTCTTCTTGATCAGCTATTTGAGTAGATACACCATCTGTACCAAGGTCAAGATAATTGACTCTTGGTGCATCTTCATCAGTCAAATCTTCAATGACAACAAATGACGGATCACTTGCGACTGTAGATAGGCCTGAGTATGTGGATTCATCTAGTATGTTTAGTTGATTGACCATGACATATTCAAGTGAACCTTGGAAGGAACTTGTATTGTCACCACTTTCCTCTAATTCCATTCTAATGATTTGGTTTGCGACTCTTTCGCCACCTTCCAAACCATCATTTATGAAACCAAATGAAAAGAAGTCAACAGCTATTGGATCTGATGTTACATCCTCAGTGAATGTTGCATTTGCAACAATCATTAAACTAATTTCAGTAGTATCTGGGGTAATAGCATCAAAGAGTGCTTGTGTGATTTTGGTATTGTTTAGACTTGTGAGTGATTGAGATTTTACGTTATTTGCAATTAACAATGCACCGGTAGTAGTAGATTCTTGTACAGAATCTGCGGCGTTTAGACCAGTTGTACCTAGTGTATTGTTCAATACATAAACATCAACTGTACTTGAAGTAATACTTCTAACATCCAAATTAAGGAAGTTAAATCCATGGAGACGATCTGCTGCTCCAACTCTGGTATCACCAATTGATTTTTTGAGTTCACCAATATTGGTGTTCAAATCAATGATGATAGTATTAACATCTGCTAGTGCAGTTGCTGATTCTACAATTCCTCTCTGGCTGAATGACTGTACTGGCATTGCACCAGTTGTGTTAACTGTTGCAGTGGTCCAGTCAACATCAGTAAGACCAAGAGAAGCACCGTTAGCGAATATGTCTGTTGTATTAGTATATGCAATTGAGATACCAGATCCATCACCTAAAGTGAAAGGATCACCTGTTACCAATGATGGTATCAAGCCTGTACCGTTTGCGTTCAAATCTAAATCTTCATCTGCTCTACTGTTTTTGTTGGCATCAAAGTCAGTTAAGACTACGGGAATCTCTTCACCAGAGTTCCATTCATCATCAATTGGTTGAATATCAATTACACCAAAGTCAAATCCTACAAGGATTGTAACTGGGGATGAATTGTAATCCAATGTTGCTGATGTGCCTCTTGCAGCTGCAGATGAAATTTGGATAATGGAGACGTCTGATTCATCATAAGTACCGAATATACCAGTGTTTGGTCCTAATTCTGTAAGAGTTACAGGCTGACTAGCTGCTGAAAGCGTACTAGATGCACCTTGTGTTGCTGCTACAGTTGAGGTTGCTACATCATCATTATCATTTAAGGTAACGATTGCTGTACCAGTTGACTGTTGATCGGTATTTAGTAATAGAATACAGTTGTCTTCACACATTAGGTTTGCAGAGACACCTACGATATCATTCTCAGTTGAGAGTGTAGCGTCGGCATCTTTGTTACCATTTTCATCGAATACTTGATAGTATCCGGTGGAATTGGTTGCTAATGTTGTCCATGTCCAAGAGTCTTCATCTGTTGGGTCTATGTTGAGCCAAAGGTCAGTTACAGTTGCATGTACTTGTGCCTGTGTTGTGTATACACTTCTATCTAAAGCTGCGCCGGCATATTGATCAGCAGTATCAAAAGTAAGTGTTGTTGATTGAACACCACCACCTTTGTTGTACTGAACGTTAACATTGCCACCGGCAGTTAATTCATAGAGTTGTATGAAAGGCCACACGTGTGCAAAGACATCAACATCACTTGTAGCAGAAGAACCGGTGTAAGTGTTATTGAGACCAATTTGTCCATTTGTATCACCAGTTAAGGTGAGGTTTGGATTTTTTGACTCTCTTACAACGTTAATTGTACCATTGGTATTACCATTTTCAGCGCCATTACATTGTGCTGTAAGTACGCCTCCAGTAGTAGTTCCATTAGAACCACCAGTACCACCATTAGCATCAGAATAAGGCATAGCGATACCGACTGTGTCGGCAACACTAAATCCTATTGCTGCGTTAGTTGTGGTTCCGGTTGCACATAATGTACCAAAGTCTAAACCATCTCCAAATCCAACACCACTGGTGTTAGAAAGATTGGTTTCATCTGCGATTGATGCCATGTTTCTGTCTGCAAAGTAACCATACCAGTTACCATCGACGGCTTGTACCATTCTAAGTATTTTACCGTTTACTGTAACGTCTGGTTCACCTTTTGCCTCATCAGTATCATCGATATCACTATCGATTACGACGACCTCAATTACTTGAGGTCCTGACATATAATTATCAAACTGTGAGTTTTCTGCGGATACAAATAGGTTAGCGTTGGCTGCATGTGCAGCAGGCATTACACCTGGAACTGCAAATGTCAAACCACCGGCAACCATAATTGCCATTAATGTAAGACTAGTTATTTTACGTCCTATTTCGTTATTCATGTTATTGACTTTTTTCTTAAAAATTTGTATTTAAGCCTAATGGACGATTTGTCCACAATTTGACAATATTTTGAGATAATTTCATGGAATTATGTAATTTTATATATTTTTTATAATATTTGATATATAATTCTTGTATATATTTCAAATTTATCATTTGATCTAAATATATTTCAATATTTTCTATAAAATATGTAATAATTACAGGCTAAATTATACTTTGATCTCTTTTCCTAAGAGAGTCTTGTATAATGAAATAGCATCAGTTTCATCTTTTGGTCCAACTACAACAGCAGAACCACGTTTCATAAAGTTGATAGATAATTCATTTGTTCTCATAGATAATCCCAAGTCACCCAAATTTTCAACTAGAAATCCTTTTTCTTTTGCAATTGCAGAAACACTTGCAGAATCAAGATCAAAAATTTCAGTTGGAGTAATAGAAAAAGTTCTCTTTCCTCTGTTCCTTCCACATAATTCTTCTAAAATTAATTCTTGTTTTTCTTCAACTTTTAATTTTCCAGTTCCACAAATTGGACATTCGTCTGCTCTAAATGTTCTAGTACTGTTAAAATCTAAATTTTCTAAATCAATATGCAAAATCTTTTGTGAAAGGTTTGGAGTTTTTCCAATAATTATTTTTACAGCTTCTGCAACTTCTATCCCACCCACAATAGAAAGAATTGATGGGTGTACTCCTTCAATACTGCATGTCGGCATTGTGTCCTCATCAAGTGAAGGGAACATGCAATAGTAACATGCACTTTCTTTTGGTAGAATTGTAAATGCTTGTCCAGATGTTCCAACTGCTGCTCCCGTAACAAATGGAATTCCAAACTTAATGCAAGCTTTGTTTAATGCATATCTTGCATTAACTGAATCAAGTGCATCAATTACAACATCACATCCTTCAATTACTTCAAGTGCAGTATAATCATTTACAGAAACAGTTAATGCTTCAATGTTACATTCAGAATTTAATTTTTTTAATTTTTTTGCAGCAGCTTCAACTTTTACTTGTCCAACATCTGATTCATCAAATAATGTTTGTCTATGTAAATTAGATAATTCGATTACATCTCTATCAATAATTCGTAATGTACCAACACCCATTGCAACTAGTCTTGTAATAATTGGATGCCCTAATCCACCAGTTCCAACAACACAAACTTTAGAATTTTTTAATTTTAATTGTCCATTATAACCAATTTCTTCAAGCATTACTTGACGTGAATATCTATCTAGTTCTTTTGAAGATAGTTCCTCAGAACCACCGGCAACAGCAGGTAAAATATAGACCTCATCACCATCTTTTAGAATAGTATCCATACCATTAGAAAATTTGGCATTTTTTCCGTTGATGTAAATATTAATCAAAGAACGAGGAGTTCCATCACCTTCTAGCACTCTACGCTTAAAATCATCACCCATTATTTCAGATATTTTTACAAATGCATCTTGTAATGAATCTGAAGAAATGTCTATTTTCTTTTCACCACCACCTGAATTTAACACAGATGGAATTGTAAATGTGATATTTGCCATATTAATTTACTACCGCCGAAATTTCTGCAATGTCTGCATTCATTACTTTTGGTTTTTCTAATACTTCCATAATAGATTCAGTTGCCTTTAGACCATTTCCAGTAACATAACATACAATTCTATCATTTTTATCAATCTTGCCTTGTTCAACCATTTTTTGTAATACAGAAATTGAAACACCACCTGCAGGTTCTGTAAATATTCCTTCAGTCTTTGCCAATAAAATAATTGCATCTAAAATTTCTTTATTGTTACATTCTTCTGCAAAGCCATTGTATTGAGCTAATCGTTTTAGAACATATCTACCATCACCAGGATCACCTATTGCAAGACTCTTTGCAACAGTATCAGGGTTTTCAACTGGGATTACTTCTTTGGAATTTTTCTTAAATGCGTCAACTATTGGTGCACATCCATGTGGTTGTGCTGCAATCATGTGCATATTTGATACATCATCAAGTAATGAAACTGTTTGTAATTCTTCAAAGCCTTTACAAATTGCATTAAGCATTGCACCACTTCCCACTGGAACTATCAATTGATCAGGTACTTGCCAGTCTAATTGTTCTGCAACTTCAAATGAAAATGTTTTAGAGCCTTCCACATAGTGTGAGCGCATGTTAATGTTTACAATACCAATTCCTTTACTGTCACCAATTTGTGCTGCAATTCTATTTGCATCATCATATGTTCCATCAACTGCAACATAGTTAGCACCATATGACAATGCTTGTGTGATTTTTGCCATCTCAATATTACTTGGCGCAAATACATGACAGGGTAATCCAGCTTTTGCAGCATGTGCTGCAGTAGCTGATGCTAAATTACCAGTGGATGCACAACCAACAGATGATAATCCTAATTCTTTTGCTTTAGATATTGCAACACCAGCTGGTCTATCTTTAAATGAAAATGTTGGATTTACAGAATCATTTTTGATGTAAAGATTGTTTAATCCTAATTTTTCTCCAAGTGTATCTGCTTTAATTAGAGGAGTCATACCAGCACCAATACTTACAATATTTGATTTATTCTCTATTGGTAGTAACTCAAAATATCTCCAATAGGTATGTTCACGGTTAGAAAATGTGTTTTTTGTAATTGTTGGAAAATCATACTTTACATCTAAAGGTCCAAAACATTCTTCACAAACATACTTGAAAGCAGTATCATAGTCTTTTTTACATTCTCTGCATTGTAATGAGGTTCTAGCCAAGATCAATATTTCCTTTGAGAATATAGATAAAAAATCCTAATATCAAGTTAAGTATTACTTAATTTTAAGGATCAAAAAATATAATGAATCATAGTAATCATAAGGGGAATTGTAGGATTTTTAGAAAAAAGAGATAAAAAAAAGAAATTTCTTGGAATTACAAATTATGAGGAAGGTTTTTAGAGATTTTGATAAAAATTATCTCCATGAAGAATGGTCCTATAATTGGAATTATTGTGGGAATTATAATTATAGGAATAGGAATAGGAGTTGTTTTTACATTTGAACAAGAATCAGATATTGCAGAAGTTGAGAATGCATTAGATAAAGAAATTAAACCATATGAAACCCCTCAAGTTCAAGAAAAATATGATGAACTTCAAATAGAAAATGAGTCAATTTATAAAAATAAAGATAGAGAATGGAGGGCATCAGGACCATTCCAAATTGATCGTAGTGAATATGCCATCGGTGAAAAAGTATTCATCCGAATGGGCGGATTACAAATAGGTGAAAAAGGAGAGATAGCAGTAATGAGACCACTCAATGATACTCATACCAGATTTTATCTTTCAATTCCATTTGATGAAACAAAGAACTCATCATTTAATCAATATTTTGAGCCTTCAATATCAAAAAATAGAAACATATGTTCAGTAGACGATTTAGTTGGAACATGGTTTTTAGTTTTCAGAGGAACTGAATATCCAGCTCTAGAATTTGAAGTAAATAAAGAACTAGGTGTAGTTGGAGGAACAGATATTGAAACAGTTTGTTAGATTATTTTTCTAAATTATTATGAAAACAAACTTTTTCACCAGTGTGACATGCTGGACCTGATGGTTCAACAAGATAAATAATTGCATCAGAATCACAATCAACTAGAATTTCTTTTACTTTTTGAGTATTACCGGATTCCTCACCTTTCATCCAAAGTTTATTTCTAGAACGACTCCAAAACCAAGAGTTTCCAGTTTTTTTAGTTAACTCAAGTGATTCTTTATTTGAATATGCAAGTGTTAAAACATCTTTTGTATTTACATCCTGAACTATTATTGGAATCAATCCACCACTTTTTTCAAAATCTATATCATTAATTGATTTCTGCATGAGTGTAATTTGAAATAAAGCTATTATAATCTTACAGGAATTTCTTTATCTTTGAGAAATTTCTTAACTCCAGTTACACCATGTGTGTCATAATGAAAGATAGAGGCAGCTAATGCAGCATCAACATTTGATTTTTGAAATATATTTACCATATGATCTGGTTTTCCACAACCACCTGAAGCAATAACTGGGATAGATAGAGATTCAACAATGTTTTTAGTCAATAAAATATCATAACCATCTTTAGTTCCATCTTTATCAATACTAGTAAGAAGAATTTCACCAGCTCCAAGTTTTTCAGCTTTTTTTGCCCATTCTATTACATCTAGCCCAGTTTCTTTTTTTCCACCAAAAATGAATACTTCAAACCAGAATTTTTTTCCATTTTCTGAAAATACAGTTACATTATCTTTAATATCATAATTTCTTTTAGCATCAATTGCAACCACTACACATTGTCTTCCAAATAATTCCATTAATTCAGTAATTACTGCAGGGTTTTTTATTGCACCAGTGTTAATTCCAACCTTGTCTGCACCATTAAGTAAAATATTTCTTGCATCATCAATTGATTTTACACCACCACCAACAGTAAAAGGAATATCAATTACTGACGCAATTTTTCTTACCAAATCTTTGATTGTTTTTCTTTGTTCATCAGATGCTGTAATATCCAAAAATACCAATTCGTCTGCTCCTTCATTACTATACTTTTCAGCAAGTTCTACAGGATCACCTGCATCTTTAATTGATTCAAAATGTAATCCCTTTACAACTCGACCATTTTTTACATCAAGGCACGGGATAATTCGTTTTGTTAGTGTCATGCTATTTTCTTTGTCTCCTCTATTGAAATTTTATTTTCATATAGTGCTTTTCCCAAAATAACTCCAAATGCATTTTTTTCTTTAACATCTTTAACATCACTAACATTTGAGATACCACCACTTGCTATTACATTTGCACCAACCAAATTACAGGCTTGTTCTAAATATTCTAAATCAGGTCCCTCCATTGTTCCATCCCTATTTACATTAGTTAGTAAAAATTCAGTAAAACCCATTTCTAAAAATTCCTTAATTGAATCAATGAGTTTAATTCCTGTTTTATCCTGCCATCCATGAATAACTATTTCACCATCCATATGATCAACTGAAATAACAATTTTTTCAGGACCAAAAGATAATAGTAATTTTTTTAGTAATTCTTTATCTTTAAAGGCCAATGTTCCAAGTACAATTCTATTTGAAATTTTGATTACATCAGAAATTAATGATTCATCTCGTAATCCACCTGCAACTTCAACTGGAATTGAAATTGATTCTAAGATTTTTTTAATTATTTCAAGATTAGAACCAATTCCCAAAGTTGCATCCAAATCTACAATATGTAACATGTCAGCACCATTAGCTTCCCATTTTTTTGCAATCTCAGTTGGATCGTTACTGTATACAGTTTTCTGTTTTGGATCACCTTTGTAAAGTCGAACCACTTGTCCACCCATTAGATCTATTGCAGGAATTACTTTCATTTTTTACACACTTCAAGGAAATTTTTTATCATTATTTTTCCAACAGAACTAGATTTTTCTGGATGAAATTGAGTTCCAAAAAAATTATCTTGCTCTATTACTGCAGGAACTTTAATTCCATAATCAGACTCTGCAGTGATAATATCATTTGAATTAGGTTTTACTCTATACGAATGTACAAAATAAACCCACGAACCATTCTCTACACCTTCTAAAAGTATTCCAGGTTTTTTTATCTCTAAATCATTCCATCCCATGTGAGGTACTTTCATAGTATTTGGTAAAATGATTACCTCACCATCCATTACACCCAACCCTTTCTCTTTTCCTTCCTCACTTTTTTCAAAAAACATTTCCATTCCCAGACAAATTCCAAGTACAGGTACATTACCAACATAATCCAAAAATTGAGTTTTTGAAAAATCCCTAATGCTATTTATGGCAGGATCAAAGTTACCCACACCTGGAAGTAATAAACCAGAATAGTCATTTGGTTTATCAAAATTAGTAATGATATCTACTGTAGCACCTACTTTTTCAAGAGAAGTTTTCAAACTGAAAATATTTCCAGCACCATAGTCAAAGATTGCTACTTTAACCATTACATTGATCCTTTTGTACTTGGAATTCCTTTTTGTTTTTTATCCAGAGTAGATGCATTTCTAAATGCAACAGCAAGTGACTTTATGGCAGCCTCAACTTTGTGGTGATCATTATCCCCATACTTTACAGTAAGGTGAATGCAGCTATTCAAATTTTGTAATAATGATTGAAAAAAGTGTTCTAAATCTTCTTTAGACATATCTTCAATCTTATTGCGTTTTATTAACAAAATTGATTTCCAAAATGGACGCTTCACTAAATCAATAGAAACCTCAGCTAAAGATTCATCCATTGGAACTGATGCATAGCTAAATCTAGTAATTCCACTTCTCATTCCAAGTGCTTTATCCACTGCCTGTCCAATTGTAATAGCAGTATCTTCAATCAGGTGATGTTCAATTCCATCATTTGATTTTGCAGCAACATTGAGATCCATCATACTGTGTGTACCAAAAGATACAATCAAGTGATCAAGAAAATTTATTCCTGTTTTGATACTTGTTTTTCCTGTACCGTCAATATTTACAGAAACTTGTATGCTTGTTTCTTTTGTACTTCGTTTAATTGATGCTTTTCGTTGTGCCATTTTTCTCACAGATATTCTGAATTACTTTATTCTAAATTTAATACCTTTGGAAGCAAATGAATTGAATCCAATACTAAAACAGCCTCGTTTTTCTCAAATAATTCTAATTTTTCTTGAGGGTTTTTACTAGTACCCATAATTCCACAAAATGTAGTTTTAGATCCCATTTCAGTTACTCTTTTTGCCATGATAAAGTCCTCCATTGAATCTCCAACATACAAAGTAGATATTCCATTCATTCCTTTAATTGAATCAAATAATGGTTTTGGATTAGGTTTTGCAAGATCTCGGGATTCATCTTCTAGAAATACTGAATTTTTTAAATCAAATCTTGGCAATAGTTCTTTTAAAGAATAACGAACTGATTCTTTTCCTCTACCAGTAACCATTGCTATTTTTGAATTGAATTTTTTTTCTAATAATTCAAGTAAAGAATTATTCAATATCACATCATCTTGTTCAATTAATCCGGGTTCTGAAAATTTAGAATCTTTATCAAATAATTTTTTGTACAATTCAGATCCATAGAAAAGTTGATCAAAAATCTGATAAAGTGGATTATCATGATGTGTTCCAGGATACGATAATTGATTTTTAATTTCAGAAATATCTGTTTGATTTTGTAAATATTTTTCTACAGTTACAATTCCATTTGAATCAGAATTTTTTATCACATCAAAAATAAATTCTGTAGGATCTTTTTTTAATTTTTTTGCAGCAACAAGGGATAAAATTGCAGCATATGCTAAATCAACTTCATCATTAAATCCACCTGTAGATTTGAAACCATCAATTATTTTAAAATCAACATCAATTGAATCACTAATTTTTGAAAAGTTCTCTAAAACATATTGTGTTGTTTTAATGATAGCCAAGTCATAAGATTTTGTAATATCAATTAAAACACCATCACAATCAAAAATTATTGTATCAATACTATCAAGTAAATCAATACATGAATCATCAAGATAGATTCCTTCAGATTTTTTTATTAGAGTCATCCCAATAAATCACGAATTGCTAGTAAAAATTTGGAGTTCATTTCTTTTGTTCCAATTGTTACCCTAAGACATCCTTTATGATTTCCAATTTTACCTAATTTCCTAATTGAAATTCCTTGTTCTGCAAGTGCTGAATAAACTCGTTTATAGGAACCATGAGCGTCAAATAGCACAAAATTAGCCTTAGAATCAAAGACTTGAAAAGAATCATATTTTTGCAACGTTTCAATAATTCTTTTTCTTTCAATTTTGATATCAGTTACTACTTTTTTCATTAATTCAGATTTTTCTAAAGCCAAAATTCCTGATTCAATAGTAATAGTACTTAGAGGATATGGATATTGCAAGACGTTCATAAACGCATCAGTGAATTTTTTATTGGCAATAAAATATCCTAATCGGAGTCCAGCTAATCCAAATGATTTTGATAATGTTTGTACAACAATAAGATTATCCTGATTTTTTACCATGCTAGCAAGAGAGTATTCACTAAATTCCCCATAAGCCTCATCAATTATCACAAGACCATTAAAAGATTGAATTAATTTTTGTAGTTCAGTTTTTGAAAATTGGAATCCTGTAGGATTATTCGGTGAATCAAGATATAAAATATCTGCATTTTTTGATTGTGTTACAAAATCTTTGATATTTAATTTCATATCGTCTGAAAATGGAATTGCAATTAATGGTATTGAATATAATTTACATCTCTCTTCAAAGAATCCAAAAGTGGGTTTAGAGGTAAGAACTTTGGTTTTCTTTGAGGCAAAATTAGATAATATCAAATCCAAAATTTGATCAGAACCATTCCCTACTCCAATCATAGAAGTAGGAATTTTGGTGAATTTAGATATCACTTTGATTAAATTATCTATTCTACCTAATGGATATTCTCGTACATCTGAATTTTTTTTTGCAGATGTAATTACATCATTTTGGAATTGTTTAGAGATTACATAATTTTCATTTGAGTCAAGTTTAACTGAATTTGGAATTAAGTCAGGTTTTTGATAACCTCCAATGGATGAAAATATTTTTATTTTTTCATCAAACCAATTTTTTTTCATTTCAATCTACCTCTGACTGCTTCATAGTGATTTGGTAATCCTTCAGATTTTGTTAAAACATCAAGATATTTTGAGAGTTTAGACAAGGATGATTTGGAACATGTAGTTTGAGTATTTACCTTGATAAAGTCTAAAACAGATAATGGACCACGGATTTTTCCAAATCCATCAGTAGGAAGTATGTGATTTGAGCCTAAAACATAGTCACTTGCAGAAGATGGAGTATTTTCTCCAAGTAGAATCAGACCAGCAGTATTAATTTTAGAAGATATGGATTCAGGATTTTTGGTCATTATTTGCAAGTGTTCAGGTGCCAATGTATTTGCAAGTTTCATCATATCAGTACTAGATTTACAAATTGCAATAAATCCATTGTTTTTTAAACTGGATTTCACAAATGTGGATCTTTTTATTTTTGGAATTAATTCTGAAATAATTTTGTTTACAGAATTTGCAAGTTTTTGAGATGTTGT
>Ga0233439_10004731_pt1 | contig 13003 bp, 8 predicted proteins | sample SI_123_September_6_FD_182713 | JGI IMG/M metagenome (GOLD analysis project Ga0233439, IMG submission 182713) | Seawater microbial communities from Saanich Inlet, British Columbia, Canada - SI_123_September2016_100_MG | ecosystem: Environmental > Aquatic > Marine > Inlet | place: Canada: British... | reverse complement strand
TTTTCGAAGGTGGTGATGACGCCGCCATATTGCGCATCGGCAATGGTGATATTCCCATCTCTCAATTTAATCGCCATCTGCCCTTTAATGCCATCTGCGCCATCTCCATACGTGAAGATGTGAGTTTGATATTCAAGATCAAATGAGTGTTGTTCAACCGCGTCGAAAAGTGAGGCTATGATGAAATCATCTTCGACCGTAATTGAGCGAATCTCTCGATTTTCAACCCAAGTTGTACGGGTAAAAGCAGTGTCTTCGAGCTTGTAGATGTAATCGAGCATGAAGCTGTCGTTGACCGAAACAACAAATAGGTCATCACCGAGTTCAAAGAATTGCGTGATGACGCCATCGGGATGATTGATGTCTAACTCCTCAAACGTGGGATTCGTGTAAAAGCTCTCTTTACGCGTTCTGAAGGTCCCAATCGAGGAGGTAAAGTAAATGTTGGAGCTGTTTACAAGACCTTCTGTTGGAATCACATTGTTGCCTCCGATTACGACCTCTCCCCTTTCGAGAATATTGTAAGAATTTAAATCGAGCTGCAGGATACCAAATCCTGTAAACAGCAAGGCCAGATCCCCGTCAAATTCAATATCGTTGATGGCCTTGTCGCCAATTATGTTGCTAGTAGCAACAGCGGGCTGGTTGATTATCGTTACACCTGATTCTAAAATGTCAATGTTACCATCTGAATACCCGATGATGCACAAGTCATGCTCGAAGGAAGAAATAAAGGAGGTGATTCCGGTGCTTGTTAGATGATTGATTTTGGTGAGGGCAGTTAAAGACTGATCCTCTTTGTCATAGACTAGCAGACCGTACTCATTTGCGTATACCAGTTTTTGAGAAAGCTCGCCAACCCATTTAAAATTTTCCATTGGGAGATGAGATCTCCATTGTCCAACTTGATGCTGGGCCAAACCTGAAATTGATAGGGTAAGAAAAAGCAGGGCGCTGAAGTACTTCACTGCGGGATTAACGATGAATTTGGCGAAAATGATATGAAATGGCACAAACACTTGATTAACAGCCTGTTATGGACTTCTCTTGTAATAAGAGATCGAGACGGTGTGAATATCGCGCATCCATTTTGATGGGGGATGTGAATAGAGGCTTATTTCTATGTTTCATGTGAAACATGCTTTTCCAAAGCGATCATGAGTACAGAAATGTCCACCGGTTTAACTCCAGGAATTCTACTTGCTTGTCCAAGATTCACTGGCTGATGTTGCTGAAGTTTTTCTCGAGATTCTGTTGAAATGCTCTGGTGTATTTCAAAATTGAAAGGGGTTGGAATTTTGACCTTGTCTAAATTCAACATTTTCTGGGCCATTTCCCTTTCTCGTTTGATATAGCCGGCATATTTGATGAGTACTTCAGTGGCTTCAATCACTTCTTCTTGATAGTGCCCAGAAGCATTGGTTTTGGAAAACTCTCTCGAAAGCGGAATGAGATCTTCCAGTTTTACGTTTGGCCGTAGAAGCAAGCTTTCAATTTTGACACTCTGAGAAATTGGTTTTGAGCTTTGATCAATCAAATAGTCGTTAGCCTCAGTTGGTGTGATACTGCTTTTTTTGACAGCCCGCAGCAGTGAGGTCTTCTGCTTCTCCTTTTCTTTCAACCGGTCCATTCTTTCGTCGCTGACTAATCCAAGCTCATGAGCTATCGGAGTCAGTCGAATGTCTGCGCTATCCTGACGTAGTGTGATCCGATATTCGGCGCGAGAAGTAAACATGCGATACGGCTCGTCAGTTCCTTTGGTTATGAGGTCGTCAATGAGGACACCGATATATGCTTGTTCACGAGTGAGAACTAAGGCTTCTTGCGAAGTGTTTTTGCGATGTGCGTTAATACCAGCCATCAATCCTTGAGCAGCGGCTTCTTCATATCCAGTTGTTCCATTAATCTGTCCAGCAAAGAATAGGTTCTGAATGTTTTTGGTTTCAAGTGACAGATTGAGCTGGGTAGGAGGGAAGAAATCGTATTCAATAGCGTAACCAGGTCTAAATAAGACCGCATTTTCAAAGCCAGGAATGTGCTTAATGGCTTTTTGTTGAACCTCCAGTGGGAGTGAGGTCGAGAAGCCATTGACATAAACTTCGTGCGTTTTCCAACCTTCCGGCTCAACGAAAATTTGATGCCTGTCTTTATCTGCAAACCGCTGCACCTTATCCTCTACAGAAGGGCAATAACGAGGACCTATCGACTGTATTTGGCCATTATAGAGCGGAGACTGTGATATGCTGTCATTGATTATTTCATGAACCGTGTTGTTGGTATAGGTGATGTGACAATCCCTTTGCTTTTTAATTGGATATCGATTTAGAAATGAGAAGGATCTAGCATCCGAGTCTCCCACTTGGGCCTCCATTTTATCATAGTCGAGCGAGCGCCCGTCAATACGCGGTGGAGTTCCCGTTTTCATTCGACCACTATTGAAGCCTAATGAGACCAATTGTTCAGTGATCCCTTGTGAAGACTTCTCTCCCATTCGGCCTCCGCCTAGCTGCTTTTCTCCTACATGAATGACTCCGTTCATGAATGTTCCTGCGGTTAGAATCACCGACTTCGCCTTAAGATTGATTCCGAGTGAGGTCGAAACACCGACAGCGATATTGGATTCTAGTAGAATGCCTGTAACGGAATCTTGCCAGAAGTATAGATTCGGAGTATCCTCCAGCATTTCTCTCCATTTCGTGGTGAATAATGCGCGGTCGTTTTGAGTCCTTGGACTCCACATGGCAGGTCCCTTGGATCTATTGAGCATTCTGAACTGAATAGCACTGTAGTCACTCACAAGCCCTGAGTATCCTCCCAAAGCATCAATTTCACGGACGATTTGTCCCTTAGCTACACCACCCATAGCTGGGTTGCATGACATCTGAGCGAATTTGGTCATATCCATGGTAACCAATAGCGTTTTTGAGCCGAGCTTGGCAGCGGCGACTGCGGCTTCACAACCCGCGTGACCACCACCTACAACGATTATGTCAAATTCCTGCGTCATAATGTTTCACATGAAACTTTAGCCTGGTTAATGTAGAAATCTTCTTTCTCGCTCATTTCCTTCTTTTCGTCTGACGTATGGTCATTTAATCCAACAAGGTGGAGGAGACCATGGATTATGATTCGAAGAAGTTCGTCGAAGAATGATTCACCAAACTCCGTAGCGTTCGTCTTGATCATGTCCACATTCAGATAGATTTCTCCCTCGAGTATCCCAACTTCATCGCTCAGGTCGAAGGTTAGAACGTCAGTAGAGTAGTGGTGGTTTAAATGTTTGATATTCAAATCAGTATGGTCGGAATCGGGAAGGAGAATTACGTTTATTGTCTTCGGATTCTGGTTGAAATCAGTAGATATATGCTGATACGCGTGAAACCCTAACTCAGATAGCAACTCCAAGTTGGCGTTTGTTTCTACTTCAGGAAATATGTGAAAATCAGACCTCTCCATTTCGGCCTGCAAAGTTACGCCTCTGCTACAACAGGAACGTTTAAGCTGAATGTCATTTTGATGCTGGACCCATTTTCAAGAAACTCCAACTCATCAGCAAGATTTCTGATGATGAATATTCCGCGGCCGCTGGCCTTTTCGATGTTTTCAGGTTGGGTCGGGTCAGGAAGGTTTTCATGATCAAAACCGTCACCATCATCATGAACGTAAATATTGAGTTCATCGTCTTGAATTTCTACTCTCAACTTGACAGATTTGCTTGCGTCATCAGATGAACCATGATGAATTGCATTGAGCGTGGCTTCTGTACATGCCACCATGACGTTTCCGAATACTGTATCTGGAATTGTTCCTTGTTCGGCAAGACCTTCAATGGCGTTCTCCACCAGAGAAAGATTCTGAATATCTGCGGGAAATGAGAGTTCGAAATGGTTGCTGAACATGATCAATCGGAGAAAGTACTAAAGTAGCGATTTACTCTTTTTCGATAAAAAGGTTTCAAATTGGGAGGAACAGTTTTGTACAATTCAACTTCCCGTTCTTTATTCTGCAAGTATAGTTCCCATATTTCTTCAGGAACATCATATGAAATAGTAGAGCTTTTGCTTTGGCGCTCTTTGTCTAGTTCTCGCTCTCGATCTGCCTTCTCTGATTCGAGCAATTTGGTCAAAATGTCCTGCTGTCGTTGCATCGTTTGAGCACTAATCTTCCCGTAAAGAATATCTTCTTCGGTCTGTTCCATGAGCTCTTGAATTTCTTGTAGTGCGTTACCACCTTGCTTCCCGCCTTTCTCTTCGCTTAATGATTCGGAAAGTTGCCTCAATTGCTGACGAATAGCAGCCTGTTGGGCGGCCATTTGACTCAGCTCCTTGCTCATGCCCGGCATGCCAGGCATTCCCCCTGGCTTTTTACCATTTGGATTCTGCCCTTTTTCCATGGCTTCTTTCAACTTCTGAAGTTGTTTGTTCAAATTCTTCTGCATTTTCTTCATGTCACCTGCAGAGGGCTTCCCGCCTGGCTTATTGCCAGGATTCTTACACGCCCCTTTACCAAAAGCCTTTTCGCTTAGGTCGCTTTGCATGTCTCGAATGATTTCGTCAAAGAGGAGTGCTAGATTATTCAACGAGGTCATGGCTAATTGCTGCCGCTGCACAGCCATTTCCTTATATCTCCTCTCCTGATTTGGAGGCTGATTTGTGAGGTTCGAAAGAGCCTTGTCCATGTTGTGTTTCACAGATGTGATTTCATCATTGATTACTCGATCGAGTTGGGGAACTCTTTTGCTCAAGGCCAGGAGCGAATCTTCAACAGTCTTAACATCATCTACAATGTCCTTTTGAGTCTTTGCTAATTGGATGTACTTTGGGTCGCTGAGCTTGGTCCCTTTTATGTTTTCCATCACATCCTCCTGAGCGTGGGATAAGTCAACGATGTTCTCCAAGAGCTGTCTCATGTCATCAAGATTTTCAGCTTGTTGATCTTGGGCCATCTGTTCTTGGAACTGACTCAAGGATTCCTGCATTTCTTCAAGATTCTCTTTGGCCCCTTCTTGGCTTTCCTTTCCTTTTTTCCTCTTACCCCCACTTAAATCATCCGCGGCTTCTTCCATTTTTTGAGAAGCTTCTTCCGCTTTTTCTTCTGCAGACTCAGGCAGCTCGTTTGGCTCTTCAAGTTCCTTATTCATCTCCTCGAGCTCCTCAAGCTCTTCTTGAAGTTCTTCAAGCTCCTCATTCAGCTCTTCTTGCTTCTCACTTAATTCATCTTCGGAATTTTGCTTGTTGTCAGTCTCTTCGATGAGCTCTTCCTGTTCTTTTATCAACTCATCCACTTTTTGAATAGACTCATCAAGTTTCTTTTCAAACTCCAATTGCTTAAACAGTTCTAAGGTTCTATCAAGCTGTTTTTCGAGCTTTTCATGGTCCATTTCCATCTGCTCCAAGGTCTTAAGCATTTCTTCCTTGCTAAGCTCCTCTAACAGCTCATTCCACTCCTCATATTTTTCTTTGAATTCATCATCAAAGAGTTCTTCGAACATCTTTTGAATCTGTTCTTGCTTTTGCATGAGGTCTTCATCCATCTGCTCAAAACGGCTTAGCTTTTCCTGCTCGGTTCTTTGAAGAGTCGATTTTTCTTCCAAATTTTTAATCATCTCCTTCTGTTGCTTCAGGAGGTCTTCTAGGCGCTCGCGATCTTGCCATTCTGGCTTTTTCTTTTGAAGCAGGTCCTTTTTAAGGGCGTCTATTTCCTCCTGCATATCAGTGAGCTCGTCCATATTGGTCTCGAGCGCCTTCTTTGACTCATCGCTTTGAGACTCAGCTTGCGTCTTCATGTCGTCCAGCGAAGGCACCGTATAAGTCCATTTGGCGCTACGAGTCGATTTTGCTCCATTGATCCCATCATTATCCCAGACTTCGAAAAAGTATTCGATCTTTTGTCCAGGGGTCGTGATGAGGCTATCAACGTTCCACAAGTGTGAGAGCGTTTGTTGAGCTCGATCAGCGATTGGGAGGGCGATTATTTGGGAAGTTGTGAACCCACTTGTAGTCATCGACACGTTAAATGTGGCCTTGCTTATTCCGTAATCGTCAGAGCACTCCCCATTGAAGTACCTGAAGGATAGGTTTGAACTATCCACGTGTTCGTAAATCTTGATGGCAGGGAATTGATCTGGAATAATGGCAATTGCGATGGTTGCTGTATCAGAAAGAGAAGTGTTGTTAGTGATGACGATGAGGTTTTGACCCTCGGTCATACGAGATTTATAAACGCCAATATTATCCTCAATTTCAATCGGCATACTCATGCCATCTTCAGCAATTTGGAGTGTTTTCGACTTTGAAGTCAAGAACTGAAAGTTTAATTCCGTTCCCTCTGGGATTTCCAGTCGAGATCGATTTGTGAAAGATTCATTTTTAAGCCCAGTATAGGCCGGGTAATCAGCGTATACCTCCGTTTCTACCAATCTCGGCTTAGGGAGCACAGTGATGCTATGAGCGGCTGAATAAACAGAAGCACCGCGCAACTGGAAATCTAGATCCTTTCGAACATTTTTGAAGAGAAATGAGAAGCTTCCCGTAGAGAGTCGTTTCATCCTGAATTCGGCATCATTCATGAGAACGAACGCATTTTCTGGGACGGCCTTTCCTTCTGCAGAGACGACGATTTCCAGATCATTCCCTTCAGCAACTTGTAGAAGTTGATTTTCGAGATTGAAAGTAAATGGAGCCGGCGGGATGAATGATTTATTGAATTGGACCAGACGAGAACCACTTTCCATCAGCAGTGAAGAGTCCCAAAGAAGAATTATACAGGCCAACAGCATGGGGATGATGGCAACCCTTAATATTTGAAGGCTTGACCTAAGATTTACGGTCTGGCTAAAATCAAAATCCACAAAACGGAGAGATTTCTGTTCCAAGCTGGCATGGACGAGGGCATTGTTTTGCCGTTCGTTTTCCAGAGCCAAAAAATTGAGGAGTTGATCCTCAACTTGTGGAATATCGCGTCCAATTTCTAAAGCCAGGTCGTGGTTTGATCGAGAAGGAAGGAGCCGGAGCCATCTGAGGAAGGGAATGAATAGCAAGTAGCCAAGGACGCTCAAGGTGGTGGCAACGAACGAAAAGAAGAGAATTGTCCGTTCTGATATCCCTAGGCGCAATTCGTACTCCATCAAGGAAAGCGCAATCCAGACACCAACTAATAGCGATGACGAGATGATTCCCCCGGTGATCATTTGCTTCACCTGGAGCTTTCTCGAATAGCGTTGAAGGTTTTCTTTTATTTCCATGGAATCGGACCCGACTCTCAAAGATATCATCGGAGACAGAGCTTAGCTGTTAAGTACGGTTAAAGATTCTCTGCACCTTGAATTTCAATCGTTTCTGGCTCTCTATCTTTGCGCGCTTAAATTTTTAGAAGTGAGCGAAGTAAGAGTACGATTTGCGCCTAGTCCAACTGGCCCATTACACATGGGTGGCGTTCGAACAGCGTTGTTCAATTTTTTGTTTGCTCGAAGGAGCGGAGGGAAGTTCATCCTTCGGGTTGAAGACACGGATCAGGCGAGGTATGTTCCTGGCGCTGAGGACTATATAAAAGAGGCGCTGGAGTGGGCAGGCATGGTGCCTGATGAAAGTCCATGGAACGAAGGAGAGTTTGGACCTTATCGTCAATCCGACCGCAAAGAGATATATAGACAGTATGCAGATCAGCTTATTGAGTCCGGACACGCATACTACGCATTTGATACACAAGAAGAGTTAGGGGAGATGCGAGAGCGTCTAAAAAGAGCCAAAGTGCCGAACCCGCAATACAATTCATCGGTTCGAATGACGATGATAAACTCGTTGACCCTTTCAGCAGACGAGGTTAATGCAAAGTTGACCGCAGGCGAGCCATACACGATTAGGGTGAAAATTCCTCGAAATGAAGACGTCAGGTTTGAAGACATCATTCGGGGTTGGGTTCAGGTCAATTCCTCAAACTTGGATGATAAGGTAATCTTCAAGTCTGATGGAATGCCAACATATCATCTAGCCAATATTGTTGATGATCACCTGATGAAGATATCGCACGTGATTCGAGGAGAAGAGTGGTTGCCGAGCGCGCCATTGCACGTCCTTTTATATCGTTTTTTGGGCTGGGAAGACACTCGTCCCGAATTCGCTCACCTTCCTTTAATTCTTCGCCCTGACGGGAATGGTAAATTGAGCAAGAGGGATGGCGACCGGCTAAGGTTTCCAGTATTCCCACTCGATTGGACAGATCCTAGTACTGGTGAAATCTCTTCTGGTTACCGCGAAAAAGGATACTACTCAGAGGCCTTCATAAACATGCTGGCATTTCTTGGTTGGAATCCCGGAACTGAAAAAGAACTTTATACACTTAGCGAACTCATTGAAGATTTCACGTTGGAGCGAGTCGGTAAGTCCGGGGCAAAATTTGATGCGGACAAAACGAATTGGTATAATCAACAATTCCTTCGTTCAAAATCAACGGAGGAGTTGGCATTTGCGCTTGGTCCTCATCTAGAGGAGGCGGGCATTGCTTTTACGACCGAACAGACCAATACTTTTGTCGAATTGATGAAGGAGCGAGCGTTTTTTGTTGCGGACATGATGGAAGGCGAGTATCTATTTGCAGCCCCTGCTGAATATGACGAAAAAACGATCCGTAAAAAATGGAAGGAAAACAGCCCATTGATCGTTGAGGAGCTTATTACGCTCTATGAAGCCGCCACAGATTTTGAATCTACGAAGTTGCAGGCTCTATTTATGAACTATCTCGAAGAAAAAGAATTAGGAATGGGCGCGGCTATGCCTCTACTTCGAGTTTTAATTACAGGGCAACCAGCCGGACCAGGCATGTTTGACATAATGGAGTTTCTCGGGAAGCAGGAATCAACGCGACGATTGTCAGATGGTCTAAGAAAGATTCAGGATGGACAGAATTGAAATTAGAGGACTTCGATTCAAGGCGTTTCATGGGTGCCATGCAGAAGAGCGTTTGACAGGTGGAGTATTCGAAACCGACATTGTCATTCTAACCGATAATACGATTCCAGCAAAGAACGATAGCATTCAGGAGGCGATCGATTACGTTGAAGTCATGGATATCGTGAAACAAATCATGGGCATTCCAAAAAACCTTATTGAAACAGTGGCTGCTGACATTGCTGATCGGATGATAGAAGCCTTTCCTCGCGCGGAAGAAGTTGAGGTGGTCGTTCGCAAAATGGCACCCCCTGTTCACCACGAATTGGATTATGTATCTGTGGTCACCACGCGTAAAAGGAGATTGAATAAGTAGTAAATTCGCCCACTCTAAAAGGTCTCGTGGCCGAGTGGCTAGGCAGTGGTCTGCAAAACCATCTACAGCGGTTCGAATCCGCTCGAGACCTCCAAATTTCCTCCAACATAAACCTCAGTCATCTCTGGGGTTTTTTTGGTTAATCCTGCATTGTGAATCGACTACTTCTTTTTGTGATTTTGAGTGGCTTGGTACTGCTCTTCGATCTATACGCCTACCAAGGGCTAAAATTCATTAGTGCATCATGGTGGGAACCAGTCCAACGTGCAGTTAAAATATTGTTCTGGGTCCTCACAGCGATAACGCTTCTATCCTTCATTTTATACGAACCACTATCAAATACACAGGGAGGAAGAAGTGTATTAGCCATCATTGCTACCATTGGCGTTGCCAACATTCTGGGGAAGCTACTATTTGCAATTTGGCTTTTGGTTGCAGATGGATGGCGAGCAATCCAATGGGTTTGGAGCAAGTTGAACCCGCAAATCAAGGACACTGAAACTGGAATTAGCCGGAATGAATTCATTACAGGAGTGGGGGCCGTTTCGGCAACGCTGCCTCTACTCACAATGGGGTGGGGAGTGCTCAGCGGGGCACATGATTATACTATTAGGAAGAGAGATCTCAAGCTGAAGAATCTCCCGCCGGCCTTCGAAGGCTATCGCATCGTTCAAATTTCGGACATCCATGTCGGCTCATTTTGGAGTAAAAGAGCAGTTGAAAGAGGGGTTAAGTTGATCAATGATCAGCTAGGCGACGCCATCTTTTTTACTGGAGATTTAGTGAACAATAAGTCGGACGAACTCAATGGATGGACGGAACTTTTTGGACAATTGAAGGCGCCAGATGGGGTCTTTAGCATCCTTGGGAATCACGATTACGGTGATTATGTTCCTTGGGATAGTCCAGAAGATAAAGTCAACAACCTATCCAATCTCAAGCAGATTCAGAAAGACATGGGATTTACTCATTAACGAGAATAGAATTATTGAACGCGAGGGAGACACAATCGCGATTCTAGGAGTAGAGAATTGGGGAGGCAAAGGCCGTTTTCCAAAATATGGAGACTTGGCGTCTGCATATCAAGGAACAGAAAACCAAAAAGTAAAGCTCTTATTGTCACATGATCCAAGCCACTGGCGAGGAGAAGTGACCAAGAATTATAAGGATATTGATGTGACATTTTCTGGCCACACGCACGGGATGCAATTTGGAATTGAAGTCGGTCAAATTAAATGGAGCCCTGTGAAGTACTTCTATCCTGAATGGGCCGATTTGTATCGAGAAGAAGAGCAAATGCTCTACGTAAATCGGGGATTCGGATACATTGGTTATCCGGGCAGGTTCGGAATTCTACCGGAGATTACTGTGTTTACATTGACTCAGCAGGGGTAGGGATTTTCAATGGCAATCTCAACTTAAACTGTAAACGTTCAGGGGGTTGCGTTGTTTCAAAAGACCAGTTGTTGTGCTCTGCGATTTATCATGTATAGATTCAGGCCGCTGCCACCGAGAATTTTATAATTCTCTTCAGACGTAAGATAGAATCGATTGAAGACACGCTTGAGGAAGCCGGCGGGGATTTCTGGATTGGAACACTCGAGATTTAAATTAATCGAGCCACCATGTTCTTCTACATCAAACTTTACAAATCCTTCTTGCGTCAGCTTAAAGGCACTATCAAGCAGGCTGAATGTCACTTGATGAAGCCGATCTATACTGGCTATTCGAGAAGATTCTCCAATTTGAACCTGAACAATAAAATCATCGAATAGCTGCTGGAAATTAGAACAGATAGTCTCAAGCTCTTCCTTTACATCGAGAGTTTGAGATGTTGACTTCATTTGAGATAAGTCTGATTCGAATTCTAAAATGTTTTCTATCAACCACATTAAGTTCTCACTGGAAAAAGCTAACAAGGCGATTTTCTCATTTAGTTGAGAATCCTGGTTGCTCTTTTGAATCACCCCGAGCAAAGCATTCAATGCGCTCACCAGGCCACGAACGTCACTCCGGAGAGTTGTTAGGCAGAGCTCATTGTCATTTTTCAATTGCTCTAGTCGAGACGTGCTCATTTCGATTCGCTGTGATTGATCCTGAATCTTCGTGCTTCTGGCCTGAAGGGCTTCAAATTGATCCTTGTAGGCCTTCGCCTCAAAAACCCTTTTCCTATTTGCAATTATATATGCTGAAACGAGTATAAGCAGGATTCCAATTATTGTAAACAGACTGAAAAGCAACGTTTCTCGCTTCTTAATTTCGGTAGCCCCAGATTCCAAGGTCTTTTTAAGGGTGGAGTTCTCAGATTCAACCTTCCTCTGATTATAAAACGCCTCCATCTCGCTGATCAATGCTTTTTTATCCGCTTCATTGAGGCTATCCTGATAGTTGGATGATGCAACCACATATTCATAGGCTTTTTCTGGTTGATCCGCCGAGAAATAGGCTTTCCCTAATTCTTCGTAAATGTGGGGAGTGAGGGAGGCCTGCTCGTATCTCTTGGACATCTCAAGGCTTTTCTCAAGAAGCTCAAAGGCCTCATTTGTCCTAGACATCTTATTGAGGATGATGGCCTTGTTCAGATAGCTGACGCTCAAGCTCGCATTATCATTCAGCTGACGCTTATACTCAATGCTCTTATTTTGGTAAGTCAAGGCATTTTCCAGATCATTGGTCTCTTCATAGACATTAGCCAGGGTATTGTAATTGTAGCTGAGGTATTTTAAGTTCCCGTCAGATTTGTTCAGCTCAATAGCCTCTTGGAGATATTCCTTGGCTAGTTGATATTCTCCCAACAACTTGTATGCGCTCCCGATGTTATTGAGGACAGATGCAATTCCGGTGATGTTGTCGCTTGCTCGAGCGATTTCTAATGCCCGTTCAAAATGCTCAATCGACTCATGTAGAAGCCCCTGTTCCTTTTTAATAATTCCAATTTGGATCAAGGAAACCCGTGTCCATTCTGATTGATCTGAAGTCTCTTCCAATGAAAGGGTATGAAATAGATGTTCGAGGGCTTCATTGAATAAACCCATGTTCCTGTATCCAAGACCTTGGTAATACTCAGATTCACAGATCAATGCGGTATCATTCAGCCTGATGGCCAAATCAAGAAGGGACTCATATACTATGACACTCTTGTGATGCGCATTAAGCCCACGATACTTCTTAGCTACATTTCGGAAAAACTGAAGGCTGCTTGTGTCCAAATCATGATTGAACGAAACCCATAAGCTATCAAGAGTTGAAATAGCCAAATCGCGATTTGATGTATTTAGATTGTCTAGGCTTTCCTCCAGCCCGAAGTCTGACTGCGCTGACGAAGTTGTGAAACTCACAGTTCCAACAAGCGCCAGGATAAATATCACAGTCCACAAAGACGGGTTATATGTAGGCATGATGTGAGTCAAGGGCTGTTAAAATCAATCTTTATTTTGAAGCCGTTACTTTTGTGACAACTCGGTCGAACATTGCGCGCTAATTCCCAATATATAGTTTGGATTGTCTGTTGCTTAATTCTTAGCTCAGGCACAACGTACGCCCAAAAGAAATCAAACTTCGGTAAGCCACCAAAGGGTAGTTCAAAATCTAAGGCAAAAGGAACTTTCGAAACCCCAAAGGCGAACAAAAAGAGGGATATTTCCTGGAAGCCTACTCGGCTAGAATTTATGCTCGGTGTTGGGCCATCAGGGTTTCTTGGAGACTTGGGAGGTCAAAATGATATCGGAAAGCCCCTGTTTTT
>Ga0233439_10004730_pt1 | contig 13003 bp, 8 predicted proteins | sample SI_123_September_6_FD_182713 | JGI IMG/M metagenome (GOLD analysis project Ga0233439, IMG submission 182713) | Seawater microbial communities from Saanich Inlet, British Columbia, Canada - SI_123_September2016_100_MG | ecosystem: Environmental > Aquatic > Marine > Inlet | place: Canada: British... | reverse complement strand
ACGCCCATTTGCCTAAGGAAATGATCTTTCAACGTGAATTGTTGGTATCAAGGCTTTAGTAGAATGAATCATTGATTCGATTACAAAGTTGCGAAAATCGTATTGGACCATCACGGTCATTTATCGTGATGGTCCATATTTGTACCGTTGTTGATTGCATGATGCACTCTTGCAAACGGAGATTCTATTGACTATAAGCACACTCATGTTTCCAATATCAAAAACCCGATATCTTCGGTTGCTTCTGACTGTATGCACAACTCTCACGGTGGCTTGGACCTCTTTGCAGGCGGCTGAGAAACCAAACATTCTTTTCCTATTTGCAGACGATCAGTGCTTCGAAACGATTCGTGCATTGGAGCACACTGACATCGAAACCCCAAATTTGGACCGTCTAGTGCATTCTGGTACGACATTCACTCATGCCTATAATATGGGCTCCTGGAGTGGGGCCGTCTGTGTGGCTTCACGCACGATGCTTAACACGGGTCGTTTCATATGGAGCGCTAACAAAGTTTACAACAATACTGAAAAGGAACGTGAGGCTGGACGTTTCTGGTCGGAACACATGAAAGATGCTGGTTACAAAACGTATTTCACCGGCAAATGGCATGTGAGGGCCAATCCTGAAAAGGCTTTTGATGTGGCTCGCGATGTGCGTGGGGGTATGCCTAATCAGACTCCAGCAGGCTATAATCGACCATTGCCGGATCAAGAAGATCCTTGGAGTCCGTATGATCCCAAGTTCGAAGGATTTTGGAAAGGTGGCAAGCATTGGAGTGAAGTCGTGGGTGATAATGGGGTTGATTTCGTTGAAGATGCTAAAAAAGACGCGCGACCTTTCTTCATGTATCTTGCCTTCAACGCGCCACATGATCCTCGTCAGTCACCGAAGGAATATGTTGATCGCTACCCGCTGGATCGCATCAAAGTTCCCTCTAATTACATGTCCGAATATCCTTACAAGGACGACATAGGGTGTGGTCCAAATTTGCGCGATGAAAAGTTGGGACCGTTTCCAAGAACAGAACATGCGGTCAAAGTGAATCGTCAAGAATACTACGCCATCATTACTCACATGGATGAACAGATAGGACGGATTTTGGACGCACTTGAAGCCTCCGGTCAGGCGGACAACACCTACATTTTCTTTACGGCGGATCATGGTCTTGCGGTTGGCCATCACGGATTGTTTGGGAAACAAAACCTCTATGATCACAGCGTGCGCGTGCCTTTCATGGCTGTTGGGCCTGGCATTAAAACCAACGCCAAGAATGAAGCACCTATTTACTTACAAGACGTCATGGCCACTTCACTGGATTTGGCAGGTGTCGAAAAACCGGATCACGTAGATTTTAACAGTTTAATGCCATTGCTCAATGGAACCACGAGGGCATCGTCTTATGGATCTGTCTATGGTGCCTATCTTGCACTTCAAAGATCCATCATCATGGATGGGCGCAAACTGATTCTTTACCCAAAGATCAGCAAAGCACGTCTTTACAATCTTAATAACGATCCACTGGAAATGAATGACCTTGCAGAGCGACCCAAGCAGCAACGCTTGGTCAAACGCATGTTCCGTCAACTTCTGTCCACACAGCAATCTCTTGGAGATTCATTGGATCTCGAAGCTGCGTTTCCTGAGTTGTAAAGGCGATTCAGTGGGTTTGTTTTTGAATCGCTTTTTTTCATTCAAGGAATTTTGATGTGCACATGTGTGTGCGCATTGTCAACAGCTGGCGTCTTTTCTTAGGTGTGCTGGTTTGCTTCCTCAATGGGATCCCTGAGGCTGTATCCCAGCATACATTTAAATGGACAAACCTGCCTGGTGGTCGTGTTGCTGAATTAGCATCTGCAGGTGACGAGGAACCAGGTTTCGAATTAATGACAGGGGATCGCATCGGTGTTGATTTCATCACCGAATTAGCTGATCCAATCTTCAGGATAAATCACAACCTTGCTAACGGTGCCGGTGTTGCACTTGGGGACGTGAATGGTGACGGTCTGTGTGATGTTTTCCTGGCGTCCTTGACGGGTACTTGCCGACTTTACCTCAATCAAGGGAACTGGAAATTCCTCGATCATACCAAGCATTCAGGTATTCAGTTATCTAAAGCGTTGGCCACAGGGGTCATGCTGGAGGATTTGGATGGGGATGGTGATTTGGATGTCTTGGTGAATCTCAATGGCACGGGTACTCGGCTGTGGTTGAATGATGGAACGGGGACCTTCCGCCATGCGACTCCCAAGTCTTTTCTATCTCGAACCGGACCTAATTCCATGGCCTTGGGGGATGTGAATGGTGATGGTCGACTAGACCTTTTTGTTGCCAACTATGGTGAAAACACCATGCGGAGTGGCGCGGCAATTAATGTCAAAACCATACGTGGACGCCCTGTTGTCACTGGGCGATGGCGTAATCGGATTAAGATCATTGGTGGTGAACTAATCGAGCAGGGAGAGCCAAATCATTTGTTGCTTCAGACTGCTAATGGAGATTTCACTAGGACCTCATGGACGGATGGTCGATTCCTTGATTCGGAGGGGAAGGCGCTTGATGCAGATTTGTGGGACATGAGCTTGAGCGTTCGGATGCAGGATCTAAATCAGGATGGCCTCACCGATATTTATGTCTCCAATGATTTCCAGGCTGCTGATCGAGTATGGATGAATCAGGGGCAGGGGAGCTTCAAGCTTATTTCCCCTGAAGTCATGTCAATCAGTAGTCATTATTCCATGGCGATTGATGTCGCCGATATCAATCGTGATGGATGGGATGACCTCATGACAGTGGATATGCTGAGTCGGTTCCACCATCTCAGAATGACCCAGATGTCGATCATGAGTCCTGACCTAGATCACATCACTGAATTGGATCGAAATACACTACAAGTACGCCGCAATACCCTCCAAATCAACCGCGGTAATGGCACCTATGCCGAGCTAGCAAGGTATGCAGGGGTGGAAGCTGGGGACTGGGCTTGGGCTTTGGCATTTTTGGATGTGGATATGGACGGATGGGATGATGTGCTTATTTGCAATGGGCACATCATGGATACGCAGGACATGGATACATTTGAGGAACGCAAATTGATTCCTCCGGGTTCCAAGCAAAAACAAGGGCCTCAATATCCAGTCCTTAAAACTCCGAATGTTGCCTTTAAAAATAATCGCAATCTGACCTTCAAATCGAACGGAGATTCTTGGGGGTTCAATCATATTGCGGTTTCAAACAGTTTAGCTTTGGGCGATTTGGATAACGATGGTGATTTGGATGTCGTGATTAATTGCCTGAATGGACCACCCTTGTTTTATCGAAATAAAGCCGCCAATCCTCGAGTCGTAGTCCGGTTGAAAGGAAGTAAACAAAACACGTCAGGGATAGGCGCTCGCATTGCATTAGGAACTTCCTCATCCCAAGATTCCAAGGAAATGATCGCAGGCGGAAGGTTTCTTTCTGATGATCAAAATATCAAAACGTTTGCCCTTGCTGAGAACGAGCAAACCAGTGTGATTCAAGTAAAATGGCCAGATGGTTGGGTCTCCGAAATGAGCGGGATTAAATCGGGAAGGATTTACGAAATCTCAGCGAAATCGGCCATTAAGCCACAAGAAGGTTCTTCCATCGCAAAAGAATCTGGTTCTCGCAAAACCCTCTTCACTGAGACTGAAACACCTATTGATATACCGACCCTTCCTTCAGGAAGATTCGATTGGGAGTGGCAACCTGTCATTAATCGATCCTTATCGCGTCATGGCAAGCGAGCAATGACCCAATATGACGAAAAGCCATTCAGAGATCAATTGGTAGTGGCAGGTTCGCCCGCGGAAAAACAACTTCACCAAGAAAAGAATCAACAGATCACACCTTTATCTCATGAGGCATTTGCCTGGAGGGATGCTGCTGGAAATGTGCAGCTTACTTTTGATCGAAAATCTAGTGATCCCCAGAAAGCTCCTATCAATAGCCCGCTCAAGCGAACGGCTCCATTTGCTTTTACGGATGTGAATAGGGATGGTATTCTGGATGCATTCGTGGGCATGCCGCCTATGCCGATCAGCTATCCAATGTCCACAGGTAGCCAGTTATATTTTGGAACCAAGGATGGTTTTGAAAAAGTAGAAGAAACTGATCAATTGAGCACATTAGGAAATGTGCAGGATGTGGCATTTGCTGATTTTGATGGAGATGGTTGGGTTGATTTGGCGGTGGCTGCCGATTGGGCGCCGATGCGTCTTTTCCGAAATATGGAAGGCAAGTTTATAGATCAAACGGAATCCCTTGGCCTTTCCTCACACAAAGGTTGGTGGAACACCATTGCCATTCTGGATGCGGACAACGATGGAGACCTGGATATTGCTGCGGCCAATTGGGGTCGAAATACGCGATACCAAAAATTTCTGAATCATCCTGTCCGTTTATTTTATGGAGATTCGAACTCGGATGGTGTTTTTGAAGGGTTGGAGGCTTGGTATGATGTGGGGTCTGAAGCTTGGTATCCGATGGAAGGCTTAGGGCGCGCCGAAAAAGTATTTCCGTTTTTAAGGAATCCATTTCCAACTCATGCCCAATTTGCAAAAGCAAGTGTGACTGAAGTTTTCAAAAAACTCACTCTTCCAAAAAAGCATGTCGAGATAACAACACTCGATTCCATGTTGTTTATTAACCAAGGTTCACAGTTTGAAGCTACTTCGCTTACTGAGCAAGCACAGTGGTCCGTCACTAATGACATACTTGCTTCTGATTTTGACTTGGATGGGAATATGGATCTCATCCTCTGCCAAAATGAAGTGAATGGTCCTGAACACATGGGGAACATTGATGCTGGCGTCGGTCTTGTTTTGCGTGGCAAAGGTGATGGCACGTTTAAATCAATGACCTCCATTGAGTCAGGAATTAATTTGTCAGGCTTACAAAAAGCAGCTTGGGTGGGAGATGTTGATGGAGATGCTCGTCCTGATCTGTGGGTGCAGGCTGAGGAAACGATCCATGTTTTCCACGGAAATGCCAATCAACTTGGATGGAGATTCGTTTGTCAAATAGGTTTGAGTCAAAACATCGCAGCAGGTGCGAGGTACCAAATTCGTGGTGGACGCAGTCTTCCTGTTCATTCCATCAGTCTGACTGATGGCCGTGGTGGAAATATGGATGGAGGGACATTATTGCCTCAACCTGTGGCTAATGAGGAACTTTGGATTCAATGGCCAAATGGCGAAGAACAACGGATACCACTTCCACAAGCTCCATTGAAAATGGTCCGTGTTATCCAGGGAGAAACTGCCATTATCAAGTGAGCGAAATTTGTATGCATATTAAGATAATTCGATGGTTTCAGGTAGGCTTGTTCGTGGTGGTCCTGGCGATGTACGGAAGTTTGCAACAATTGAATGCATCTACGGAATCCATGAAGAAACTGCTAGCGACGCTTGCCGGAAAAGCCAATCCTATTCGCAGTACCTATTTGAGTGATGCCCGGGTTCGCATGTTCCAGATCCAACTTCAGCGCGCAAAATCCGATAAGGATCGAGTAGCCTTGCTGAATCATTATGCCGAGGAGTTGCTGAATGCCGGACAAAGTGATGAAGCTTTGAAGCAGTTTAATCTTTGGGAAACGTTGGCGGAAAAAACTAAGCCCGAACTTTACGCAGCTAATCGACAATTGCTGATGCAACTGAAAGCCCTTTGTCATTTGCGCATTGGTGAACAGGAAAATTGCCTCCACAACCACACGACGGAATCGTGCCTACTCCCTATTAGAGGATCTGGAGTGCATCAACTCTCCCGCGGTTCCGAAGGTGCTATTCAACAACTTGAGGGAATCCTCCGCGAATTTCCGAAGGATCTTTCAAGCAAGTGGCTTCTCAATATTGCTTATATGACGCTCGGTCGTCATCCACATGATGTGCCCAAACCTTGGCTCATTCCTGCTTCTGTTTTTGAATCACCTTATGATATCGGACGATTCAAGGATGCGGCTGGAGGTTTGGGAGTAGATGTGAATGCCTTGTCGGGTGGTACTATTTTGGATGATTTCAACGGTGATGGCTGGTTGGATATCATGGTTTCATCCTGGGGTTTGAGAGATCCTATGCATTGCTTCATCAATCGTGGTAATGGAACCTTTGAAGATCAATCGAAGCATGCTGGATTGGAGGGAATAACCAGCGGATTGAACATGTTGCAAGCTGACTATGATAATGATGGTGACGTGGATATTTTGGTGCTTCGAGGAGCTTGGTTGGGTTCCGAAGGGCGTCTTCCAAATTCGTTATTGAAGAATGATGGCACGGGTCGTTTTAAAGATGTCACCGAGGAGTCAGGACTGCTGAGTTTTCACCCTACACAAACAGCCGTGTGGTGGGATTATAACGGCGATGGTTGGCTTGATTTATTTATTGGTAACGAATCCTACGAGCGGGAGCGTCATAGTTGTGAACTGTATCGGAATAATCAGGATGGCACTTTTACTGAATGCGCTCGTGAGAACGGCCTTAGTTTTCGCGGATATGTCAAGGGCACGGCCGCAGCAGATATTGATAACGACGGTTATATGGATCTCTTTGTTTCAGTGCAGATGGGGCCGAATAAACTGTTTCGGAACCTAGGTCCTTCAAAGGAGAAAGGAGGCTCTTGGAAGTTTGAAGAGATCGGGACAAAAGCCGGGGTGCGAGAACCAATCCATAGTTTTCCCTGTTGGTTTTTTGATTACAACAACGATGGTTGGCAGGATTTATTCATCGCTGGATATAACATCAATGGTGTGGGTGATGTCGCTGCAGATTATTTGGAACTTCCCCACAACGCTTCAAAAGCCAAGTTGTATCGCAATCGAGGGGATGGGACCTTTACCGATGAAAGCAAAACTCTTGGACTCGATAAAGTTCTCCATGCAATGGGGTGCAACTACGGTGATTTGGACAATGATGGGTACTTGGATTTTTATGTTGGAACTGGCGAACCAAATCTGGGCACTTTGATCCCCAATCGAATGTTCCGAAATAACGAAGCTAAACGATTTCAAGAAGTTACTACGTCAGGTGGATTTGGCCATCTCCAAAAAGGCCATGGAGTGGGATTTGCCGATCTGGATCATGATGGTGATCAGGATGTGTATGCGAATATGGGCGGAGCGGTAACCGGTGATGTTTATCGTAATGCACTCTTCGAAAATCCCGGTCACTCAAATCGTTGGCTTAAGCTCAACTTTCACGGTGTTGACTCCAATCGTAAAGGTGTTGGTTCACGACTAAAGATTGTGGTCAATGATGAGGCTGGAACCCAACGCACAATTCACCGAGTCATCAGATCAGGAGGGAGCTTTGGTAGCTCCCCACTACGCCTGGAGGTTGGACTTGGTAAAGCGGTGTCCATAGATTCGATAATCATCCAATGGCACGGATCAGGAACCGTGCAAAATTTTTCAGACGTCCCTCTGGATCAGTGTATTTCAATTACCGAAAACAAGCATCAATTTGAGATCGTGCCCTTAAAGTCTTTTCACTTCAAAAGCATGTCAAACCACCATCATTAATTGTTTCTTTTCCAGTTTTAAATTCAGCGACCAATTATTTCTTTTTAGACCATGCATCTCTTAAAGAGATAGTCCGATTGAATACCGGGTTGTCAGGAGTCGAATCCTTGTGGTCCAGACAGAAGTAACCGACACGCTCAAATTGATACCGAGTATCCTTATTGGCACCTTTTAGGCTAGGCTCTAGTTTGCAGCCCTTTAGCACCGTCAATGAATCTGGGTTCAGGAATTCCGTGTAATCCTTTTGTTCCTTGCTGGCATCTGGATGCTCCACATTGAACAGGCGTTCATAGAGGCGCACATCAGCCGTGAGTGCGTGCTTGGCTGATACCCAGTGAATGGTACCTTTAACTTTTCGTCCGGCAGTCGCCCCTCCGCTTTTAGAATCCGCGTCAATGGTAGCTCGAAGTTCAATGATATTGCCGGCATCGTCTTTAATGACTTTTTCGCATTTCAGGATGTAGGCATATCGTAGGCGCACTTCACCCTCGGGTTTTAAGCGAAAGAATTTTTTTGGAGCTTCCTCCATGAAGTCATCCTGATCAATGTAGATCTCGCGACTGAAGGGAAGCTGACGTGATCCTGCATCTGGATCTTCGGGATTGTTGATTGCCTCTAAATCCTCTAAATAATCTTCCGGAAGATTTTCAATGACCACTTTCAATGGTTTCAATACCCCTTGAACGCGCAAAGCTCGTTTATTGAGATCTTCACGGATGCTATGTTCCAATAACGCAATATCGGTCATTCCATCATATTTAGTGATGCCGATACGTTTGCAAAAATGCCGTATGGATTCTGAAGTTACACCCCGGCGTCGAAGGCCAGACACGGTTGGCAGACGTGGGTCATCCCATCCAGACACCTGTTTCTCTTGCACGAGCTGAAGCAGTTTGCGTTTGCTCATCACCGTGTAACCCAGATTCAAACGCGCGAATTCAATCTGTCTTGGCAAGGGCTTGGGCAGGTTCACGTTTTCAAGGATCCAATCATACAAAGGACGGTGTACTTCAAATTCAAGCGTACAGAGTGAGTGAGTGATGCCTTCAATGGCGTCGCTCAAGCAATGAGCGAAATCATACATTGGATAAATGGGCCAGGCATCTCCCGTGCGGTGATGGTGCACACGACGAATACGATACAGGGCCGGATCTCTTAAGTGGATGTTTGGCGAGCTCATATCGATCTTGGCTCGAAGGGTTTTGGCTCCATCATCAAATTCACCGGCTTTCATGCGTGTGAACAGATCGAGATTTTGTCCCACACTACGGTTCCGATGCGGACTTTCTTCGCCTGGTCGAGTAGGTGTGCCTCTTGTGCGCATGAATTCATCCGGCGAAAGATCGCAGATATAGGCCTTGCCATTTTCAATCAACTGAACTCCAAAAGCAAAAAGTTGTTCAAAATAATCGGAAGTGAAGAATTGCGACTCCTTCCAGTCAAATCCAAGCCAACGGACATCTTCCTGGATGGAATTTACGTACTCCGTGTCCTCACGCACAGGGTTGGTGTCGTCAAAGCGTAGGTGGCAAACACCCTGATTTTCCTGGGCGATGCCAAAATTCAGGCAGATTGACTTGGCATGTCCGATGTGCAGATAGCCATTTGGCTCCGGTGGAAACCGGGTAATAATTTGAGCGTGTTTGCCAGACGCGATATCGCCTTTGACAATTTCTCGAATGAAATCCAATGAATCGCTCTGTGAGTTGGTTGTGTCCGATGACATATATTTTTTTCTGTGCGTTGATCAATGCTTGATCGTTTTCCACCAGACGATACCGATGATGCCGCGCAAGGCAACGCCAATGTATCGGTTTTGGCCTTCCGTGATACAGATGCATGATTGACATATAGTATCGTTAATGATACTAAAAACTAATGGGAAAGATTACCGACATGGTACAATCCCTCATACGAAATCCGAATAAAGTGCGCTTTTTGGATCTGTGCAAAGTTTGGGACCATTTCTTTGGTCAGTCGCGACAAAGAGGCACGAGTCATAGAATTTACAGGACGCCATGAAGAGGGGATCCAAGAATCAATATTCAGCAGTCCAAAGGAATGGCAAAAGCCTACCAAGTTAAACAGATGTTACTAGCAATAGAAAAAGTGGAGCGAGAAAATGAGTCTGAAGAATGACAAATACACTTATCGAGTGACGTGGTCTGAGCCTGATACGGAGTATGTGGGTTTATGCATTGAGTTTCCAAGTTTGAGTTGGCTTGCTGGTTCTCCTGAATCTGCACTCAAAGGGATTCGACGATTGGTGAAGGACATTTGCCAGGAAATGCAATCTACAGGAGAAATACCTCCTGAGCCATTGTCTTGCAAAACGTATAGTGGAAAATTTATGGTTAGAATTCCTCCTGAATCACATCGGGACCTTGCCATGGAAGCAGCAGAAGCGGGCGTTAGTTTAAACCGACTTGCCAGTGCGAGACTTACCCGCTGATTTCTGGTTTTCTGATGGGTATAACGATAGGTGGAATTGTATGCTCCTGCTTATTCGCTTAAGCTCTGACTGGCCAGAATGCTTTCCAGTTGACGCATAGTTTCTGCAATTTCCGGGTCGAATCCTTCATCTTGTAGGAGACTTAGCTTTTGATAGGCATTGTCAAATTTTTCTTTGGACAGGGCATCATTGATCAGGAGGCGTAGTGCTTGTTTACGATAATCTTCCAGTCTGGATGCTCTTTCCAGGATTAGAACCGCTTCCGCGCCTTGATCCTGTTTTCCTAGTGCATCGGCCAGTAGCAACATGGAACGTCCGTCCAACGGATTGGTCTTGATGAGATCCTTCAGGAGAATCGTCGCGTCAGCATATGATTTTTGATGTAAAGAACGCCATGCGCTCAAACGATTCCAATGCTGACGCAGGTTTTGTGAAAGCGATGCAGGATTCATTTGATTCAAGTGCATCCAAAGTTTTTCTGACCAGTCCCACTCATCCTGAGACATGATGATTTCCAATGCATTCAATGTTCGATTCCAAAGTGAATCATTCATTGTCGATGTCAAAGAAGTGAAGATATTGACTGCACGTTCCGTGAGACCTTGGTTCAAGTAAAGACTCGCGAGGTTTGCGAGCATCGATGGATTGGAGGCTCCCAGACGTCTTGCCATTTCGTAGTTTGATAGCGCTGCCTCTTCTTTGTTTTGCCTCAAATAAATGTCTGCTTGTGCTAACCAATAATCTTGGTTTTTGGGATCCAGCTCAATGAGTTCATTATAGATTGCGATTGCTTCTGAATCTCTGTCCTGACGCGCTACGGATAGAGCTAGGCCAAGTTTCCAGTCCGCGCGTTTGGCATTAAATAGCAAGGCGCGTCGATACGCAGCTTCGGTGGAAGCATAGTTTTCTTCATGCCAGTGAGTGAAAGCGATGACGCCCATTAATTCGCCATCCATGGCACCGAGTTCCACCGCACGAAGCAGATGTTCGCGTCCGTTTTTAAACTGGTCCTGGCGAACCAGTGCATAACCCAGGTTTTGATGAGCGCGTCGAAAGTCTGGAAATTTACGAAGTGCGGATTCGTAATGATTGGTTGCTACGCGTTCGTCGCTCGATTGAAACTTGAGGTTCCCCAAAACGTAATCGAGGGCTGCGCTGGAATTACTGGTCACCGATGCGGCGAGTTTGGTATAGGCCAAGCCAGGATTGTTTCCAATGTCATCCAGTGTGGCCTTCAGGAGCGTTGATTCTTCCTGTGTGATCTTTGGTTCAAGTTCACCTAAAGTACCATAGGTTCCCAAGAATCGATTTCTGAATTCTGTGGAGTCGAAATCGACGCTGGGTTGTGGTTGCGCTAGCCCCTGTGACCCTCCTGTTTTAAAGAGGAAGAGCATAACCAGCCAAAGTCCGCAGGAATTCCTTATGTGTGATTTAATAAAGTACATTTCGGTTTTCGGCATGATCAACGTTTAGGCAGTTGAAATTCGATGGTTTGTCGCATGCGGTAAGGGACAGCGATTCCATTGCGCATGCCTGGTTGAAATACCCATTGATCTACCTGACGCCGTACTTCACGCTCAAAATCTTGATGAGAGGCTTGTTCGATGCTTGCTGAGTCCACTTTGCCTTCCTCATTCACATGAAAAAGAATCGTTACGCTTCCACTCATTTTAACTCGAGCCATCCGTGAGGGATATTTGGGGTTCGGCCTGAAAAGAGGTCTTGGAATCTGGTCCAAATCTCCCACTTCGAACATGCTTACTTCAGAAGCCGTATCCAAAACTACATCAAAATTCGAAACCGCATCAAGCGTTGTGGTCAGAGGTAGGCTGGGTGATAAAGAAAGATCCAGGCTCGTGATATTCAGTTTGGGAGTTGATTTTGGTTGGGACAATTTTTTGGCCGCCATCGTGGTTTGAAGTATGTTTCGTGTTGGCTCATATTCAGGGGGAGGCGGAGGAGGAAGATTGACCTCCTCGCGTTCAATGGAAACCGTTTTCAATTCAGTTTCCAATTTCGGGTCGTTATTCAGCCAACTTACAATGACAGCAAGTAAACCCGCCAACAAGATGGCTCCGGTCCAAGAAATGATGTGTGCCATCGTCGATGGGCTATCGAATGCATGTTTGCTGCTCTCACTCTTTTTAGGCATGCGACACCTCCATTTCAGATTGTTCCCAACGCCTTTTGTGTAGGAGGAAACGGCGACGCAGTATATAAATCAACCATGTCCCTGGTATGGCTGCAAGAAGTCCCATTTCAGTGGTGATTAAAGCTTGAGATACGCCCGATGAAATCATATCCATGGCGTGCCCTTGCCCATGTGCCAGTACTTTGAATGTTTTGTATAATCCGAGGACAGTTCCCAGCAGCCCCATGAGCGGAGCGGCTTTGATGAGGATGGATACAAATTTCAAGCGTCTTTCAAATCTGGGTACTACTTCACTTTTCCATTGATGAAAAAAGCGCGTTGCTGATTTTGAATCGAGCTTTTCCTTACTGGATTTCAGCACGAAGAAAAGCAGGATCGTTTCTCGATAAGCCATCAGAGCGAGCAATAAGGTCGCAAGTAAGATCCACCCACCTTGCTCCAATTGTAGCTTTATGAATTGTAGTTCCAACGGCATGGAAAATCTCAGTCAGTGGCTTTGGATTGGTTCGGATGACTGGCTTCGTACAGGAGATCGGCCAGGTGTTCATATTGATGCAGACGTCCTCGCACTTTGCGTTGATAATAGGCATGAGCGAGCAAGCACGGAATGGCAACACCCAATCCGAACTCCGTAGTAATGAGTGCTTCAGAGATTCCTCCCGATAAATGCCTGGGATCGCCCACTCCAAATACGGTGATAAACTCAAAGGTCTTGATCATCCCAACCACCGTACCCAGCAAACCCAAAAGGGGCGCGGTTGCTGCAATCACGGACAATAAACTAACTTGCCGTTCCAAGGTTTCACGGATGCAATAAAGTCGATGAAAGACTCCTTCCTCGGAAGTCGATGGTCGGATCGCGGA
>Ga0233439_10004727_pt1 | contig 13008 bp, 26 predicted proteins | sample SI_123_September_6_FD_182713 | JGI IMG/M metagenome (GOLD analysis project Ga0233439, IMG submission 182713) | Seawater microbial communities from Saanich Inlet, British Columbia, Canada - SI_123_September2016_100_MG | ecosystem: Environmental > Aquatic > Marine > Inlet | place: Canada: British... | reverse complement strand
TGGAGCTATTTAACAAGGAGCATCAAGCGGGAGTTGTATGGGAAAAGTCTCGATTCGCTCACGACCCTCATGGTGATGAAGAGTAGAAGCTTTCAACTAAGTTCGAAAATAAAATAGCAGCATATAGAAAATTTGATGATGATAGAGACCTGCTTATAGGTGGATCTGAAATGTATGAGCCAAGATGTTTTAATCATTACATATTGAATCCCGATGGTGCATCTTTTATAGATGAAAATTAAAATATTTTCTATTATTAAAGCAGAGTATTGGTAAGGTCTGGCTGTCAGTTAGGTGTGCTAGATTATTTATTATTACTTCCTTAGGGGAAAGAAATGTTACAAGAACTAGTAAAATTAGCAAATCATCTTGATTCAAAAGGCCTAGTTAGGGAGGCGGATAGCTTGGATGGAGTAATCGCCAAAATATCTCAGCAAGACTCTTATATCGACTCAAGGACATTGGGCGATTCCGAGCTTGAGGCGGACACAGAGAGTATCCTGCAACAGGGGGATGGAGTCTTTGATGTTGGTAATATCATTTGGTATGCCAAGTATCAAGTGGATGGAAGAGCTGCACCGGCGAGGGTAACTGGCGTTCTTGATGATACGCCTTTTGTCGGGCAATACCAAGTCGAAACTATTGATAATGACGGAAATGCTATTGCTGAAATCGCCAAAGCTACTGACTTAAATCAAATGAGAGAAGAGTACAAGCTTGAGGCGTCAAGAAAGATTGAGTCAGCGCCATCACCTGGATCTGGACCTTTCTCTGATTTATTCGGCGGAGTTGATAGAGCATTGGAACTCTCTAAGAGGATCGCTGATAAAGATAAAGAGCTAGTAAAAAAGATTGGCGAATATGATAATGTATTGGACTTAAATCATCCTGACTTTAAGGGGATGTTTAAGACCAAAGGAGAAGCATGGACATTTGCTCATTCATTTGAGACAGTTACCGACCACTTTAGATGGGGCACTCAAGACCCAAATATATTTCTAGTAAAATGGAAATAACATTTATAATATCTTATTTTATAAATTTAAATCAAACTGAAGATTGAAAAAGGCTTTACGTTATGAGAAATAAAGTTCAAAATAAACTCGGGAGGACAAATATATTTGGACCTACAACCATTGAAGAGTTAGAAGAAGAGCTTCAAGTCCTCAAAAAAAGGGACAGAAAAAATTGCCGTGAATATAGGGGCCCATCAGAAGAGATTCTAAGATGTTTTCGCGAAAAAGAGGCAGAAAGAGCTAGGTGGTATAAGGAAACCAAAGAAAACCTTATGGATCTCTATTTCAAAAATAAAGAGCGCGAAGTTAACGAAGAGCTATTGCAGGAGCAAACAGAAGCAGTTCTTCCTAAGTTGGAGAATGCAGAAGAGACTTCTCCAAGATCAGGTGGGTTAGTTTCAGAGCTTGCAGGGGTCATAACTAACTTGTGGAATAAATTTCCCAATGCTATTAAGATTATTAATCGTCTTAAAAGGACCGAAGCCAAGGCAGAAGTAAAGCCATCTGACCTTGCAGATGCTATAGCGGAAATAGCGCGAGAATGTGTTAATAATCCTACAGATGATGGTTATGAAGAGTTAGTATCTGATGCTCTTTCTTTTGGTACAGATGTGATGAGTTGGGAGGAAGAGAATCAAAATCACCACCCTGACGCTAGGGACTCGCATTTCCTCAGGGCTGTGGGAGCGATAGACTTACATATGAAGAGATTTACTACAGAAAGAGTTAAGAACTATAGAGCAGCATCTATCGAGACTATAAGCATGATGGTAAAGCTAGCAAATACTTTAGATCAAAAAGGTCACGTAAAAGAAGCTGATTATTTAGACCAAATTATTAAATCCAACTCTTAAAGCCCCTTCCCTAGCTGTGAAATAATCTTTCAAATAAATACTTGACTTTTTAGTCGCCGTGAGTATAATACTCTATATGCAGCACAAGTATATAAAGGAAGCATTATAATGACAAAATTTATTCCACTTCACGTCGAGAGCAAAATAATTGGCGACAAACCAAGGGAAATATTTATTCCAATAGATAGAATAATTCAATTTGAAAGTTGTGAGTTTGGAGGATCTATCGTTACATTATCTTCAAACAACCCTGAAGGCACTCAGCTTAGTATTTCAGAAGAAGCGTCTGTTCTCGCCTCCATGATAAACTCAAGCTCTGACAGGTAAATAGTTAATAAAATTAACTATAACTTTTATATAAAAAATAAAAAACCAAGGCTAGAAGAGGGTAGCCTCTTTGTAGCGAACCAATAGGAGATGTTATGTCTAATTTAAATGAAGATAAGCTGTTATTACAATCAATGTCTGGAGACATGCAAGTGATGGTGGAAAGAATTATGTTCTTAGAAGCAACACTTGGGAAGCTAATTGATGGTCTTGCATCAATCGGCATACTGCAAGTAGAGGGAGGATCAGATGAAGCCCTCAAAGAAGAGCCGTCGAAAGAGAGCTTGATTATAACTCCATAGCATAAAATGAAACTACTCAGCAAAGCTAGAAGAGTGGCTCTTGGTAATAATTAAAACTATCATATTGCCGCAATCTTAATTAGAGGCGGCATACCGATAAGGTTTGGCACAAACCAAACAAAAACACACCCAATAGCTTATAGGTCTTATTTAAATGGTGGTGATGCCGCTAATATGCACGCCGAAATGGATGCATTAAGATATGCAAAAGATGGCGATACCCTTAAGGTTATTCGCTTTTTAAAAAACGGTACCCCCACAATGGCAAAGCCATGCAAGTTTTGCCTAAAACTAATAAAAAAATATAATCTTGAATCAGTCCAATATACGAATTGGGATGGCAAATGGGAAGAGGTTAAATAAATATGTTAGAACTTGGAAGCAATATATCAAGTTTGATTAAAAGAAATCCAATCCTTCCCCACTCTGAGCAGCTAAGGCTTGTATCGGACTGGCAAGATAATAAAGAAAAAAAGTCATTAGATAAGCTGATATGTTCAAATCTAAGAGTTGTGGCTAAAGAGGCCTGGAAGTTTTCTAATAGAAATAAAAAAGTTTCATATGAAGACTTGATACAGGAGGGTGTTTTAGGCCTTTTGCGCGCAGCTGATAAGTTTGAAAGGGATCGTGGAGTAACTTTTTTTACTTACGCCTATCCGTGGGTCAAGGCGATGATAATGAAGCACGTAATGGACTCAGCCTCAATCGTTGCAATGGGAAGAACGCGAGAGGATAGGAGGATTTTTGGCGGAGTTACTAAGGCAAGAGTAAGGGCTGAAGCAGCAGGCTTGACCGGAGATGATGTGGATGACTTTATCTGTAGCAGTTTAAATGTTTCAAGAAAAAATTTACATCAAATGTATTCTGCACTAAAGGGTGGAGATTCATCTTTGAATGCAAAGGTTGGCGGCAGCGATGATAAATCAGCAGAATTACAGGATCTTGTAAAGGACTCGTCCCTCATTAGTAATGAGTTTGAAAAAAATGACCTAAAAAGAATCGCCGTTAAAACTGTCAGAGCCATTTCTAGTAATTTTTCAGATGAAGAAAGAAAAATTCTTGAACTAAGATTATTTTCTGAAAACCCAAGAACTCTAAGGGAAACTTCCGATGAGCTTGAAATATCCCATGAGTGGGTGAGGCTTACAGAAAATCGTATCTTGCACAAAATAAAAAGAGCTTTAGCGCGAGAATTTAAGATCAAGTCTCTAAGTGATATAATCTAATTACTAATATTTACTTATATAGTAAAGGTTTAGTTGGAGTTTTGATTTTGTCTAATTATAAAAATAGAAAAGATTCAGATAAGCATATTAAGTACAAATATTTAATATGGAAAAGTGGAGAGGGATTTGTTCATCTCGATTCATTCTCAAAAGAAGAGCTGGCAACATTTGCTGAAGATATGCAAAAGGTATTAGTCTTAAATGAAGAAAAAAATTCAAAAAAATAAGCTATCGCTAGAAAGCATTAGGCGGCTAATAGTTATCGCAAACTCTTTAGACAAGAGCAACTCAGATATCTCTGATTTTATTGATGACTTTCTCATAAGCAATCAGGACGAAGAAGAGCTTCTGCTGGCATTAAGAAATGAGATGCCAGAGGATCAAGCTATAGAAGTAATAAATATATCAAAAAATATATAAAGTGAGGTTAATATGGGCAGTCATAAAACTGCAATATCTCGCAAAGGTCCGAGTGCTCCGCTAAAGTTAATTCTTGATAAAGAGAAAATTTGTGGACCTATTTTAGACTATGGCTCTGGTCATGGCGCGGACTCACGGCATCTTTCAAACCTAAATTATAAAGTTACATCATATGATCCATACTGGGCTCCAATTAGCCTACGCAATAGAGACTCTTCATATAGCACAATAATATGCAATTATGTTCTAAATGTTGTAGATGAATCAGAAGAGAAAAATATATTGCTAAATATAAAAAATCTATTGCTACCAAATGGAGTAGCATATATATCTGTTCGTAGAGATATTAAAAAAGAGGGAGTCACGACCAAGGGACTTCAAAGAAACGTGACGCTTGATCTTCCAAAGGTCTACGAAAGAAAAGGGTCTTTTTGTATATATAAAGTAGAAAAAGAACACTTATGATAAAAAAAGAAATATCTTTATGGGAGCAGTTTTGTATTTCTGATTATGATATAATTATAAACAGAAGGATGACTAAGCTTAGAGATGAAGTGGTGGCGATAGTATTCGGAAAGTGCGAAAGTTGGAGTTGGATGATACTCGACGGGACAGCCAATCTTGCTTCAGGTAATTCAAAAAGCTTACAAATTGGAAAGTTTATGGTTGATTTAAAGTTAAGCGATTTAACCAAATCAGATGGCATTGAAAATATTTTCTCTTAGGATTAGAGCTATGAAGGTTGGAAGTATTTTAAGAAACAATAGAATAATAAATAGATTAACTGGAGAAAACCCAATCGGGATTGTAATAGAAGTGTTTAGTACAGATGATAGAGTTGGCATATTTGATCTGACGAGCAAGATTAGCCACGTTTGGATTTCCAGAGAGTGCTCTATTTTAATTAAATAATATTAATATTCTCTTATTATTCAATAACAAAATAAGAGATAAATATTATGACAAAAGATATAGATAATATAAAAAAAATTTTAATTGCAATAGCGGAAGACTTAAAGTCTTTGGATACCAGGATTAACGACATAGAGTGCAATTTCGATACGATTGATATGGCACTAGACGATACTGATAGACCGCTAGTTTACTATATCGAGGAAGATACCGACCTTATTGAAGATCAAATAAAAGAATTATTTAGCTTGATTGATCGAGTATACTCTAGTGAATAATCTTATATTCTCCTTAGTACTCTCCTTGGCATCATTTTTCTTAGGAACTCTATTCTCAGAAAAAAAGCCTGGTCATAGATGGGGAGAAAAAGAAAAAGCTTTTAAAGAATGTATCGCGGAACTTAGCAATAAATGCTCTTCAACAATAGAGTATGCGATAATGCTTGAGAATGAAAACGCGAAACTAAATAAGAACAAAAAAAATTGTAATAATCAATAGTAAATATTGACATTTAACACTTTCGTGTCAATGGTATGCTCGCAGCATACTTTTTGGTGCTGCTTTGACTTTAGGCTATATGCCAATTTCACGAGAGGAACAATATGTCAAATTTAATAAAAATTGGATCATGGGATCCAAGAAGACTAACTAGAAGCGAATTTATATCACCATTTGATACTCTTTTTAATGAGATAATAAATCAATCATTCCCTTCTCTTAAGGGAGATTTGGGTGAAGATTTCTTCTCCAAAAATTCTTATCCAAAAGTAAACATACTATCATTTGATGATAGAGTTGAGATAGAGGCGGCAGTACCAGGGCTAACCGAAGAAGATATTGACGTAGAAGTATCGGATGGAGTTTTGTCTATAAAGGGCAAGAGCAACCAGAGAGAGGGAGTTTCTGACGCTAACTATACGCGAAGAGAAGTAAAGAGATCTGCTTTCTGCAGAAGCTTTACAGTTGGGGAGTCTCTTGATGAAAATAGTATTTCCGGAAGATATTCAAACGGAATATTAACTGTATCTATTCCAAAATTAAAAAAAGAAGACTCAATTCCAAAAGTAAAAATTATTGATATAAAAACAGAATAATTTCTAGCAATATTTTAACTTTAATTATGGGGTCATTGTTTTTTTTACAATGACCCTTTTTTGTGGATCATTTTATGAGAAGTTATGTTTTTAAAAAATAAAGATGAAGAAAAATGGAATTCAATAAGCCATAGTATAGCCGTTGGATACTCATCATTTTCTTTTTTTTATTTCGATGGGTTACCAATAAAAATTCTATCATTTTTTTTAACAGTAGCATTTTTATTATCAACCCTTTATCATAGCGAAGAGAATCCTCAAAAAAAAGATTTCTTTAGAATGCTCGATATGTCCTCCATACATTTGCTAATTCCCGCGACCACAGCTGCCTATTCCTCTTTCGGCTCAGAATCTTCTCTGTGGCTATATGTTATTATTGGAGCAGTATTCTCTCTATATGTTCTGCTTTTTTATAGAACAAGATTACTATCAGATACGATGGTAAAATCGTGCATATTGTCAGGGAGTATATCTACGGCAATATTTCTATTAAGCTTTCCATCTTTGAAAATATTGTTGATTTTTTCCCTCGGGAGCTTAGCATATATTTGTGGCATATATTTTTATATAAATGATAATAAAAAAAAATGGTTTCATACCGTTTGGCATATTTTTGTAATACTAGGTTCTTTGATCCATATTAATGGGCTAATATAAAGGAGAGTTTTTGAAAAGTTTACCAGTTCCATTGGGAAGAAATTTATATCTTCCAAAGCAAGTTACTCAAGAGTCAATGCATGAGCTGACAAAGGCTATATTGTCAATAAGCGAAGATGACATAACTCTTGGAAAGCTATATGATGTATATGGTTTGGGATACAACCCTCAACCAATTCGAATCTATATAGATTCGTATGGAGGAGCAGTATATCAATGCTTCGGATTATTAGGAGTAATGGGAAAATCCTCTACTCCGATTCATACAATCGTAACTGGCGCGGCAATGTCTTGCGGATTTCTTATTTTAATAAATGGCCACAAGAGATTTGGATATGAGCACTCCACTCCTCTTTACCATCAAGTCTCTACGGGATTCTTTGGCAAGGTTCAAGATATGGAAGAGAGCTTATCAGAAACCAAGCGTCTTCAGAAGAAGATAGAAGATCTGACGGTTAAGAAGACTAACATTTCAAGGAAAAAGCTAAAGGAAGTCTTAAAAAATAAAATTGACTGGTATATGAATGCCAAAGAAGCTGTTGATCTCGGAGTTATAGATGAGGTTATATAGTATGCTTAAATCATCTGATAGCGCATTCCCATATAATGTATGGGGTGAGAGAGAAAATTCTTTTGTAGCAAAAGCCTACACCAAGGAGATGGCCAAAATTATCATGCATGCTTTAATAGAAAACAGCAATACCATAATCTCCGCAGAAAACTTTGGAGATAAAAATGCTTAATAAGATAAATGACCCAAAAGAGCTTGAGGATATAGTTTTAATGATTTTGGGCATATCAAATGATATTAAAAAAATAAAGTCTCAATTAGATACTCTTTCCGAAAGAGTTGCGGCAATTGACGAAAAAGTATTTAGAGCAGGTGCTCTATCCAGAAGTCGCTCTTTGGGTACCAGTATGAGCCTTGATAGGGCGGAAGATGATTAGATCCTTTAGGAGCGAAAAAGCTGAATGGCTCATGAAGGAGATAATCCCTAATGATAGCTTTTGGAGTCTAAATCCTGTAATTGCAGGTGGAGCTGCCCTATCCGCATATAGAGCGGTAAAGCTTTATAACTCTGAATATAGGTGGAGCTCCTTTAAGAGGGAAACTAGAAGCCTTGGCCGGAGGTCAAAAGTTGATAAATTTGGAGATGTTGATGTATGGCTACTGGAAGATAATGACTCAAGAAAAGATATAACTAATTTAATTTATTCTGATGATATAAACCAACTTAAGTCTGCTTCATTATTGGATATATTTAATTCTCCGAATAGACCTGGAGCCTTTATAAAGAGAAGTAGTAAGTGGGCAAATTCATTTGGAACAGGATTTTCTGATTTATATTCTGGTGATATTCAAATAATAAAAAGAAGACCGAAAAATATAAAAGATTTATTTTCAACATTTGATTTTATAAATTGTCAGGTAGCTTTTTTCTCAGGAAGGATTTATTATAATACGGAGCTAAATAATGCTTTTGATAAATTTGAATTAGAGATAGACGATGAAACTCCTTACCTAAAATTTGGGCTGGCTGGCAAGATATTTAATGCACTAAGAGCCTTTAAGTATTCTAAAAGGTTTGGGCTAGACTTTGACAAGAAGTTAACAGACTATGTTTTTAATCTTTATATCGCAACAAAAAATATTGACTACTCTAAGTATAAAGATAAAGTAATTGAGCTAGAGAGAATGTATGGGACTAGCCTATCTTCAGTAGAAACGCTAAAAAGCATGGTTTATTCTTTTAGATCATTATATTCTGATTTTTCTAAGATGAAATATTTTCGAGATGAATATTCTTTATTTTTATTAGATCAATCTATAGACATACCGGAATTAGGGCAAATACTTGAGGGTGATGACTCTTGCGCTATATCAAAGATACTGAGGAACTTATGATAGATAAAGAAATAGAATTTAAATATTGGGCAGATTTTTCAAAAGAGGTCTTCTTTCAAAGAATAAAGAAAGTATTCCCAGAGGTAGGGGAAAAGTATGTGGTATCTTGCGATGATTATTTTTTAGATAGCAGCGGTGACTTTATAAGGTTTAGGAAAAGTCACGGATTCTTTGAGCTTACTGTAAAGAGAAAAGAAGAAGAAAATGTTGTAAGGCAAGAAGTTAATGTTGATATATCAAAAAATAATACATCATCCGTATTAAGCTTTTTAAATCTTCTTGGATACAAGAAGTCTTTTCAAGTATACAAAGAAGCTTGGATTTGGCATGCAGAAGATTGTGATATATCATATTATACACTTGCTGACGGAAGAAGTGTTGTAGAACTTGAGGCAACTGAGTATAATTCAATAAAGCAAGGAGTTTCAATAATAAAAAATTGGGAAGCTAAGCTTGATTTGAAGAAAGCAAAAAAAGAGTCAAGATCTCTTTTTGAAATATATTCAGAAGAATTATGCGCCAAGGAAAAGAACAATTAGGATTTAAGATAAGGCATGCCAAAACGGGCTTATATCTTACTAATATCTATAAAAATAAGTGGAGTAAGGTTGGCAAGATATGGGCAAGAGAATCTGATATGTTAAGATCAGTAAATATGGGGCTTAAAAACCTTAAGACTAAAAAAACTCTTTATGCAAGAGGCAGTAACGCAGATATGCTTGATGATATAGTGCATTGGGAGATTGTTATGCTTTCCGAAAAAAATTACTATCCAGCCCTATTTTTGCTAGAAAGAATCAAGGGGTAGGATGTTCGGAAAATTAGAATTTGCAAGACTTAAAATCCCAAGTGATATTACAATATTTGATATCCCAAATATAAAGAAAGAGTTAAAAGGATATGATAAAGAAGTCTTGGCGCTACTTTATGACTCTATGACTGCCGCCATAGATGATAGGCTTAGTGATAAGTGTAAGGGCCTAATTAGAGAAGAGGACTTATTCGAGCTTGATGAAGCTGGAAGGGAGCAGACGAATAGAGCCTGCCTAGTAAGGCAGTTTTTAGTAGAGGCCATTGACGAAATTATTGTACCATTTTTAGCTGGAAAATCAACATCTCCCAGTGGACATACTTCTTATATGGAATTTGAAAAGTCAATGTATGCAGTATCAAGTTGCAATAGTTTCTCGTATAAAAGCATGAACAATGATGTAATTCGACTAAACTTGCTATCCGCCGTTAATATATTAGAATTATTCAAAGGATTAGAGTAATAATGAGTATGGAATTATTAACTTTTGGAATCATTTTTATTTTGGCAAATGCTTCTATTTTATATTTTTTTTATACACTTTTCTTGAAAAAAATAAATGAAAATATAAATAATAATAAAAATGAAGACATAAATATAAAGATAGAACTTCTTAGAGAGCAGATAAAATTAGGCACTATTATTATGCACAATAACTCTGTTTTAATATCTAAAAATAAAAAAGATATTGATGCCTTTGAAGCGTTTATAAACGCAGCACTAACAATTAATGATAACGACGTTATTCATTAATATCTATTAAACTATTGAAAAATAACCTACGGGGATTACAATTAGTAAAGTAATTGCTTTGAGGTTAAAAAATGTCTGCAAGAATTAAAGTCACAATGGTTGAACTGCCAAAGTCTTTAAATATACATAAAATTCCAGAAATAAAAAACAAAGTAGAGAAGATGTCTAAAGAATCATTAGAGATTTTATTCTATGGCGTAGAGGATGATGCCGAACTACTTAGCGAAGACGATGTACTTGAATTTATTGAAGAGCAAGATTTATTCAAGCTAGATCCGGATTCCAAAGAGTCTTTGGTAAAAGCATACACTTCTAAGAAAATATTAATCGACGCAATAAATGATATTCTTACCCCAATACTTGTCGGAAAGCTTCACTCTAAAGAAGGAAGGGCTATCCTAAGTAAGGTTGGTCAGTCAAATTACATTATTTCATTCTTAGAAGAATACTCATATGTATCAAAAAATGATTATGTAATGTTAACAGCTCTGAAAATATCTGGCATTTTAAAATGATAAAAATCTCAACTAAGATCCCAAAAGATATTTACATCGCTGTATCTGGCGGACTAGATTCTATGGTTATATTAGATTTTCTTCGTAGATCAAATAGTCGAAATATTGAGGTTCTTCATTTTAACCATAGAACGGAGCATAGTGATTCTGCAGAAGCACTTGTAAGGAAGCTGTGTGAAGATCTTGATTTAAACCTTTTTGTAGGCGAGATAAGTACAGATAAGAAAAAAAATGAATCTCAAGAAGAATATTGGAGAAGAGAAAGATATTCATTTTTTGAAAAATTTAACGATAAGAAAATTATCACTTGCCATCATCTTAATGATCAGGTCGAAACCTATATCTTTACAATGCTGAATGGTAATGAAATGCTGATCCCGAGCAAAAGAGGTAATTTTATTCGTCCATTCCTGCTTACCAAAAGGGCGGATTTGGAGTCCTGGGCTAAAGATAAATGCGTTATCTACGCTGATGATCCGTCAAATAACGACGTTAAATATTCCAGAAATCTGATTCGTCATAAAATAATCCCACTAGTTAGCAAAGTTAATCCTGGTCTAGAAAAAATTGTAATGAAAAAAATTATGAAATCTTTATTATAAATGAAATTTTATTATATTATTTTTTAAAATAAACTTTTGATTTTTCTAAAATAGTGACTATAACTATCTTGTACGAAGTTAAGCGCATGGACCCCTAGCTCAATCAGGTCAGAGCATCCGGCTCATAACCGGCAGGTTCTCGGTTCAAATCCGAGGGGGTCCACCATCTTTAGCTTCCTTTCGCTTCGTGAGGAAAGAATGTTTTTATATGGAAAGAAAGAAGTTAGAAAATCTAATAAGAAAAAACTATAGCATAAGAAAGATAGCGAAAGAACTCAGCAAGACTCCAAGCACAATTCGTTATTGGCTAGATAAGTTCGGTCTAAAGACTAGCAAGGCTAAGGGTGGAAAATATTGTTGCAAACTTTGCGGTGAAACATCCAAAAAGAAGATGGCGAATAAAGGTGGAGGGAGGATTTCATATAGTATTTGCAAATCTTGCCATAGTTCTGAGAACACAAAAAGAGGTAGAGAAAGAAAGAAGATGCTTGTAGAGCATAAAGGTGGAAGCTGTATCGTATGCGGATATTCAAAATGTATTGCCGCACTTGAATTTCACCACCAAGATCCCAACAATAAGGATCCAAAGTTTAGAGCGTTGAGATATTGGTCGCTCAAAAGAGCTATGGATGAGGTTGATAAATGTTATTTGTTATGTTCCAATTGTCACAGAGAGGCACATTGGGGGCTTCTGAATTTAGATAAAGAATAATTATAATAAAATTTCTTTTATTTTTTATTCAATAGATTTCGATCAAGTTGAGGTTAGAAAAATGATTGACTTTATAATTAACGTAATTACTTTGGGTTTGGCGATATTTATTGGAACGATTGCCATCGACCTTTATAGAAGAAATAGATAATAATATGCCCCGATAGCTCAGCTGGATAGAGCAACGGCCTTCTAAGCCGTGGGTCGCAGGTTCGAATCCTGCTCGGGGTGCTAACTATTTTATGGTGGTTTATGAAAGACAGCAAGCTTCAGGCTAAAGAAGTTAAAAGATTCTTATCTACAATAAAAAATAATGAAGTTATCCATAAAAATGGAAATCATAGATTTTTAGGACATAATAATGAACTGATATTGGACTACTTATTTTCACTAGAAAAGAAAAATTTTACAGCACTTATAAGCTCTTCTTACTGGAATAACTATCCAAGTTATACAATTGACTCATATAGCAAGAAGCCATATGGACATATTATTTATGGCCTCATTAGGTCTTCTATGAACTCTTCAAGTGTTATTAGGAATCTTTTTATAAAAAAGTCTTCGGGACTATGGCATAGAATCTCCCTGGACTATCTGAGAGGATCTGAAAGAGTCTCTTGCGCAAAAAGAGGCATAAAGTCATCAGACAAAAGAGTTCGACTACAATCAGTGGCAATAGTTCCGGCCAGCATTTTAAAGAGAAATGCTATACAACTTTTGCAGGATAGGCATAAATCTATTTCCTGGAAGCTTATGCAGCGACTTGGCCCAGATAATTATCCAGATATAGCAATGGAATACTCTTCTTGTGACTGGACGAGGCGGGACGCCATCAGAAGGAATATTTCAGGTAAAGATGTTGCCTTAGACCGCATTCTGGGCGAATTAGACAGCCTTGATA
>Ga0233439_10004725_pt1 | contig 13012 bp, 5 predicted proteins | sample SI_123_September_6_FD_182713 | JGI IMG/M metagenome (GOLD analysis project Ga0233439, IMG submission 182713) | Seawater microbial communities from Saanich Inlet, British Columbia, Canada - SI_123_September2016_100_MG | ecosystem: Environmental > Aquatic > Marine > Inlet | place: Canada: British... | reverse complement strand
GTGAAACCGAACTAACTGCTGAAGAAAAGCTCTTGCGGGCTATCTTCGGTGAGAAGGCACGTGACGTAAAAGACACGAGCCTCCGAGTTCCGCACGGTCAGCACGGCAAGGTTATCGACGTACGTATCCTCACGAAGGAAAACGGCGACGACATGCAGCCTGGTGTCACCAAGACCGTTCGTGTTTGGGTTGCCCACACACGAAAGATCAACCAGGGCGACAAGATGGCTGGTCGGCACGGTAACAAGGGTGTTGTTTCGAAGGTTCTTCCAAGGGAAGATATGCCGTTCCTTCCAGACGGTACGCCGCTCGACATTATGCTGAACCCAATTGGTGTTCCTTCTCGAATGAACTTGGGCCAGCTGCTCGAAACTCATTTGGGTTGGGCTGCGAACACGTTGGGCTTCCATGCTCGAACGCCGGTATTCGATGGTGCGCAGGAAAGCGTTATCGAAGACCAGCTAGCACGTGCTTGGTTCGTAAGAGAGTCACACTCTAAGGATCACCGTGATTTGGATTCGGAAGATATCGACTGGACCAAGGTTGATGCGTACCTAGAAGAACGCGGTTTCGACCGTGACCGACTCTGGAGTGACGCACAGTCGAACAGAGGTGTGGCTCGCGAAGCCTGCCTACGAATTTGGCTTAAAGAAAATGCTGGTGTCGAAACTACAGACTTGAAGCCTTCAGAGCTCATGCAGGAGTCATTGAAGGTATCGCGAGAGCGAAACCTCTCTGCCCCGATTTTCGGTAAACAGCTATTGATGGACGGTCGAACTGGCCTGCCGTACGACGCACCGGTTACTGTCGGTAACGTTTACATGCTGAAGCTTATTCACCTTGTTCAAGACAAGATTCATGCTCGTTCAACCGGGCCTTACTCGCTCATCACCCAGCAGCCGCTTGGTGGTAAAGCTCAGTTCGGTGGACAGCGATTCGGTGAAATGGAAGTTTGGGCACTAGAGGCTTACTCGGCAGCTTTCACGCTGCAAGAGATGCTGACGATCAAATCTGACGATGTGATCGGACGTGTGAAGACTTATGAAGCGATCGTGAAGGGTGAAGAGGTCATCCAGCCGGGTGTTCCTGAGTCATTCCACGTTTTGCTGAAGGAGCTTCAGGGGCTTGGATTATCGGTCGAACTTCTGAACGAAGACATCGAGCGATTCACTCAGGCTCAGAATCAGGCTCAAGAAATGTCGGCAACGCTCGGTGCGCCATTGGATTGGAATGATCTCAATGATGAACCTTTCGATGCTCTAGACATTGAAGAATTGTCGATCGGTGATGAACCGGTTGCCGAAACTGTTGAAGACGATGATTCAGATGAAGAAGATTCGGACAATGGAGATTCGTCTGACGACGATGACGACGAATCGGATGGGCCGACTGAAGATTCGCTTCAAACTCTCGCTTCTGAAGAATCGGAAGATACCTCGGATGCTATTCCGGGTGTCGAAGACGAAGAGAACTAACAAAACTAATTACGCCCCTATGAGCTTCATCTGAGGCTCATAGGGATACTTCAATTTGCTGGCTTAGCTAGGTCAGCTTAACTACACGGGTTAGCCGCCCACGAGGGAAACCTCGAGAAGGTGAAGGAAACGGCCACATATGACGCAGTCGGGCGCCGATTTCAATGCAATCAGAATCTCACTGGCATCGCCAGAACAGATTCGAGCTTGGTCATACGGAGAAGTGACCAAACCAGAGACGATTAACTACCGCACACTGCGGCCGGAAAAAGACGGTCTGTTTTGTGAGCGCATCTTCGGCCCTACTAAGGACTGGGAGTGCTATTGCGGTAAGTACAAGAAAATCCGCTACAAAGGCGTTATTTGCGACCGTTGTGGTGTGGAAGTTGCGCGTTCCAAGGTTCGCCGTGAGCGTATGGGGCACGTCAAGCTTGCTGCGCCTGTAGCTCACATCTGGTTCTCGAAGGGCACACCTTCTCGACTAGGTCTTCTTCTTGACCTCTCTCCTCGAAACCTAGAACGAGTTCTCTATTTCGCGCAGTACGTTGTCACCTCGGTCGACAATATGGCTCGCCAGAACGCTATTGAGCAGCTGGAAGCTTACCGTGATGCAGAGGTCAACCGTCTTGGTGAAGATCTAAAGGAAAATCTTGCTGGTAGCGAAGTAGAGTCAACTCTGGCTTCGACCATGCAGACATTGTTCGAGCACCGCGTTGAATCCGAGCGCATTGCAGAAGAATTCGCGAACGCTGACAAGCCTAAGAAAAAGCCTACAAAGGCGCAGACTACTAAGGCTGAAAAAGATGCTGCTGAACAGCTAGCAACTCACCAAGCCGAAGTTGCTAGCTTCACGGGTGAAGCTGCTTCTACCAAGTTGGCAGAGATTACCGAAGAACAGAAGGCGATGGTCGAGTCCGACGTACAGGACAAGATCGACGATCTCGAGTCTATTCGGGTAATGGATTTGCTAACCGAAGCACGCTTCCGTGAGCTTCGCGACAAGTTCGGCCAGGTATTCAAGGCTTCGATGGGTGCTGAGTCTGTTTTGGAGATTCTCCAGAACACAGACCTCGACGCAGTTCGAGTCGATCTTCAAGATCAGGTTCGAAACACATCTGGCCAACGCCGCAAGAAGGCGATCAAGCGAATCCGAGTTGTTGAAGCCTTCCGCAAGAGCGGAAACAAAGCCGAGTGGATGGTTCTTACGGTTCTGCCGGTGCTCCCGCCAGAACTACACCCTATGGTTCAGCTCGATGGTGGCCGATTTGCTACCAGCGACCTGAACGACTTGTACCGACGAGTTATCAACCGAAACAACCGGTTGAAGCACCTCATCGATCTACAGGCTCCCGACATCATCATTCGTAACGAAAAGCGAATGCTGCAGGAAGCTGTTGACGCACTTATCGACAACGGTCGACGTGGTCGCGCTATTCAGGGCAGCCACAACCACAAGCTCAAGTCTCTAACCGACTTGCTGCGTGGTAAGCAGGGTCGATTCCGCCAGAACCTTCTCGGTAAGCGAGTTGACTACAGTGGACGATCGGTCATTATTTCTGGTCCAACGCTGAAGATGTACGAGTGTGGTCTTCCTAAGAAGATGGCTCTCGAACTGTTCAAGCCGTTCGTTATGAACGCACTTGTTGTGAAGGGTTACGCCCACAACATCAAGAGCGCAAAGCGAATGACAGAGCGTGCTCGTCCGGAAATCTGGGATCTTCTCGAAGAAGTTATCCAAGACCACCCGGTAATGCTCAACCGTGCTCCTACTCTTCACCGACTAGGTATTCAGGCTTTCCAGCCGGTACTGGTCGATGGTTCTGCTATTCAGATTCACCCACTCGTTTGTACTGCGTTCAACGCCGACTTCGATGGTGACCAGATGGCTGTGCACGTTCCGCTTTCACGTGAAGCAGTGAACGAAGCAAACCGACTCATGCTTTCGACGAACAACATGCTTGCTCCAAGCTCGGGCTTCCCGATCGTTTCGCCAACTCTCGATATGGTTCTTGGTATGTACTACCTGACCGGTCTCGACAGCGAAGAGCTAACTCCTGTTGTACGTGATGAAGAAGGCAATGCTAAGTACAAGACTTACGCAAACTTTGAAGACGCACGTTTTTCACACGATATTGAGCGCGTGAAACTTCGTGAGACGATCAACGTTCGTGACGATAACGGCAAGTGGATTGAGACGACCGTTGGTCGAATCATCTTCAACCGTGCGCTTCCTGAAGTCATGGATTTCCGCAACATTCTCTTCGACCGTAGTGCCATCGAGGCGCTCGTATCTGAAGTTGTGAATGAGCACGGAAACCATGAAACTGCGAAGATGCTCGACCAGATAAAGGAACTTGGATTCAAGTTCGCCACGCAGTCTGGTACGACAATCGCTATGAAGGACATTGTTGTTCCGCCGCAGAAGCAGTCGCTGCTTTCTGCTGCTGACACAAAAATCGCGAAGCTCGAAGATCAGTACCTTGAAGGTCTGATCACCGATCCAGAACGCTACAAAGCTACGGTAGAAATCTGGACCGATGTTTCAGACAAGATGACTAAAGCAGTGGAAGACACTCTGCCTAACTACGGCGGTATCTTCACGATGGCCAACTCTGGAGCGAAAGGTAACATCGCTCAGATCAAGCAGATGGCTGGCATGAGAGGGCTGATGTCAGACCCTAAGGGCAGAATTATTGAAATGCCGATTCGATCCAGCTTTGCTGAGGGTCTATCGGTTCTTGAGTACTTCATTTCGACTCACGGAGCTCGAAAGGGTCTTGCCGACACCGCTCTACGAACTGCCGACTCGGGTTACCTAACTCGACGACTCGCTGACGTTGCGCAGGACGTGATTATCACGACTGACAACGACCCAGGAGCGCAGGGCATCATGATTAGTCATGACCCAACGGGCATACAGGCACCGCTTGCCGACCGTATTGTGACTCGGTACTTGTCTGAACCAGTTGTGAACCCTGAAACGGGCGAAGTTATTGCCGATCGTGATGATCTAATCACTCGTCAAATAGCAGAAGCAATTACTGCGGCGAACGTGCAAGAAGCGTGGGTATTCTCGCCGCTTTCTAGCACGACTCAGCGTGGAATTTCTCAGAAGTGCTACGGAGGATCGCTTGCTACCGGTGTGCCTGCCCTGATGGGTGAGGCTGTCGGAATCATCGCTGCTCAGTCGATTGGTGAGCCTGGAACACAGCTCACCATGAGAACGTTCCACACAGGTGGTATCGCCGGAAAGGACATTACGTCCGGTCTACCTCGTGTTGTTGAATTGTTCGAAGCACGACAGCCAAAAGGCATGGCGATTCTTTCGGAAATTGGCGGCAAGGTTGAACTTGCTCAACTGCCAGAAGGCCGTGTGGTCAGGGTTATTTCGACTGAGGCGTTCTCAGAAGAGATGGACATTCCTGATACCCATCGTCAGACCGTGAAAACGGGTGACTGGGTCGACGCGGGTGAAGCAGTTCTTTCTGTGAAGAAAACAGCAATGGCAGCAGCCGTCAAGGCTGGTGAGGGCGATTCTCTTGAAGAAGAGATCTTTGCCCCGGTCGCCGGTACTGTTCAAGTGACTAAGACTGCTGTTCGAATCACTTGGAACGAGACTGACGAACGTGAATACGTTGTTCCAGCCGCATCGGAAATTTCAGTTGCCGACGGCGAAATAATTCAGCCGGGTGCATCGCTTACAGACGGACCTAAGAATCCGCAGGACATTCTGCGAATCGAAGGTCAAGCCGCTGTGCAGCGTTACTTGGTTGACGAAGTTCAGGCTGTTTACCGATCACAAGGTGTGCAGTTGCACGACAAGCACATTGAAGTGATCGTTCGACAGATGATGCGTAAGGTTCGAGTCGATAACCCAGGCGACAGCGATTTGCTGCCGGGTGAGTTGGTCGACCGACACGATTACGAATTCGCTAACAACAACATGCTGGCTGAAGGCGGCGAACCCGCAACAGCAAGCCCGGTTCTTCTCGGTGTAACGAGGGCTTCCCTCAATACCCAGAGCTTCTTGGCAGCAGCATCATTCCAAGAAACCGCACGAGTGCTGACAGAGGCCGCTGTAAACGGTTCTGTCGACCGCTTGAACGGTTTGAAGGAAAACGTGATCATCGGACGTTTGATTCCAGCTCGACTGGATCTGACTGTCGAAGGTCGCGAGCGACTCGGCGTCAAGGAAGGCGAAGGCGAAGCTGGCCGACTTACCGGCTTCACGCAAGCTCCTGCAACGTTCGAAGAAGCTCTCGCAGCTATTGGTGGTGGTGAACTGGTCGGCGTTGGTGCCGAGACAGGTCCTCCTGCTGGTGCGGACGCAGTAGCAGCTGCAGCGGCGGCAGTTTCTTCAACAGACACTCCTAAGGACGACGGTGGGCTTCTCGCAGCAGTTACGGCTTTGACCGATGCTGCTAAAGCTGGAAGCGATTCGTCTGACTCTGGCGACGGTGACGCAGCACGAGCAGCCGAGGCTCTTCGTGCATCGACATCGACAGCTGAAGAAAGCGTTGAGCCTGCACCACAATTCGTGGATGACGGCGACGCTAGCGAAGGCGACAGCTCGGCAGAGTAGTTCGTATCGCTTCGTTTTGAACGAATAATTTCGTAGCCCTCGGCATTTTTGTCGGGGGCTACGTGTTTTTGGAGACTTTTTTTGTCCCAAAATGATTTGCTGATGTCATAGTCAACAGCCCCAAAGAAGCATTCGCCGATCTACTAGCGCCAGCACTCCTGCTCATCGCCAGCTAACCAACCTCGTCGAAAATGCGTGTAATTAGGTATAGCGGCACTGGGTTGGTTTTCATATAAAATTAGGGTTCTGTCGAATGCACTTTGTTGTACTCGGCAAACCTTTTGAGGGCGGTTAGCTCAGTTGGCTAGAGCGCGTCGTTGACATCGACGAGGTCACAGGTTCAAATCCTGTACCGCCCACCACATAATCTACTTCTAGTAGATAGAACATGTTTCATGAGCAATAAGTCGCACATACAGCTAACTGCAGTGCTCGCCTCAAGCGAGTTGAGCACGCAGGTTGAACGCGGCATACCGGAGTGCAGCCCATCGTCTGGGCGCAGCACGGCCACTACGTAGGCACGCCGCCCCCACGCCAACCAAGGCTCGGCGCCGTGCCCCCACTCTTACGTAACTCACTTACTTATTCGTGACTATCGACGTTTCTTCGCGTGTCACGATTTGCACATCGAAACACCAGATAACTTCTGGCTAGCGTTTCGACATTTTGGAGCCTATTGCCATGGCCGACAGAATTAAATTCAAAGATTTATCACCTGCTGAAAAGCAAGATCACCGTGATCGACTGCGTCACTCGACAGCGCACGTACTTGCCGAAGCGGTAACCAAGCTATTCCCAGAAGCTCAGTTGACGATCGGGCCTCCGATCGAAGATGGGTTCTACTACGACTTCGCAGTTCCAGAGCCGTTCACTCCCGATGATCTAAAGAAGATCGAACTCGAAATGCGCGATTCGATCAGAGCCAACACAGAGTTCGTTGAGCGCGAAACCAGCCGCGACGAAGCTCTTGAGTTAGTGAAAGACAACGAATACAAAGTAGAGATTCTTCAGGGAATTCCAGCCGACGAGCGGGTCACGTTCTGTAGTCACTCCGACGGAGCGTTTGAGGATCTCTGCCGTGGTGGTCACATGGCTCGAACGGGCGACATTAAGGTATACAAGCTGCTTTCGGCTGCCGGAGCCTACTGGCGCGGTAACGAAAATAACGCAATGTTGCAGCGTATTTACGGTACTGCCTGGGAATCTCGCGACGCTCAAAAGGACTATCTGAAGCGTGTCGAAGAAGCTGAAAAGCGCGACCACCGCAAGTTGGGTCGAGCGCTTGGATTATTCTTCTTCGATCCAATCGCACCGGCGAGTCCGTTCTTCCTACCCAAGGGCGCCCAGGTTATGAACAGCCTGATCGACTACGTCAAAGAGCTTTACGTGAAGTACGGCTATCAGGAAGTGATGACTCCCCAGATCTTCAACACTGAGCTTTGGAAGCGGTCGGGTCACCTCGATGCGTACTCAGAGAACATGTACTTCGTTGACGTCGATGAGCGGGAATTTGGCGTAAAGCCTATGAACTGCCCTGCCGCTGCCATGCTGTATCTCGCCGATTCGCACAGCTACCGTGAACTTCCGATGCGATTGGCCGATTTTGGTCGTCTGCACCGCAACGAACGTTCCGGAGTAACGCACGGTCTGACTCGCGTACGTTCGTTCGTTCAAGACGACGCACACATCTTCTGCACTCTCGATCAGATCGGTGACGAGATCAACTCGTTCCTTAAGATGCTGAATGAGGCTTACGCCACACTCGGATTCGACAGTTACCGACTTGAACTTTCGCTCCGACCTGAAAAACGTGTCGGTACTGATGAAATGTGGGACACAGCGGAAAAGGCTCTCACTGAGTTACTCGATGCTTCAGGTGTTGAGTACACAGCAGAAGCCGGAGAAGGTGCTTTCTACGGCCCCAAGATCGATATTTTCGTTCCCGACGCTATTGGTCGTGACTGGCAGCTTGGAACAGTTCAGCTCGACTTTTCGCTGCCTGAACGTTTCGACATGGAATATGCAGCCGAAGACGGAACTCGCCAGCGTCCTGTAGTTATTCACCGAGCAATGTACGGATCGCTCGAACGATTCTTGGGTGTGCTCATCGAGCACCTCTCGGGAGCATTCCCGCTTTGGATGGCTCCGGTGCAGGCTGTAGTGGTTCCGATTGCCGACCGCCACATCGACTTCTGTAACGAAGTTGGCGCCAAGCTGAAGGCAGCTGGAATTCGAGTGAATGTCGATGACTCGAACGATCGAATGAACTCGAAAATCCGGCAGGCACAGCTGCAAAAAGTGCCTTACATGCTGGTTGCAGGCGATCAGGAAATCGAAGCAGGAACTGTCGCAGTGCGAACACGTACCGGCGAGAACCTTGATCCGATGACTGTCGATGAAGTCGTCGCCAAGTTCCTTCAGCAAATCGAAGAACGCTCATAACCGAACCGTTCACGTACGAAATTCAACAGAAAAAACTCGTAAAATCTAATAGGCCGTCAATTTGACGACCTATTAGATTGTGTGTAGCCTCGAAACGCTTGATACGCGTTCAGCGCGCCATCTGAAACGATGCCGATTGAACCGTGCATCCCGCGTAGTTTTTAGAGTAAATATTTTCAGAGCGTGGCATCCTCGCAGATGTCACTATGGATCAATAACCCCAAATGACATCTGACGACATCACGATACATCGAGGACTAACGGGCGTTTACTTCGACAGGAGTGCAACGACTTTCATCGATGGTAAAGAGGGTGTTCTCGAATATCGGGGCTACAACATCAACCAGCTTGCCGAGCATTCGACGTTCGAAGAGACGGGCTACCTGCTAATTCACGGCAAGCTTCCGACTCAGACTGAACTTAATGAGTTCGACGCCGAGCTCAAGGCTGCCCGAGAGCTTCCTGAGCAGATTTTCGATGTTCTCGAACTGGTAAAAGACTCGCACCCAATGGATGCGCTTCGAACTGCCGTATCTGCACTCGCTTCGTTCGATGAAGATCGTAACGACAACTCTGCCGAAGCAACGATACGCAAAGGTAATCGCCTTACCTCGCAGGTTCCTTCGATCGTTATGGCGCACCACAATATTCGCCAGGGCAAAGACCCGATCAAGCCAAGCGCTAATCTGAATCACGCCGGAAACTTCCTATACATGCTCAACGGTGACGAGCCGAGCGCAGATACAGCTGAGTTGATGGACAAAGACTTTGTTCTTCACGCCGACCACGGCTCGAACGCTTCAGCCTTCACTGCCCGTGTGGTCGCTGGTACAGCCGCCGACATTCACGGCGCGGTAACGGCGGGAATCGCTGCTCTCTCAGGTCCTTCACACGGTGGAGCCGCCGAGAACGTTATGCAGATGGCCAAAGAAATCGGTAAGCCAGAAAACGCTGCCGACTATGTAAAAAACCTGCTTTCAAACCGTGAACGAGTCATGGGATTCGGTCACCGCGTCTACAAGGCAGAGGACCCACGAGCTGGTCACCTACGAGCTGGCGTAAAGAAGCTCAGCGAAGAGATGGGTCAGCCAGAGTGGTACCAGATTCTCGAAGCAGTGGTTGAGGCAATGCAGCCTTACGCCCGTCGTGGAATTCACGTGAACGTCGACTTCTTCGCTGGTGTTATCTACTACCTGAACGGTGTTCCTCAGGATCTGTTCGTACCGATCTTCGCGGTTGGTCGAATTCCTGGCTGGACGATTCAGGTTGTCGAGCAGTTCCGCCACAACATTCTGATTCGACCTCTGCTTCAGTACACAGGCGAACACGACCTCCAGTACGTTCCTATCGCAGAGCGTTAGGCGTTTTCGTTAGCTCCGGGCGTCACTGGCGTGACTTGGTCGCAGCTGCAATCTACCCATCCCCTAGCCCCTTCCCGAAGGAAGGGGGACCGGATCGGGCAGTTCGTTCTCTCTTACATATAAAATCTCGGAGCGCATTGTGCATTCCGTTTTTTATTTCCAAATTTTATGAACACGCCTCCCCAAAAACAGTCACCAAGTGACCTTGAACAGCGGTTGATCGATCACATCGCTCAGTACGGACCGATCACGTTCGAGGCGTTCATGGATGCTGCTCTCTACGATGAGCAACACGGCTACTATCCAAGTAGGCGTCGGCATCCCGGCTCAACGCCAGTTGGTACCGACGGCGACTACTTCACCAGCCCGTCGAGTCACCCTGCCTTTGGGGCGCTTATGGCACTTCAGCTAGAAGAAATGTGGCGAAAACTGGGAACTCCCGATGAGTTCACGGTCGTCGAGATGGGTGCTGGCGATGGCGTACTTCGATCTGATATCACCGAATACGTTCAACGTGAACTACCTGAATTCGCCAACGCACTGTCATACATTGCGATCGATCTAGCGCCTCCTGCCGGGACCGATGCCGTCAGCGAGAATTCAGCGTTGCCGGTCGGAATCACCGGGTGTGTGATTTCGAACGAACTGCTTGATGCGCACCCGGTGAATAGATTCGTGATTCAGAACGGCGAAGTTCGAGAAATATACGTCGACTATCAAGATGGCCAGTTCGTGGAATCGCTCGGCGACCTGAGTGAGCCCGAGATCGCCGGGCGCGTAGATCCGTTTTTAGCTTCGCTGCCAGAGGCATATCGAGGCGAAGTGAACTTGCACCTCGGCTACTGGGCCGATTCAGTTGCTGCGACTCTCGAACGTGGTTACGTCATGACTATCGATTACGGATACGACCGTCCTGAGTTGTACAAGCCAGCGCGCGTCGACGGGTCATTGCGTTGCTACTACCAGCACACTCTTAGTCAAAATCCTCTGAACCGTATTGGCAAACAAGACATCACTGCTCACGTCGATTTCACAGCGGTCGATCACATGCTGATGGTTATGGGTATCGAACGGATCGGAAAACCTTCACAGCAAGAGTTTTTATCGAACGTGGGCATCGACGGGTTTCTCAGTGAAGTGAACGAACGAGCGGTGGCCGGAAAATTATCTCAAACCGAGGCTCAAGAAGACCTCGCAGGGATCGGATCGCTGATCGATCCTGAAGGTCTTGGTCGTTTCAGGGTTGCGGTTCATTCCCGAGCGGCTGAGGACGACGGAGAGCGTTTACGCTCGCTCACAGGAGTCATTGGAGGTGTGCCGCTTACTGGCGGTCATAACGTTCCAACGCTGAACGATTCTGCCGCAGATCATGCCAGGCTACTTCGAGCAAGCAATCCGTTCGTATCTCCCAGCCAACCACAGCCGAGCGAAATGCCAACGTGGGAACAGATGTTTAGTGACGAGCCATAGTCGTTTGTTACACCTGAATTCGCCCGTCCGTTTTCGGTGGAATCAGGTTAAGATTTGATACACCAGCAAATAAGAGCGAGCGTGAGCAGGTTTGCACGGCATAGATAGCGGGCCGAATTGATCGAACAAGCGAGCTACCGGAGTTGATGTTGAGCGACGAATCACAAGAGCAAATTCTCAAGAAAACCGTCCTTCACTCAACACACGTCGAATCGAACGCCAAAATGGTGCCGTTTGGCGGCTGGGACATGCCGGTGCAGTACGCCGACGGCATAATCGCCGAAATTAGCGCAGTGCGAAACGTAGCTGGAATCTTCGACGTTTCACACATGGGGCGACTCGAATTCGAAGGCGAAGGCGCCGAGTCGTTCTTGAGTTCGTTTCTTTCCGCAAATTTGCCAGCACTGAAGATAGGCCGCGGTAAGTACAACTTCATCTGCAATGAAGATGGCGGCATTATCGACGACGCCATGGTCTACCGCACAGGCGATCAAAGTTTTCTACTGGTGATCAACGCTGGAAACGCCGATATCGACATGGAGTGGATAAACCCACTGGTCGCCAAATCGAAGGGCTTCACGATGAAAATTGTGACCAACGAAACCGCAATGATCGCCATTCAGGGTCCAAAGGCAGTCGAAATCATAGATACCCTGTCGAACGACGAAGCGTCCAGCATCAGGCGATTCCGAATTGGCAGTGCGACGGTCGCTGGCATATCGGCCACTCTCGCAAGAACCGGCTACACAGGCGAAGACGGATTCGAGATAATCGTGGCTGCCGACCAAGGCGAAAAGCTGTGGAACGTACTTCGGGATGCGGGTGCGATAGAAAGTGGGCTCGGCTCGCGTGATGTGCTTCGTTTAGAGGCGGGCTTGCCTCTTCACGGCAATGATTTATCGACCGAAACGAATCCGTTCGAAGCTGGATTCGGCAGGTTCGCCTATTTCGAGGCTCCTAACTCGATTGCTGGCGCAGCCCTAAAGCGCATTTCAGAGACGGAATCGGGGCGGGCGCTGGTTGGCTTCAAAATGACCGGTCGGGGCATCCCAAGATCGGGTCTAAATATCCACGAATCTAACTCAAGTAACATCGACGAATCGAACATAATCGGAGGGGTGACATCAGGCACTCATTCGCCTACTGTTGACGGTGGTATTGGCATGGGCTACGTTGAGCAAAAGTACTCTGCGACTGGCACCAAGATCATCATCGATGTTCGAGGGCGGCCTGTTGAAGCAGAAATTGTTGATATGCCTTTTTACAAACGCAGCTAGCGGATGGTTCGAATAGCTGGTTTACTGGTAACGAATTTGGTCTAAAAATGGCCGGTCAAAGCCAAATAATAACGATAGGAATGTGAACACACATGTACCCGGAAGATCTCAAATATTCAAAAGAACACGAATGGGTGCGAATGAACGGCAACATCGCTGAAGTCGGTGTAACCGTATTCGCACAGGAATCACTCGGTGATGTGGTGTTCGTAGATCTTCCTGAAGCCGGTACCGACGTTGCCCAGTTCGCTAAATTTGGCGAAATCGAATCGGTAAAAGCTGTGAGCGATCTCTTTTCTCCAGTTGGCGGCAAAATCGTTGAAGTAAACGCCGCCGCCACCGACTCGCCCGAAGTAGTGAACGAAGAGCCGTACGGAACGGGCTGGCTAATCAAAGTCGAACTCG
>Ga0233439_10004718_pt1 | contig 13030 bp, 13 predicted proteins | sample SI_123_September_6_FD_182713 | JGI IMG/M metagenome (GOLD analysis project Ga0233439, IMG submission 182713) | Seawater microbial communities from Saanich Inlet, British Columbia, Canada - SI_123_September2016_100_MG | ecosystem: Environmental > Aquatic > Marine > Inlet | place: Canada: British... | reverse complement strand
GGAAGAATGTATCGAGCAACCTCCCTAAGTCTTTTATACTCGTCATTACTAATTGAGCCAGCTTTCTTGCTAGTCTTCGCAAGTAGCATTAGCTCTTCGTACTTAATTATATTCGAAAAAATTGTACTCGTATATTCGGAATAATAATCTTTACTTGAAATCTTGTTTAATATTTTTGATATATCATCAAAGTTATTTATAAACTCATTCCTAACCGTTCTATATCTTCCAGAAACCTGATTAAAACTCCCAGTTCTATGCCTAAGAATTTGAGTAGCAATAGAAAGAGGGCACTTAACCCTCCACGTTGCTCTGCTGGTACTTTTAGTTCCAGTGTCATGAATTGATATTAATTCAACTCTCATATTAGTATCGCCCAAAGAATCGTTGGCGTCTGGGGTTTTGTCAAACTTTTGCGAAGAAAAATTGAACATTCCAGCCTTTCGAGCCAGCCCTGGGTCAGCACCCGAAAATAGCTTCCAAGCTTCTGTATTATAAAAATCCTCCCCAACCTCTTTGAGTCCAACTTTTATAAAGTTCCATAAATCAATGGTCAAATGGCTTTCTTTATCAGTACTATCTGAAATTTTATATCTTGAATAATTCGAGCCTAATAACTTGGAGATACACTCTGAGGGTAAATCTTTCCAAAAATATGTCAAGCTAATGCATTCAAATGGTGATGTATGAAAATTCTTTGCTAAAAATTCTGTAACCCTATTTACTTCATCGTCACTTCTGCTATTTGCATTCACATCATCAATCGTCGATATCCAAGCTGAATTTGCAACATCTCTAACTGTTCCGTTTATTTCTATCCTCATTCCCTATTCCTTCTTGCAGATCATAGTAAGCTTCTTGCTATTGTCGAATACTTTATTCGCAGCAACTTTTATATCATTTACACTTACAGAATTTAATGCCTCTATATAATCATCTAAAGGCATTTTATTAAAAAGCTTTTCTTTTGAAGATCTAATCGCAACGCCATAAGAGCTTTCTATTAATGAGTAAAACGATGTTCTTATTTTATTTTTTGCACGCTGAAGCTCCTCTTCCGTGACAAGCTCCGTCTTTATCCTCTCAACTTCTGAGTCAATTACCTTTAACATTTCTGGTACATTTTCATTTCTTGTGGAGGAAGTTATCAGCATAAGACCTCCATTACTCCACTCGTTTGAAGACGAAGAAACACTATATGCCAAGCCCCTATTCTCTCTAACTTCTGTAAAAAGCCTGCTGTCCATTCCTGAGCCCAAAATTGTTGACATCATCTTTATTGATGGCTCAAGTTTCGAGCCAGAACTAACACCAGGGGTTCCAACCCAAACATATGTCTGCTCTATCCCTGGCCTATAAATAATCTTCTCTCTTGCGCCTTTATATTCAGAATCAATAAAAGATCCTATTCTTCTAATTTTCCCAGTATTTTTCCCAAAATATTTTAAGAAAAGCTTGTTAATATTTTTCTTTGGTAAATTTGTACAAATAGAAATAACTGCATCAGACTTTGTGCAATTCTTTTTATAAAAGTCTCTCACCTCTTCCGATGTGAACTTGTCAATGCTAGACTGCGTTCCAATAACAGGGCTTGCAATGTAATTGGAGAAAAACTCTTTTGAAAACTCATTCCATATAAACGAACCTATTGAGTCCAATCTTGAAAGCTCTTCTTCCTTTACAACCTCTTTTTCTTTTAGGAATTCTTCATCTGGGACTGTAGACTCAAATACTATATCAGATAGTATCTCCATCGCTCCATCTAAGTTCTCAAATGGAACTGTTATATGATAGGCGACCATTTCATGAGAAGTATATGCGTTAATATCACCTCCCAAAAATGCTATATCTCTCTGTATCTGTAGCGACTCCCTATTCTTGGTGCCCTTAAAGATACAATGCTCTAGCATATGGGCTATTCCAGAGTTAAAGCCGCCTACGCTTTCAACTCTAGATCCGGCCCTAAACGCAACCACTATTGTTGATAACTTGCTATGTGTCTTATTGTAAGTAAATATCATCTAAACCCCTAATAAAAATAGGGCGAAGGAACTTGCCCATCACCCTATTATACTCTCAATATATTTAATTATATTTATTTTCCAGCCTCAATAACTACTTTTTTACCGTAGGGAAAATTAATACCTGACTGATTCTCACATACTGCCCAAAGCATTCTATACTTAGGCTTTGGAGGAAATGGGGCCTCGCCATCAGTAAATATAACTAGGCCATCATAATTCTCTTCTTGAGCAAGATTCATAACTGGATAAAAACTTGTCCCGCCCCTACCGACTATATCAACTTTTTTGCCTGCTTTTTTATTGTAAGGCTTTGGCTCAGTCTGTAATATTGTATCAAACTGAATGAAATCTACGTGGACATGCTCAATCATTCCATTTAGCTCTGTCGCAAAATAAGAAAGCTCCTCATCCGATACTGATCCAGAAGTATCAAAAGCAACCAATAATCTACTTGTATAGTTCCTCTTTGTTCCAGGGTTTACAATTCCATACCTTCGGTTTGGACGCATCCTAGTGTTCTTCCTCCCCATCATAACAAGCTTATTGATAAAATATCTTACTTCCTTCTTCCAGTTAACCTTTGGCTTGTTTGCTGCAATAATTTGTGATGCAAGATTTCCAGATATATTTCCCCAACCTTTCTTCTCTTGCTCTTTAATAGCCTTCTCAGCAATGCCTCTTACCTTCTCTTCGATAATATCATCATCAAAGTCTTCCCACTTAGAGTGATCATCAACCGTATCCCCCTTGCCCTCAATAAGGCCATCATAATCTGTGCCTTTATCTTCAGATTCTTTCTTTAACTTTTCGTAATAAAACTCGGCAGATTCATTATCATTCAAGTCAAACGCCTTAGGAAACAAAGCCCCTTCAGGAAGTCCTTCAATATGGCAGTTAATGGCGAGATCGGCAGAAATATTATAACCACGAGGATTATAGCCAAAGTGCTTAGATCTAGTTAGGTGATGCAGCAGAATATGCAAAGCCTCATGCTTTAATACTGCTCGAAGCTCTGAGGATGAAAGGTTGTCAATAAAATCCTCATTATAGAATAATGCCAAGTCAACCCTTCTAATGACCCCAACCGCCATTGTCGGCATATTGTTTGCGACCCTCTTATTTAGATGCAGGAATACTTCGCCATAAAGCGGTTGAAAACATACAAGCTTTGATATAGCCGCTTCTAATTTTTGTTTAATTCGTGAGTTAGCCATCAGAGCCCTCCGTCTTTAGATAGATCCCCCAACGAACATTAGTCCGTTGGGGATGAAAGTTTTGCACAACTTAATTAGAAAGATAAATTTGCTTCAAGTGCTCTCTGAAGTCCTCATCATTCTGCCACTCCATAACAATCTTCTTTGATTTTGCCCCACCAAGAAGTGATACCCATGCTTGTGAAGCTACATCATTCGGAAGCATCATAAAGAAATTTCTTAATGCCTTCCTCTGCTTATCCTTAGTCTTAGTTAAGCTCCTGCTATTAACCTCAGAGACAACCGACCTCGAAAGAGCTGCGATAACCTCTATATCATTACAGGCAGATTCAACTTTACCTTTCATTTTCTCGAAGTTATCAAGAACATCTTCCGGCCTTAACTGAGAGAATTCATTAGTTACAAACTTCTGAAACATCACTGCAATCTCTCGACCGACCCAACCCTTTGCCACTTGCGTCAGCATTCCATCTTCTGGATTCTCAATAAGTGACATTTCTCGCACTGTATCAGAAAAGGCCACCCAACTTCTCCTTGAAGGATAAGTTCTTCCAGCTTCAAGGTTTCCAACTGGTGGGTCTAGTAAATTTTGATTCCTATTGATAAACTCAATACATGCAGGCTCAACATTATTTTCTCTCGCCCAATCAATCCACTCGATTGGAGTCGGATCAAAATCGACGTGAAACCATCTATCATGCAGCGCGGGATCAAGCTCAACAACATCATAATCATCGTCTGAATTAACAGCAGCGACAACTCTCCATCCGTCCGGTAGCTTCTTTCCATCTAACCTCCTATCCAGGCAGATTTCAAATACAGCCTGAAGAACGTCTTTCGAGGCTCGGTTTAACTCGTCAAAAAATAATATTCCGTGACTGCTCTCATCAGTAGGCCACCACTCTTGCTTTAAGAATCTCGTGATTCCTGAATCGAGATCAAGATGAGGCATACCCTTAATATCGCCAACCTCACACTGAGATAGCCTTACGTCATAAAAGCCTACATCATGCCCATATTGTTCTGCCATTTCTTCCGAAACTTGCTTTACAACTGATGATTTACCAACACCATGTTTAGCATGTAGCATCACAGATTTGTCTGATGGCATGTTTTTTAAGATATTTTTTGTTTGATCAATATTCATTGTCTTCCCTTATGGGTTCAGTTAAAATCGGGAACAGTTATTAATACAGACAAGCCCGATACTCGCCTATCTCATCGCTTCATCCATATATAGCAAAAAAATTTTTTTTGTTATAAAAAATAGAATTAAGCTCTTAAAGCATTTTAATGTTTAATTACTTATCAGGTTCTTCGTCCTCTCCTGAGATTCTTTCGCTTAAATCTGACATTCTACTTCTAAGATTTTTAAAAGAATCCAGCATGCCCTCAAGACCTCCTGAATCATCTGAAACAAAGCTACCTATAAAATCCCTTGCCTTCTCAGCTTCTTCTGAAGATACTATGTCTTCTGCCGAAACAAACGAATTGGTTACTTTTGATATCTCGCCAACTGATCTTGACATCTCATCTATCTTTCCTTCTATCTCAACTAATCTTTTTAAGACTTCTTCTATAGAATTGTTACTCATTATTTCCTCGTTCCATAAGCATGAGCCTCAGATAGACCCGCGCTTGTAATTTTTATAAAATCAGCATTCTCACGAAGAGAACTAATATCCATTGAACCAGCATATGTCATTGCAGATCTAAGCCCTCCAGAGAACTCTTCCATAACGTCTGAGGAAGGGCCCTTTAAAATGACCATTGTTGATACACCTTCAGAGCATGTTCCTCTTTTTATTCCGCCCCTCTTTTTATCTTGAAGCTCCTTGCTCGCCATACCGTAATAAGCCTTTTTTCTTATGCCGTTTGTAGTAACTATATCACCCGGCGTTTCATTCGTTCCCGCAAAGATTCCACCCGCCATAACTGCGTCTGCTCCAGCCGCGATGCTTTTAACGAAATCACCTGGATACCTTATCCCTCCATCTGCTATAATAGATACATTATTATAGTTTGGATTTGAAAGTCTTGCAATCTGGCATGAGGCTACCGAGGTTAGGGTGGGCAATCCAAATCCAGTCATAATCTTTGTCTTGCAAATTGACCCTCCTCCTATTCCGACCCTTACTGCGTCTGCTCCGCTATCTGCAAGATAAGAATACCCATCTCCATCAGCAACATTACCCGCGATAACTCTAGCCTCATTATTTGTAAAGTTTTTCACTCTATCAATCATATCTCTCGTAGAGGAAGAGTAACCATTAGCAACATCTATAAGAACACAATCAATTCCCGTACCAAACTCTTCCCAAATTCTTTTGAGCCTAGATATTGCATCACTTCCATTTCCAACAGTTAATACTACTGGTATCTCCTCATCATAATCGTTTCTATGCTTATAGGATAAAACATCACTTATTTGAGATATATGATCCTCAATGCTCATGAATCTATGAATTATTCCCATTCCACCACTTTTGCCGATGGATATTGCCATGCTCGATTCAGTTACAGTATCCATTGGGCTTGATATAATTGGAACGCTTAAATCACATCCTGCAACAGAGCTTGATATATCTGGATCTAGTCTTGATATTATATCTGTAAACTTTGGCACCAGAAGAACGTCATCAAATGTTAATCCGCCACTATATATACCCGTAATGTTCATAATTATAAACCATTTATTTTTGAATAATAATCTTGAAACTCAACTGCAAAAGGCTCAGTATTCTGTAGGGTCTGAGATTTTGCGCAGAACCTATTATAGAAATAATGAGATAGCTCATGTGCTAGTAAGATATTATTTCTAACTGTAGAAATATTTGTAAGCATAATAGAGTCGGTCTCACTATCGTAGTGAGTGGGGTCATAATACCCTATTATATAGGAGTTATTGCTTAGCCCATTATTCTCTAGTGATGAAATAGAAAATCTACTTCTATCATTTAAAACCTTTCCGCTGACTATATATAGGATTAAAGATTGAGGCTTTAAACCGCAGCTCATTCTCTTTAGCTTCTTACGCCTAAGAAAGTCAAATAGATTAATCATAGTTTGTTTTGTAACACTTTCAATAAAAGCATTAGAGTAAGACTCTCCGTCAAAAATACTTTTTTGGTGGTAGACTCTAATCTTCAAAACTACACCGTCATAATTAACGCTAATTGGTCCAGCTTTATAAAACGACTTGTCATTTAAGCTGGAATGAATTTCGGCGTTAGAGATTGAAGCATAAAAAAATGTAAAAAATATTACAAAAAACTTCATACTCTTGGTCGCTTATTCCTATGTGTCCAATTTGAGGTGCTTATAATCTCAACTTTTAATGATTTATTCATCTTAATCATCTCAATATGATCAATTGGAACATTCTTATGCTCATAAGACCTATTATCCCGTGTATCTACAACTCTAATTGTTGCATACTTATTATTGTTTTCGCTGACTTCGATACTCATAGCGAACCTCCGTTCTAATTACTTTCTTGCGCAAGCTTTGATTCTATGCGCCTCGATAAGTAGTAATATTTTGACGCAGCCGGAATTAGCCATGTCAAATTTTCTTTTGATACTGCGTCAATCATTTCTGAGACAATTTCTTTATCGTCACAATCTGCGAATAACATAATCGCAGCTTCCATCTTGTCAAAGATTTCTTTCGATTTAGCTAACTTCTCCACTAGCAATTCATTTGATGGGTCCTTCTCTACCTCCTTCTTGACCCGTTTAATCTTCCACCCAATATCGCTCATCTCTCTGGAGATATTGCTCACTAACGATCTTTTAACTTTTTTTGTCCCACGCTTTGAAACTTCTCCAAGTATACTATCTGAATACACTCCGTTTGTATTCATCTTATGAATCACCTCTAGCCTCTCAGATGAGGCTCCAGGACGCCTCTTGATTGAGCTCCACCAATACTCGTATAATTCTCTATTTTTTGAACGAACCTTACCGGCACTTAACCACCTCTTGGAGATTAGCGCATCCTCTCCGAGGACTCCTAGCTTTTTTATTTCATGAAGATAATCAAACTCACCTGGGATTAACGGAGCAAGGCGTATCCTGTACTCTACGCAACTCTCCTTAAACCCCGGAAAATATTCATCCTCAGATCCAGAATTAAAAATTCTTTCAAGCTCAGCTGAAATAATTATTGCCAAGCCCCTTCTCATTGGAAGAGAATCCTTATTGTTAGACGAGCAGATTTCTTCAAGAAGCATGGGACGGTTTGACTCATCACTATTCCAAAGAAATGGTAATATATCCTGACTCAAAAATGCATCCTTTAATTGGTTGCCGAACCTCCAGTTTCCAAGCAATACTGTCTCAAAAGTTTTTTCAAAGAAAGATTTATAAAAAGATCCATCTGGACAAAAATCGCTCTCTAAATTTATATCTTTAAAAAGAAGCTTTAAATTATTAATTTTACTCATGATTTCTCTATTCTATTGCATTCTGTTTTGAACAATACTCTTGATATAAGAATTTTTCATATTCCTATTACCAAGGAACAATGGGACATCATCAATATTTACTTTCGTTATTAAAGTTCTAAATGCTTCCTTTGAAAGCTCTTCAACCATTTTCGACAAGTAGGGATAATTAACAGGGGCAAAATCTAAACCCATAATTCTAATATCCTTCTTTTTGTCAGAAAGCATTTCATCCAAATAACCAATTGGGCCTAACCTCTGATAGGCAACTGCCCTAACTTTTGAGTTTTTAGACTTCCTAATATCTTTTAAAGTATCTATGTCACAATAATACGCAGCATAAACTTGAGCCTCGCCCCTCCTTAGTCTCGCTATATTATTTATATAGCTAATATCAGGAAAGTGACCAGCCTTTAAGAAGTAAATAACTATATCATCATTTAGAGATCTTTCGATTATATCTACGGTAACATTTTTTATTCTTGATACTTGCTTATTAAGTATGGTGCTTATATACCAAGGATTTCCGATCTTTCCTACTCTATCCAGAAAGTCCTTATAGATATTCTTATTCGTAAGAAGCTCTATCAGACTGGCCTCACTTAGATTAAAGTTACCAAGATCGCTAATATTTCTCCAATTAGCACCAGAAACTTTGTTTAAAAATTCTTCCAAATCTTTATTCAACAGATACTCCCTATAAATCATTAAGGTTTTTTATCCTAAACCCAGAAGCGTTTCTATGCCCGCCACCGCCGTATATCTTTGCAACACTAGACACATCAATACCATCATCAGAAGATCTTAATGAAAACCTATACTGATCTCCATCGAAATAATACGCGGCAGAGAAACTATCATTAGAAACTAACTGCGAAGCAACTTCGGATTGAAATATGGGCGTATTTACTACAGGAACAATATGTCCACCAATCTCAAGATTAAAACTACTTGAGAATATTCTTTTAATCAAAGTATCCTTGTAAGATAGCAGGGCATATCCCTCAAACATTATTGAGTTCCAACTAGACGACCCAATCTGATCGCATAGATCGCTAAATCTACTCCACTTTTTAAAAGTTTTCGGTATTGAATCAAGAGCGATTAATATCGCCCTTGAGTGCGGCATCTCCCATTTCCAAAGATCCCTATCCGAGATATACCTTAGCATTAAAGGGATGCTTTCTTCTTCGAAAAAATACTTCCACGCAAGATATGCTCCTGAAAAATTCATATCAAAATGGCAAAAACTAAGATGAGAAAGATCTTTCATTGCAGACTCATGATGGTCTATTAAAACCAAACTATCAGCAACCCGATCCATCTCTAGCAGTATAGTCTCTGGATATGAAAAGTCAACAATAATTACATTTCTACCCTCAACATTTGGAGGTGGAGCCCCATGCTTTACTGGAACATATTTTGCTTTATCACCAAACTTATTCCAACATGCCCATGCCGCACCAAATCCGTCTGGGCAACCTGCGTGATATAATACTAATATATTTTCCAAACTAAATGTCCTCTGGAGAGTAAGAGTAGAGAATCTTATCCAACATCTTACAGCTACCATGTAAGATGTTATCCATGAATAATTTCATTTGAGAAAAATTAGAAAAAATCTTTTTCTCATTATTGTAGTATAGCCCGTAACTAGATACCTCATCAAGTATGTCGCACTTGTTGATAACAAGCGTGTCAACCCCCGTTAGATTTACGGAATCGACAAGGAGTGATAAGTTTAGCCAATTGACCTTTCTTCTTCGACCAGTAGTAACTCCATATTCAGACCCTACTTCTGCAATCTTAGATAGAGCTTCATTGTCAAATAGCGACTCGGGAAATCTAGGATCCTCACCTGATCGAGTATCGTAAGCTTTTGCAATTCCCCATACTCTATTTATTTTCTGAGGAGGAAATCCGATGCTACAAGCTCCATATGGAAGCGTTGTACTTGATGTTACATAGGGATAAAGACCGTAATCCATATCAAGCCAAACGCCCTGAGCACCTTCGCATAAGAGTTTGCCTTTGAGCTTTTCATCCCAGATATATTGAGCAGGAAGAACATCCTTTGCAAGGACCCCTTTTCTTGCAGCCTTGGCTGCATAAGCAGGGGCAATACCCTTGGATGTTGTTCCAAGCTTTTTAGCTAAATTATTTTTATCAAAATAAATATGATCTTCAGTAACAATATGGCACCTTGGAGAAACCTTTATTAAAGATGTATCAAAACCATTTGCATCCAAATAGCTCACCTCCTCCATAAAAGACTTTACGTTCAAAACACAAGCGGGTCCAATAATAGACTTTATTCCATAAAATATGCCAGATGGAATAAGATGTGTTTTATACTTTTTGCCCTCTTTATAGACAGTGTGACCAGCATTGTTGCCACCAGCCCAACGTGCAACTGCTGAATAGAAAGAGCTTCCATCATCATTTGTTTTTGATGCAAGCTTTGCTGTAACCTTGCCCTTCCCCTCATCACCCCAACAGCACCCAACTACAACATCTGCATACTCAATCATTGATTGTCTCCAAAAATACTAACTGTATTAATCTTAATGGCATCTGAATTATGAGAAGAATTGGAATTCTCGTTTTCATCGCACAATCTTATATTACTCGGCCTACTCAGAAAAGTAATGCCCTCTTTGTGTGCCGATACTTTTCCCTTGAGACTAATTGTATCTCCGCACTTAAAGGAGAATGCCTTTGATGTTTTAAAGTAAAATTTCCACCCCTTAATATCTACAGCTATAATAGATGGCGTTCCATAAGCGTCATTAATATTTGCTTCAGAAATCTTGGCAATAACTACCGGACCAATAAAATGCCGCTCTCCTACGGCTATACTTGGGGGATCTAGCGACATGGCTTTAAGCACAGAGTCAACCCACCTATTTAGTGCGCCAATCCATTTTTCAGTTAATCTATGCGGATTGTTTAATATCACATCAATAGATTTATTTATAAAGTCATTGTTTGAATTATTTTGTGATTTTAGTGTTAAGATTGGAATAATCATTGGGTTTAAAAGATTTAATCTTTCTCTGCCAATCTTATTATTATTCTCTTTTTTGTTTTTTCTCTTATTAGGATTAGTTAGAATTTGCTTTTTATCTTTTAAAGAGTTCTTTATAGAAGATATTGGATGAACTTTTCCATTTGAATCAAATATTTTAATAATCATGCTATCTCAAGGCTGTAGTTATAACTCAGCCGATTATAGCACAAATATTTTTTTTATTATAAGTTTTTAATGGATTACTTTAATCCATTCATTCTAAAAACTTTATTCACATCAGCTAAGGATGGACTTCTATTCAAGAGTCCCTCTAAGAACAAATTATCAGCAGCCTCTTTACCGCTAGATGCCTTGACCAAAGACATCCAAGCAGAATGTGTTCCAGGCCCCCATGATCCGTCAATTTTGCCCGGATCATGACCTAACTTTTTTAGCCCTTTTTGAGCCTGCTTTATCTGACTTTCTTTTCCCTGGAACCACAAAGATTTATCTGAGGAGCTAGAACTTGTCTCATCACCAATAAAACCTCCGCTTCTATATCCCACCAGCTCCCTTAGGATCATTGGTGGGCTTAATTTTGATATATCAGTCATATCATGAAGTCCTTTTTACTCTTTTATTAAGTGGGTTTGTAGCCTGCTCTCTATACTTCTTTATAATATCCTGTCTTGAATCAACCCCAATTCCCAAGTCCCACCATCTAGAATCCGTTTCTTTTAACATACTCTTGTTTGATATAATTTGCTCAAAAATATAGCCATCTCTCCAGTTCTTTTTACCTCTGTGAGCCTGCGCTACTGCGTTATCAATATTTTTCAATACGTCACCAGACAGATCTACTTTGCCATCTTTAACTACCCCTTTCAAAATACGGCTAATTTCATCAAGCAACTTCCTATCAGCAAAGATCTTTGACTTAAGCCTATCTCCCGCTGCAATAATTATATCGCTCCAAATCGCATCTATCTTTCCGGCCTTCTGATTATCAGTCACCATGTCTGCCATATCAGAATCATGAGCAATTAGCGCTCCGTTCGTTGCAACATACGTTGTATCCGGCTTCATAAGGCTTATCAATGAGTCGTTCGCCACATCAGGCATTGAAAACATTGCAGAAGCTATACTGGCTAGATTTGCCTGACCTGATGCATCTGCCTTTCTCTCAGCCCTTTCAGCCTCGACACCTGCCGCTGATATCGCTGACATTAGTGGAATATTTGACTCAGGCTTTGGCTGAGCCTTTAGATCGTCAATCACCATCTTTGAACATTCTTTATCCACGCCACCACATAACTCGGTCTTTAAAGAGCCTATAACAAGATCCTTATGATTACCAATAATATGATGCAAAATATAACCACCTCTTGCCTTATACTTTAGAAAATTCCAGTCCCAAGTTATTCCCGTTGGCTCAGCACCCTCAAGGGATCCATCTGGTCCTGCCTGGACTGCAAATAAGGCTTTGAATTCTTTCTGCATCTCAGGAGGCAGTTTGGCATAAATACTCATTCCTGAAGCTCTTCTTGATGTCTTCAAGATCTTAGTACCATAATCCACAATTAACTTTCCAACTGGCCCAGTAAGCAACGGCTCCTTATCATATTCCCCTAATAAATACTTTATTAAAAGATCGTCCGTAAATACCTTGCCCTCTTTTTCCTTCCCCATTTGAGCCTGCATATCCTCAAAAGAGGCTGGAGCAACAGAAGCAGCCGCTCCTGTTCTGCCGCCGCCTAATGCTTTCCAAGCCTCAACTGCATCTTGTACCACACCTGAAGTTACCTTTCTACGCCTAAGTCCGCTTACATAGGCAGGTATCCTACTTTTATATTCTGGAGACTTAGCGCCCAAATCACCTAGGGCATCTAAAAATAATAACCACCCAGAATGAGAGCAAGGTCCCCAATTTCCATCAGCTCTACCTATAGGCTGATATTTTAACAAACTAGTTTGAGCTTGGGTCGCATCACCTTGGTGGAATAAAGCCTTATTTAAGTTAGCCTGAATTGTAACACCGCACGTTCCGCCGCCGCCGGTTCCTTTTCTTCTTCTTTTATTATTGTTATTAGTGCCGTCTGTCTTGACTCCATTCGTTGGTGGCACAATACCTTGAGCTACCTTTCTAAGCCTCTTACTTCTTATTGAATCTTTTTTCATTCCAGATTTAACAAGTCTTTTATCTCGATTGCTCAAACTAGCTTGTTTGCCCATGCGCTGCCAAGAGTTGCCATTCCAAATATGCCAAGTACCTGATACTTTCTTCATTAAAATAGACACGTTACGTTCCTCATCGAATCCCCAGCCCACATTGGAC
>Ga0233439_10004716_pt1 | contig 13032 bp, 13 predicted proteins | sample SI_123_September_6_FD_182713 | JGI IMG/M metagenome (GOLD analysis project Ga0233439, IMG submission 182713) | Seawater microbial communities from Saanich Inlet, British Columbia, Canada - SI_123_September2016_100_MG | ecosystem: Environmental > Aquatic > Marine > Inlet | place: Canada: British... | reverse complement strand
AAAGAGCAAACAGAGGTGTTGTCTTTATTAATGATTATACTTGGGCTAGCATTAACAATTTCAACAGTTGATACTTTGATTAATGCAATTTCAAGTCTTTTTGTAGTTGACGGTAGAGCAACATTAAATCTTGATAAAAAAACTGATTATTTAAAGTTATCAAAATATTTCATTATTTTTATATCCTTAATTGCATTTTTTATTGCTTCAAAAGGTTTTGACATTTTATACTTATTTTTGTTAGCAGATTTATTCTGTTGTGCATTTGTTTACACAGTTTTTTATAGTTTTTATAACAAACGTGTTAATGAGAGAACTGCTTATATTGCAATTATTATTGGATTAATTGGTGGTTTTTTATTATTTCCATTTCCAGATTTTTCAAAAAGTTTACTTGTTGGAATACTGATATCTAAAGAATTGTTTTCACCATTTGTGTTGCAATCTTTATTATTTTTATCTTTTGTTATAGCAACTTTTCTTCCGTCTATAATTCTTAAGATAAAAAAAAACTAATTACTAAATGATATTAAGAGATTATTTTAAATGGTCTTTTTAAACGTCAATCTTTATAAATTATTGTAATTCAGTAAATAATATCTATATATCTAACAATCTAACATGTCAGAAAATCAAATAATCATTAATAAACTTTCAAAAGTATACAGCAATGGATTTGAGGCACTAAAAAGCATTAATCTAAATATAAAAAAAGGTGAGATTTTTGCTATGCTTGGACCTAATGGTGCAGGCAAAACTACATTAATTAGTATAATTTGTGGAATTGTAAAACCATCTTCTGGTGTGGTCACCGTTGATGGGTTTGATATTATCAATGATTATAGAGAAACAAGATCAAGAATTGGTTTAGTTCCACAGGAATTATTTTTAGAACAATTTGAAACTGTTTTTAATAACGTTTCATATTCAAGAGGTTTGTATGGAAAAAAACCTGATCCAAATCACATAGAAAAAATTTTAAAACAACTTAGTCTTTGGGATAAAAAAGATCAAAGATTAAGACAATTGTCAGGAGGAATGAAGAGAAGAGTTTTAATTGCTAAAGCTTTATCACACGAGCCAACAATTTTGTTTTTAGATGAACCTACAGCAGGTGTTGATGTGGAATTAAGACAAGACATGTGGAAAATTGTTGAAGAATTAAGAAAAACAGGAGTTACAATTATATTAACTACTCATTACATTGAAGAAGCTGAAGCTATAGCGGATAGAGTAGGTGTTATCAATCAAGGAGAAATTATAGTTGTTGAAGAAACAAAAGAATTATTAAAAAAAATGGGTCATAAAAAATTAACAGTAGAGCTTCAAGACGAAATCTTTAAAATCCCAGGTAGTTTAGAAAAATATAAATTAGTTTTAGGGAATAATAAAATGTCAATTGATTACACATACAATGTTCAAGCTGAACAAACAGGTATTACTAATTTGTTGCAAGATTTAAAAGATGCTGGCTTAAAATTAAAAGATTTGAAAACTGAACAAAGTACTTTAGAGAAAATATTTGTTAGTTTGGTAAAGGAAAATAATGAAATTTAATTATTCAGCTTTTAAAGCAATTTATCTTCATGAGATGGATAGATTTAGAAGAACTTTGATGCAATCATTGCTTTCACCTGTTCTATCAACTTCACTTTATTTTATTGTATTTGGATCTGTTATTGGTGGTTATGTTGAAAAGATTGATGGTATCAGTTATGGCTCATACATAGTCCCAGGCTTACTAATGCTAACATTGTTAACTCAATCAATCACCAACACTTCTTTCGGAATATTTTTTCCTAAATTTAATGGAACTATTTATGAAATATTGGCAGCACCAATTTCAACGTTAGAAATAGTATTAGCCTTTGTTGGAGCAGGTGCCACTAAAACATTAATTGTTGGAGTGGTTATTTTTATTACTGCAAATTTTTTTGTTGAAGTAGATGTAAAATACCCACTTTTAGTAGTTTTTTTACTTATACTTGTTGCATTTACATTCGCATTATTTGGTTTTTTAATTGGATTAATGAGTTCTAATTTTGAACAAATGTCTATCATTCCAACATTAATTATTACACCAATGGTATTTTTAGGTGGAAGCCTTTATTCGCTAGATATGTTACCACCTTTTTGGCAAACGATTACTTACTTTAATCCAGTGGTTTATCTAATTAATGGTTTAAGGTTTGCTTTTTATGGCGTGTCTGATTTTAATATTTGGATCAGTATTAGTTCAATGGTAGTTTTTTTGTTGATTTGTATAGCAATAGTCACTGTATTGTTAAAAAAAGGTTACAATATCAAATCTTAACTAATTGTTATTTTATTATTTTCAAATAAAAAAATAGTCCAGTTAAGGGCTATTAAAAAAAAATCGAGAGAATTAATTTTTACTTAAAATTGTTCTGATTCAGTTGAACCTGCCATTGCAGTTGTTGAACTTTTACCACTACTAATGGTGTTAGATACGGCATCAAAATATGAGGTTCCAACTTCTCTTTGATGTTTAACACTAGTGTAGCCATCCTTTTCTCTAGAAAATTCTTGTTGTTGAATTCTAGAATAAGCAGTCATACCTTCTTTTTTATATTTTTCCGCAAGTTCAAAAATAGCTATGTTTTGTGTATGAAAGCCAGCTAGAGTTATAAATTGAAATTTATATCCCATTTTAGCAATTTCTTGTTGGAATGACGCGATCTCTTCATCACTTAAATGTTTTTTCCAATTAAATGAAGGTGAACAATTGTATGCTAACAATTTACCTGGAAATTTTTCATGAATAGCATCAGCAAATTTTTTTGCCTCTTTAAGATTTGGAGTTGCTGTCTCACACCAAATTAAATCAGAATAAGGTGCGTAAGCAAGTCCTCTTGAAATAGCTTGTTCAATTCCTTCTTTTACATAAAAGAAACCTTCTGGTGATCTTTCACCAGTTAAAAAAGGTTTATCATTTTCATCATGATCATTTGTAATTAGTTTAGCAGCATTTGCATCAGTTCTAGCTAAAATTATAAGTGGAACATCAGCTATGTCTGCAGCTAATCTTGCAGCTTTTAAATTTTTTATCATTGTACCTGTAGGAACTAAGACTTTACCACCCATGTGACCACATTTTTTTTCACTAGCTAGCTGATCTTCAAAATGCACTCCTGCAGCACCAGCTTTAATAAATTTTTTTGCTAGTTCAAAAACATTTAAAGGTCCACCAAAACCTGCTTCACCGTCAGCAATAATTGGTAACATGTAATCAACTTTACTTTCTTCTTTCATATCACCATCTTTAAGTTCCATATGTTGAATTTGATCAGCTCTAATTAAAGCATTATTCATTGATTCAACTAATTTAGGTGCACTATCATAAGGGTACAAAGATTGATCTGGGTACATTTCACCAGCACTATTTGCGTCTGCAGCTACTTGCCATCCGCTTAAATAAATTGCTTTTAAACCAGCTTTCGCATGTTGGACAGCATGATTACCTGATAATGAACCCAATGTATTTATATAGGACTCTGAATTTAATAACTTCCATAGTTTTTCTGATTGATTTTTACACATTGAGTATTCAATTTTAATTGAACCTCTTAATCTTTCAACCTCACCATCTGAATAGTCACGTTTTATTCCAGCAAATCTTTTTAAGTCGTATGAGATATTTTCTGCACTCATTATTGTTTATCCTATGATGTTAGTTGTTTGAAAAAATTGAATTAGTAAGAATGGATTAGTTATTATCGTCTAAAGATTTAATTAGTTATTATCGTCTAAAGATTTAATAAGATCGTTCATTCCACTAGAACCCCAATCACAATGATCATCTCTCATGTAGATACCTCTACTGTTGTGCTGATCAAAATCTTCTTTTTTGATGATTTGAGCTTCATTTTCAGTGTTATTTAATTTTTTGTTCATGTAAATTTTATAATTTACAGAGTTTACAAAATCTATAAAAAACTTAAAAAAGCTTGTAAATCAAAGAAAAAAATTGTAAAAATAAATTTACAAAATTTACAAATAGTAAATATGAGTCAATTAGATCTAAAAATAGGGCCTAAAATCAAAGCTTTTAGAAGACAACTTGGTCTTCAAGCCAACAAATTGGCTGAAGAACTTAGTATATCTCCAAGTTATTTAAATTTAATTGAGAGTGGTAAAAGAAAAATCGACGGTGATCTTTTGTTAAAAGTGTGTGAAAAACTTAATATAGAACTATCACACCTTACATCGAAATCAGACATCAATTTGCAAAACACTATTTCAGAAATTTTAGACGATACCTTGTTTGAAGATTTAGATATTTTAGGACCTGAGGTTAAAGATCTAGTTAGCACCAATCCAAAAATTGGAAAAGCAATTGTAAGACTTGGAGATATTTTAAAAAAAAAGGATCATGAATTAATCAATAAGATTGAAAAAATTTCAGGCAAGATAGTTGATAATAGAAAAAATTCTTTTCCAGGAGAAGTTATTTCAGATTTTTTACAACAAAATAAAAATTACTTTCCTAAATTAGAAGATTTTGCAAATAAAGTTTTTGATAAAATTCAAAAAAATAATCGAACAAGATATATTGCACTTTGTGAGTATTTAAACTCAGAATATTCAATTAAAGTTAAAGATATAATCCCTGATGAAAATAAACCATTTTCAAAAATATTTAATAAAAATAAAAAAGAACTTTTGTTAAGTGATTATAGTTCTTTAGAAACAAAAAAACTTCATGCAGCTGCGCAGATAGCACAAGAAGGGGCCAATAAAGAAATTGATAATTATTTGTCTCAATTTAGTTTTCCATCTGATGAGTCTAAAAAATTAACAAAAATCGCTTTACTTAATTATTGTGGTGCTGCAATATTAATGCCATACAAACTTTTCCACACAGAATGTAAAAAACATAAATATGATTTAGAATTATTGCAAAATACATTTGCAACATCATTTGAACAAGTCGCTCATAGAGTTACAAGTTTGCAAGATCCAAAACTACCAGGTATTCCTTTTCATTTTTTAAGAGTTGATATGGCTGGAAATATTTCAAAAAGATTTTCTTTATCAGGTATAGACATTCCAAGATATGGTGGAGCATGTCCTAGATGGAATGTTTATTCAGCATTAACAAGACCTGGTGTTATTCAAGCCGCAGTTAGTAAAATGACTAATGGAGAAAAATACGTTTGTATTGCTAGAACAGTTGAGAAGGGCATAGGAAGATTTGGACAAGCAAAAAGTATATTATCTATTGGACTTGGCTGTGAAGCAAAATATGCAAAAGATTTTGTTTATACTGAAAATGTTAATATTAATGATAAATCAACAGAAATTCCAATTGGTGTTTCTTGTAGAACTTGTGATAGATTAGATTGCTCTCAAAGAGCTTTTCCACCATTGCATAAAAAATTTGATATTGATATCAATACAAGAGGAGTCTCTGTTTATGTTAACGAAAAAAATCCCTAACAAAAACTTAATTACTTAAATTAGTTAAAAAAAACAGACAAAAAGCTTGTTTTCCTACCACCTATAAGTCCTTTAGAAGAAAAATTATTAGCTTCAATTAAAGTGTTTAATTAACCACGTTTAAATTTCAAAATTTTTTGATAAAAGTTAAATAATGATCAAAATTTTAAAAGATAAATTTAGGCCTCGCATTAAAGCTAGAATTAGAAAAAATAAACAAATCTTAAATAAAAATGTTAAGAATTTATTTGAATGGGTAAAAGGAGCTAAGTTAGTTGAGTTGAAAGAATGTAACACAATTGAAGACCCAGTGAGACCTGAATTAGATAATAAGTTTAGAACTGGTTATGGTCGAAAAATTTATGGTGTTGAACATAAAGCAGAAATACATGCAATTATGTGCTTTGCTTACACAAATAAAATTCCAACAAATGTCGAAGAACTTGAAAAATTAAGCACAGATGCTTTTTTACAAAGTGCTATGAGAGACCAAAATATTGGGCAAATTGCAGTCGCATATACTGTTTGGTCTAAAAAAAAAGGTGGAGGAAAGCTAATTGTTAAAGAGGTGTTTAAAAAAATAAAGAAATCTAATCATTTAAATAGATTGGTGACACTTTCTCCACTTACAGATATGGCAACTAAGTTTCATTCAAGAAATGGTGCAAAACTTTTACAAGTCAACAAAACCACACAAAATTTTGAATATAAGGTGATTTAAACCTATGAAAAATTTGAAATTGCTAGCTCTATTATTTTGTATTTTTAATATTTTATCTTATTCTAATGTTATGGGTTATGAAGAAGCAAATTATGAAATTGTACAAAAGAATGAAATCTTTGAAATAAGAAAATATTCTGATCGTTTAGCAGTTGAAACTGTTGAATATAATCAAAATAGTGGTTTTAGAAAATTATTTAATTATATTTCAGGCAATAACAAAACCAATGAAGAAATTAAAATGACAACCCCAGTTACACGAGTAGAAAAAAATGGAAACATGACAATGCAATTTTATTTACCATTAAAATTTGATGAAAATAATGTACCTGACCCTGCTAGTGATGATGTTAAAGTTATAAATATTGAGGGAGGTTATTATGCAACCATCATTTATTCTGGAAGATTAACAGATAAAAATTTTATAAAACACAAAAATATTTTAGAAAAAGAATTGTTGAATAGCAATATATCAATTATAAGCCTGCCAATAAGAGCAACTTACAATAGTCCTTTTACACTTCCAATGCTTAGAAGAAATGAAGCGATGTTTAAGATTGTTTTTTAATTAAATTAAAATTATCTTATGTTGAAAATTCTAAGTTTTTTAATTTTAATATTTGCCTTTAATTGTGTATCAATAGCAATGGAAAAAAAACCATATCATCATTTGCCTGACGGCACATTTAGGAATCCAGAAGGGTCTCCAAAAAGAAATGAAAATTTTAAATGGTCATTTAAAATTTACAACCAAGAAAAAAAGAAATTAGATATGACAGTTCCAGTGGAGCATATTGTTAATAAAGAGAAGGTATTATCTGATTTAGATGAGTTTAAAGACGATGATTATATAGCTTGGATAGGTCACGCAACATTTATTATTAAATTAGGTGATACTACAATTATTACAGATCCAGTTTTTTCTACAAATGCGGGACCTCTTATATTTGGTCCAAAAAGATTTGTAGAACCAGCATTAAATCTTAGAGAAATTCCAAAAATTGATTTGTTTTTACTTACTCATAATCATTATGACCATCAAGACATGATGACTATTAGAAGATTTCCTTACAAGAAAGCAAAAGTTATGCTGCCATTAAAGCTTGGGAAATATTTTACAAGAAATGGGTATAAAGATGTAAATGAAATGGATTGGTATGATGAAATAAAAATTAATGAAAAAATGAAAATCACATTTTTACCAGCAGTACACTGGTCTAAAAGAAGTCTAACAGATACAAATAAATCTTTATGGGGTAACTTTTTAATTGAATATGATGGTAAAAAAATATTGTTTGCGTGCGATACTGGCGTTGGAAATATTTATAAAGATTTAGGAAATAAATATGGACCAATAGATATCTCCTTTATTAATATTGGTGCATATAATTTCTATCCAATGATGCCAACTAAAGACAAGTCTACTTTTCATGCAAACCCTGAAGAGGCTCTAAGTATTGGAAGAGATTTACAAAGCAAAAAAGTAATAGGAATGCATTGGGGTACTTTTGTTCTTTCTCTTGAGCCAATAATGGAGCCATTAACAAGATTTAAAGATAATGCTGAAAAATATGGTTTTAATAAAGATGACGCAGTATTATTTAAGATAGGTCAAATAAGCAGATTAGATGATATTATAAAATAGATCCTATGAAAAAAATTGTTACAGCAATTGTAATATTTTTCCTAAACTCAGTTTCCTTTGCTAATGATCAAGAAAAAGAACTTGATAAATTATTTTTAGAATTAAAAAAAAATATTCCTACAAAATCAGTCAATATTGAACAAAAAATTTGGCTTTTATGGAGCACACATCCATCTGATGAAAAATTAACATCAATGCTTGATGAAGGTTCAAGATTAGTTCAAGATCAAAAATTACTCAGGGCCATTTCTGTTTTTACTGAAGCTATTGAGCTTGATCCGACATGGGCAGAAGCATGGAATAAAAGAGCTACAGTTTTATATATGGTTGGTGAGTTTCAAAAATCTCAAAATGATATAGACAAAGTATTGGAGTTAGAGAAAAGACATTTTGGAGCACTAGCTGGTCAAGGACTGGTTAACATTCAATTACAAAACTATGAAAAAGCAATTAAGAGCTATCAGATGGCTGAAGAGATTTATCCTGCAATGAAATCTCCCAAATTAATGATTAAACAAATAGAAGAATTGATAAAAAGCCAGTCTATCTAATATTAATAATTTTTATGTCAAAAAAATTTGATGTTATCATAATAGGTGCGGGCGCTGCTGGTATGATGAGTGCAATTGAAGCTGGTAAGCGTGGCCGAAAGGTTCTTCTTGTAGATCATTCAAAAAAAATTGGAGAAAAGATTAGAATTTCAGGTGGAGGTAGATGTAATTTTACCAATATTCACACAAACCCTAGTAAGTTTCTTTCACAAAACCCTAAATTTGTAAAATCAGCATTAAGTCAATACACCCAAAATGATTTTATCAATTTAATGAATAAATATGAAATTAAATTTCATGAAAAAAAGTTAGGACAACTATTCTGTGATCATAGTGCTCAACAAATTGTCGAAATGTTACTCAAAGAATGTGAATTAGCAAACGTTAGTCTTAAAAAAGATTTTAAAGTAACAGATATTAATCAAGACGAAGATCAATATATCATTAAAACAACTGATGAAGTGTACTCATCTCAATCACTAATCATAGCAACAGGAGGTCTATCGGTTCCTAAAATTGGTGCAACTTCCTTTGGTTATGAAATAGCTAAAAAATTTGATTTAGATGTTTTAGAGACCTTACCAGCTTTAGTTCCTCTCACTTTTAATGAAAAAATATTAGAAATGTGCAAAGAATTAACAGGGTTATCTGTTGAAGCTATTGTTTCATTTAACAAAGTTTTATTTCAAGAAGGAATGTTATTTACACATAGAGGGCTAAGTGGTCCTTCTATTTTACAAATTTCATCTTATTGGAAAGAAGGAGACAATATTAAAGTTAATTTGTCACCAAAATTAAATGTTTATCAACTTTTGGAAGAAAAAAGAAAACTAAATCCAAAACTTGATATTTTAAATATTATAAGTGAAATTTTACCCAAAAGATTAGCTCAAATTATCTGTAGTGAAAATAAAATTAGTGGAAACATTTCAGAACTATCTAACAAAATCTTAAAACAATTAAGTGATGCTATTAATACATGGATAATTAATCCAACTGGATCAGAAGGATATAGAACTGCAGAAGTTACTTTAGGCGGTGTAAATACTAAAGAATTATCCTCTAAAACTATGATGTCTAATAAGCACAAAAATTTATTTTTTATTGGTGAAGTAGTTGATGTAACGGGACACTTAGGTGGATATAATTTTCAATGGGCTTGGTCTTCTGGTTATGTCGCTGGTCAATACGCTTAAAAAGCACCATCTCGACTTAACCACTTCTATTTGTTAAAATAAAATTATGTGTGGAAGATACGTTGTTAAAAACCCAGTTACAAAAACTAGTAAATTAGTAAAGTCAGCCATTCAGGTTGACGATACTGAAAACTATAATGCTCATCCTTATCAAAAGCTTCCAGTTATCAAAAAATATAAAAATGGAAATACATTAGAAGCTCTTAAATGGGGTTTAATTCCAAGTTGGGCTAAAGATAAAGATTTTAAAGCTTTAATTAATGCAAGGTTGGAAACTATTGATGAAAAAGTTTCATTTAAAAAACTAATTAAGAATAATAGATGTGTTGCAGTTGCAGATGGTTTTTACGAATGGAAGAGAGAAGAGAAAGAAAAAACACCTCATTATTTTGTAAGAAAAGATAGTAACTCAATCTTCTTTGCAGGAATTTATGAAAATGATCAATTTTGTTTAATAACTGAAGAAGCAAAAGAAAATATAAGCGAAATACATCATCGACAACCTGTAATCATCAATCAAACAGATATTAACCGATATTTGAATTTAGAATTACAAGGTTCTGCATTTTTAAAAGAATGCAATAAACCTGATCTTATATTTCACGAAGTATCAAAAGATGTCAATAAACCAACAAATAATACTGCGTCTTTAATTCAACCTTTTAGTAATGAATAAAAGTCTAATTTAGTTTAAGATACAAATATGCTTACTTATATTATCCCATTCATTATTTTGATATTAGTGGTGGTGTTTATCCACGAATATGGGCATTATTATTTCGCAAGAAAATATGGTGTTGGTGTTACTGACTTTTCAATAGGATTTGGTAAAGAAATATTTGGTTGGAATGATAAATATGGTACACGTTGGAAGATTTGCTGGATACCATTAGGTGGATATGTAAAGTTTTTTGGAGATCGAAATGTATTTTCACAAGCAGATCAAGAAAAAATTTTAAAACAATACAATAAAGAAGATCAAGATAAGTTATTTGTATTAAAACCATTATATCAAAGAGTTTTAATAGTATTTGGTGGTCCACTTGCTAATTTTTTATTAGCAATTGCAATCTTTTTTTCAATTTATACTTTTATTGGTAAAGACTTTACTCCAGCTGTAATTAACGAAGTTCAAAAAGATAGTCCCGCAATGATTGGAGGACTAAAGCAAAATGATATTATTTTAGAAATTGATGGCAATAAAGTTAATAGTATCATGGATGTTTCGAAATTTATTACAACTTCAACAGGTGAGATTATTGATTTTAAAGTTGAAAGATTTGATCAAGAATATTTATTAAAAGTTAAACCTAATATTGTCTTAAGTGAAGATAACTTAGGTAATAAAATTAATAAAAGAATGGTTGGGATAAAACTTGGTGCTTATAATAACGAAATCAATCATGTTAAATTAGGTCCAGCTCAAGCTCTATTTCACTCTGTTAAAGAAGTTTATTTTGTAAGTGCTTCATCTCTTAAATATATTGGTAGTATGTTTAGAGGTACTGGCGATACCTCTCAATTAGGAGGACCAATTAGAATTGCCAAGATTACTGGCCAAGTAGCAGAAATTGGTATTTTGCCTTTTATTTCTATCATGGCTTATATTTCAATAAGTCTTGGTTTAATTAATCTATTCCCTATACCAATGTTAGACGGTGGCCATCTAATGTTTTATGCTTTTGAGAAAATTTTAGGACGTCCATTATCGCAAAAAACACAAGAAGGTTTTTTTCGAATCGGAATGTTTTTGTTGCTATCATTGATGTTTTTTACCACCTTTAATGACCTTAAAGATCTAGGTTTATTTAACTAATTAAATCTTTTTTAAGGTTAAAAAAGTTATAAAAATCAACACTTATTTGAGTATTTACAAGATATTGTACCTTTTTAAATTGTAGACACTAAAAAAAAGCTTGATTTATAAAGGTTTATAATAAATATGAATATTAACCAACAAAACCGGAGCTAAAATGAACAAAAAACAACTAATGGCACAGCTTTCTGGCTCATTAAACTTGAGCAAAGCAGATGCTGAAAGAACATTTGATACGATTACCAACACTATTTTAGATGCACTAAAAGGTGATGATTCAGTAAAAATAGCTGGATTTGGTACTTACAAAGTGGCTAAGAGAAAAGCTAGAGTTGGAAGAAACCCAAGAACAGGTGAACAAATCCAAATCGCAGCTTCTCAAAAGGTAAAATTTTTACCAGCTAAAGCTTTAAAAGAAGTATTCAACAAGTAATCATTTTTTTTAACAGCCCTAACGTTTTTCAAAATACGTTCAGGGCTGTTACTATATGCAAATAGTGCATACCCAATTTTCCTAATCAGCGTTAGTTTTTAAAACTCATCAATTTATAAGTTTTCCATTAACGGAAGGTTTTATGACTAAAATAATTAAACTAATATCAACACCATTACTTTCATTAATAATGTTAATGGGTTTAACAAGTGTTGGAAATGCTGAGACAACTGTATCAGCAGAAGTAGGGTTTATTTTTAATACTCTATTATTTTTAATTTGTGGTTTCCTTGTCATGTTCATGGCAGCAGGTTTTGCAATGCTTGAATCTGGTATGGTAACTTCAAAAAGTGTATCAGTAATTTGTGCAAAAAATATAGGTCTTTATGCAATATCAGGAATAATGTTTTGGCTAGTAGGTTACAATTTAGCCTATGGTATTCCAGAGGGTGGTTTCATTGGAAATTTCATTCCTTGGTCTGATGCAAGTGCATTAGAAACAGGATATTCTGATGGATCTGATTGGTTTTTTCAAATGGTATTTTGTGCAACAACAGTTTCAATTTGCTCTGGTGCAATGGCTGAAAGAGTTAAATTATGGCCATTCTTTTTATTTGCAGCTATTTTAGCTGGTGTAATTTATCCAATCGTAATGGGTTGGCAGTGGGGCGGAGGTTGGTTAGCTTCAATTGGTTTTTCTGATTTTGCTGGATCGACATTAGTACACTCAACTGGTGGCGCTGCTGCACTCGCCGGTATTATGATACTTGGACCAAGATTTGGTAGATTTACAAAATCTGGTGTACCCACACCTATTAAACCATTTGCAGCTTCATCAATTCCTTTAGTAACAATTGGTGTGTTTGTACTTTGGTTGGGATGGTTTGGATTTAATGGTGGATCTCAATTAGCTCTTGGATCATTCACTGATGCAGTTTCAATTTCTACAATTTTTATTAATACAAATTTAGCAGCTTGTGGGGGTGTCTTAGCTGCAGCAGTAATTACTAGATTAATGTTTGGTAAAACAGATGTAATTCAAATGTTAAACGGGGCAATAGGTGGATTAGTTGCAATAACTGCCGAGCCTTTAGCTCCATCTCCTTTATCTGCAATTTTGATTGGTGCTGTTGGTGGTATGATTGTTGTGTTTGGAACTAAATTATTATTTAGTTATAAACTTGATGATGTGGTTGGTGCCATACCTGCT
>Ga0233439_10004709_pt1 | contig 13048 bp, 11 predicted proteins | sample SI_123_September_6_FD_182713 | JGI IMG/M metagenome (GOLD analysis project Ga0233439, IMG submission 182713) | Seawater microbial communities from Saanich Inlet, British Columbia, Canada - SI_123_September2016_100_MG | ecosystem: Environmental > Aquatic > Marine > Inlet | place: Canada: British... | reverse complement strand
AGGTGTGCCCCGCAGACAGCTGGTCAGTGCGCCATATATCCAGCGGTTTTTCCATACCTTGCCATAAGCCTGGGGGAACCGGTCGGCTTGGGTCGTGGACATCAGCTGAAGGGCCTTGGCCGCCACATGATGAACAAGGGCCGGTTCTGTATTGGTGATGGCGGCTTGTCCAGAATTCATCTTGCGCCAATAAGACAGTTCTTTTTCAACAAAGACCGCCCCTGAGCCAAGGGCGATGGCACGGGATGCGAAGCCATCGGTAAACCCATGAAGTGACGTGTCAAAGTTGCCGATGGATCGCAGCGCCTTGTTCCGGTACACCGTTGCGTTGCCAATCATCCAGGTATCAAAATTCATAAGCAGCTGCGCCACGCGGTTTGGTGGGATATAGCCCAGTTCAGATGGTGGGATAAAACTTTTGTAAGGCCCAAGATCATGGCCATCTTCATCCATCAGACGACACAGGGAGGAACACAGCCCGGCTTCCGGGTGGTGGATGAGCAGGCGAAGGCTTTCTTCAAGAAGATTGGGCATGGTGACATCGTCGGAGGCCGCGAAGTAAACATATTCAGCATCGCTGTCCGCAACGAAACGCACCATATTTGCAACAACCCCCCTGTTTTCTGGCAGGAAAACCGGCTTGATGATGGAATGTTTTGCTGCATATCGCGAGATGATGTCGCGGCTTTCATCGGTGGATGCATCATCAACGATTTGAATTTCTGCAGGGGTGACGGTCTGGTTTAAAAGGCCCTCAATGGATGCGGCCAGAAAAGGGGCATGGTTCCGATTGGCGAGAAACACCCCAAGCCGGCTGGCGGCATCTTCAACAGGATCAATGGGCGCGGTCATCCTTGGGGGTCTGTGGTTTTTCCCGCAATGGTTCGTGCCAGGGCATCTTCCATTGGCGTGACTTTAAAATCGGGAAAGGCCGCACGAATGGCCCCGGCATCAAAATGGCGGTGGGTTATGGGCAGGGGGCGTGGGGTGTGCGCTATCTCAGGAGGCGGGGTGATAAGACCTTTGATCATTTTAGCAAGATCAATAAAGGCAAGTGAATTGCCCGTCACAAGGTTAAGGATGCCATGAGAACGATGCTGGATAACCCGGGTGATCAGGTCTGCCACATCTTCAACAAAGATATGATCGCGGGTTTCTTCGCCATCCCCGCCCAGGGTGATCCGGGCCTCCGATGTGGCTTGCCTGTGAAACCGGTTTGGCCCATAGGAATTGTGGGTGTCTCCTGGCCCGAAAACCATGGTGGGCCGCAATATTGCACAGGGGGCATCGGTGGACGATGCAATCATGATCTCTCGTGCCCGGTGCATGGCGCTGTACAGGTCGGTTGGTGCGGCAGGGCTGTCTTCGTTCACGGGATCATCGGTAAAAGGGTAAACCGCATCGGAACTGATATAGACCACATGCGCGACGGGCTGTTCGCCCAGCGCCCGGAAAATCGTTTCCCCGATGGCCATATTGCGCATGAAGGTCGATATATCTCTTCCTTTATCGGGGGTGATGGCACTGAGGATCACAAGCGTATCACCCGGGGCCAATAATTGGCCAAGCTGTTCGTGGGCACCTTTTCCGGAAAGGTCAATATCCCGGGACCCAATGGCCTGAAAGGCAATGCCATCACGCTCAAGGCGCTGCGCCAAATTTTGGGCAATGAAGCCATTGGCACCAAGCATAACAACGCGCTCCGGTGGTCTGGCATCAGGATTTCCGTGTGTGAGCATTAAGCCCCCTTTGGCCTTACTGGCAGTAATGTCCCTTATGTCCCTTATGTCCAAATAGCATGTTCGCCATGGTGCCGTAAATGGGGGCCATGATCCGTCTAGCTGTCTTGGGGCTTGCCCAGATATTTGAACCACGACCCGGTGGCTGCGGCAATGTTTTCAGAATCCCACAGCGGCGCTTCTCGCCAGTGTTCAATTTGATCGACGATGCGCTGGACCCCTTCTTCAAACGAGATTTCCGGCTGCCAGCCAAGGCGTGTGCTGATTTTGGTGATATCGGCATAGGTGCAATCGGGCTCTCCCGGGCGTTTGGGAATATAGGTTACATCGCCACCAAGAAGTTCGACCAACCGGTTCACCGATTGGGGGTTTCCAGCACCAACATTAAAGGCTTCTCCGATAATATCGGTTTCGGCAGCGGCCATAAAACCACGGGCAACATCGGTTACATAAATGAAATCGCGGGTCTGTGTGCCATCGCCGACCACGGTAAAGGGCTTTTCCGCGAGCTTTTGGCGTAAAAACACGCCAAACACCGCCCCATAGGCACCGGTGGTGCGAGACCGAATGCCATAGGCGTTGAAGATGCGGACCGAATTTACCGGCAATCCATAAACCTTGTTCCAGTGCATCACCGTTTCTTCGCCCAGGTATTTGCTCAAGGCATAAGGGTATTGGGGATTAATCGGGTTGGTTTCCGTGGTTGGGGTATCGGCCAGGCCATAGCAGGATGACGATGCGGCATAGACAAATTTCTCAACCCCTTTGCCATGGTTGGCTGCCCGGGCACATTCCAGCATGCGCGCGGTTCCCTGCACATTGGTAGACAAGTATTCCAGAGGCTGTTCGATGGATGGGACAATGTCGCCAATGCCTGCAAAGTGAAACACATAACGCACGTCTTCAAATGCCGGATCATCCAGAGCAACATCCCGGATATCGAATTCGGAAAAGGTGACATCGGGGTTTGAACTGTGATGGGCAATGTTCTGTGGACGGCCCCCGGTCAGGTTATCGATGATATGAACCTGAAAGCCACGGTCGAGCAGCAGATCGACCATGTGAGAGCCAATGAAGCCAGCCCCCCCTGTTACGACTGCGCGCGCACTTTTTGCCATGTAAGTTTGGTCCTGTTTTTTAAATGATGGTACTCGGTGTCTGAAAGCATCCAGATCGGCTTAGATTACTGTCTGATAATAATTAGTGAGATGCATCAGGAAGTTGAATTTTATAGTCGGCCTTCGTGGCGTCATTGTAAAACATCTGAACCGTTTCCAGAGAATATTCGTCTTGATCTTTGCCAACTAGGGGCAGTTTTTTGAGAAGATCGTTGGTGACCGTGATAATCCCGCACCCGGTCTGATCTGCCTGCAAGATATTAAGAATTTCACGGGGGCTGGCCCAAAGAAGGTCTGCTTTCGGGTGGCGTTCAAGCATTTTGGCCGCACTGGCCATCAGGGGAACCGGATCAATCCCGGAATCGGCGATGCGCCCTGCGAAAATGGAAACGATGGCAAAAACTTCCGGGTTAAGGACATCGGCAATGGCTTGCACCTGTTCCAGTGTGAAAACAGCCGTCACATTGACGGCAATGCCACTTGCTGAAAGTTCCCCGACGAGAGGGGCCAAGAGTTCCCCCTTGGTTGTTGTTATGGGAATTTTTACGTTGACGTTTTTTCCCCATGATGCAATTTCAGTGGCTTGGCGTTTCATTTCATCTGGTTCGTCTGCAAACACTTCAAATGAAACAGGTCGATCGGGAATGGCTTTCAGAACGCGACGGGCAAACGTTACGTAATCCGAAACGCCTGCTGCCTTCATCAAGGTGGGGTTGGTGGTGAACCCCTTGATCAAAGGGTTTTCATACATTTTCACCATGCCATCAAAATCAGCACCGTCAGCGAATATCTTTACTTTAAGATGAGAGACCGTTGTCATGATTATAAGATTCCTATTTTTCTTACCTGTTATGAACGTTCCGGCGTGATCCAGTTACCATTTTGTTTCCTGAATTTGCAGATCGGGATGGCAGACAAGAGAATGCCATATGACGGCCTGGAATGCCTCTGCATGTGGAGTGACACGATCCGGGGCAACAGTGGGGATAACAATAACCCGGTCTCCGGCATGTTTTGCATAGCCGCCATCGCGCCCGACAACCCCATAAACCTTGAGATTTCTGGATTTCGCCAGCTTAATGGCTGAAACCAAATTGGGGCTGACATTCATTTCTAGGTTGCCGCCGCCCACAGATAGAATAAAAAGTGCATCCTGATCCCCGGCACGGCTGGTTTTAAGCCATTCTGAAAAGACAGTTTCCCATCCATCATCATTGGTGCGCGCGGTCAGTTCGGACACATTATCTGTTGGCGCATAGGTCTCAATGCCACAGAGTTTTCGAAAATCATTTACGGCGTGGCTGGCATTTGCAGCGCTGCCGCCAACCCCAAGCACGAACAGGCGCCCGCCTGCCACGCGTAAAGCCACAAGGTCCTGGGCCAGGGCATCGATTTCACCGGGGTCAATCGCATTGGCTATTTGTGCGACTTCATCAAGATATGTTTTGCCATGTGACATTGTAGACACGTCCAGTTTATTCGAAGGTTATGTATGAATAATCGCCACTGTAACCGGTTTTCTGGAATAACCATTCCCATTCCTGGGGGGTGTGAAACGCCCGGCATGTCAGTTGCCAGTACATCAGGTTTACCTTTTCACGTTCATTGCGATAGGCCTCGATGATAATGTGCTTTTTATCCCCTTTACCAACCCGTTCAATTTCGGTCAGGGCTGCCCATAATTCATTAACATAAAGGTTGTGAAGGGTATTGATGGTAAAGACGAAATCAAAGCTGCCTTCTTCGAAGGGCAAACTTTCTGCGGACCCAATTTGCAAAAAAGGTTTCACCTCTTCCTTTGCATTCTCAATTCCGTGGTGTGAAATATCTATGCCAACAATTTCACACCCCGGAATGACCTGGGTGAATTCATAGAGCAAGAACCCTTTGCCGCAGCCAACGTCGAGAATTTTGCTGTCTGGCCCCAGTCCATAATGGCGAACCATGTCTTCTGCCACCACCCGCCAGCGACCATCGTAATGATACCCGCCATAGCCAACATGGCGTTCTCCATCCCAATAGTCCTTTTCAAATTGGCAGGCAATTTCTGCGCATTCCGCCTTGTCATGTTCGACAACGCGCTGAACATAATCGCGTTTGGTTGATTGGTGGATTTTTGAAATGAAATCAATATAGGCCATGGGGTTGGTTTCCTGAGGGGTAAATTGTTTAAGGTTTGTGAATGTAGTCGATGGGGGCTTTGGTGATCGAATCCCAATTTTGATCAACCCAGGACACCACTTCTTCAATCCCTTGTTCAAGGGAAATTTCCGGGGTCCAGCCCAGGGTTTTATGGGCTTTGGCCGAGCTGATAATATAGGCGGCATCCTGGCCCGGGCGTTCAGGCGCAATGTCGACGCTGTCTTCGAAAGAAACGCCCATTTTTTCGCATATTGTGGCAACGATATCGTGGATGCTCACGCCCGATGGGGGGGAAAGATGGTAGCGTTCGCCGATGGTGCCCCGTTTCAGAATGGCTTGTTCACCCCGGGAAATATCGCGCACATGGATAAAGGATTTTACCGCGACCCCACCGCCGTGGAGCTGTAATTTTTTGCCCATCTTGATGTAAATCGCCGTGCGTGGAATGATCTTAAACAATTGCTGGCGGGCGCCATAAACATTGGTGCCCCGCACCGTCATGACCGGAAAGCCATATTGCTGGTGATACACATGATTGATCATGTCAGCCGCAGCTTTGGAGGCGGCATAAGGCGTGGATGGGTTATCAGGGGTGGTTTCGGTCACGGTGCCAGTGCAGCTGCCATAGGCTTCGGGCGAGGAAATGTGCAGGTAGCGTTCAAGGTAATCTTGTTGTCGCATGTGGTTCACAAACCGGGCCAGCGCCACGGTATTGGTCTGGAACCAGTGATCGGGGTGTTCCCATGACGGGGCCACTTCACTTTGGGCAGCAAAATTAATGATATGGGTGGGTTTTTCCCGGTCCAGAAGGGCCAGAAACCCATCGATATCCTTGTTCAGATCGATCTGGTGAAATTGAAATTGCGTGGTATCGGGGCGTTGTCGATACCGCAGCATGAATGGTGGGGCTTCTTCGGACCGGCTAACCCCGATGATAGGATCATCAGCATTTTCCAAAAGCAGATCGATTAAATCCTGTCCGGAGAATGCATTTGATCCGATAACGCAGTATTTTGGCACCTAAAAGCACTCTCTTTGTCAGTGTGTTGATTGGGTATTCTATAATAGATTTATATACCATAGGCTACGGGGTATAAAGGCATTGAGCGCGATAATTTGACCATAAAGGGCGATGGCAAACGGGGCAGGTGGCCAGATTGGCCCCACTGGGAACAGGGATGACATGAATTTTTCAGGTTTTTTAATTAATGCCCGGAACCTTCAGATCGCGGGCTTCGCATTTTTATACGTGGCAGGACTTGTCATTAATGCCAATGCATTGTTTCCATATCTTGATGAGATTAATTATTCGGACGCAATCGTCTATCTCGGTGCCGGCAAGGATTTATTTGACTATGGCGCATTCTGGCCATATCCGCGTGGACCGGGCATTGCCTTCATTTATGCAGTGATTTATGCCTTCATGCCAGATTCTGTGTTCTGGTTGTTGTTGGCGGATATTTCAGGCCGTCTCATTGCCTATACGGTGTTCTTTGTAAGCTCTGCGTTGGTTGGGCGGGAGCTTGCCCATCGCAATTTGGCCCCCGCTCTTTTGATGGTCGGGCTGCTTACAGCACTGCCATTTTTTATCATCCTTCTGCGCAATCCCAGCTATTGGACATTCACGTCTTTCGTGAGCCTGACGCTTTGGGTGGCGCTGAATTATGCCCGTACCCAGAAATTATTACCCCTGATTGCTGCGGCTGCGGGATCATCAATTTGCCTGATGATTCGCCCAGACGTCATTTTTGCAACATCTGCCTTGATCGGGATGATGCTTGTCACCCGTCCCTGGCGCTCATGGCGCATGGGTGTGGTTGTGCTGATGATGGGGGTGATCCCGGCCATATCGGTCGGGGGCTATGTTTATTACTATGGACAGAAAACGGGGGTTTATCTGTTTGGTGGGGGACACAAGCTTTACGACACCTTTGCAAGTTCGCATATGGTGCTTTTTGACGAGAAAGAGATTGCTGGCCTGCATGATTTTGAAATTGCTGCCAAGTCGCGTGCTGAAAGTGCTCGTGTCTTTGGCACAGCTAAAGAAAACAATTATTCAGTTTTTCGTGCCGTTGTTCGCAACCCTTCTGTTTTTGCCGATATCGTCTGGCATAATACCGTCAAGTATAGTTTGCCAAACCTTCGACGTATTTTTGGGCTCAGGGTAATTGTTGATGGCAAACGGGTCGTTGATAATCGTTTAAAATATTTTGCGTTTGTGGTCCTGTTTTTCGCAGCGTTAGGCCTGATCGAATTGTTCCGAAGACGTGAATGGCTGTTGTTGATGATTCTTGCCGTATGGCCCGCAGACCTTGGCCTATACCTTATTACGATTGGGTTCCCAGATTACTTTCCATTCCATTTTATGATTGTTCTTCTTTTGATGGCTGTGGGAATTTGGACAGGGGTTGGGCGACTGAGACAGCCATCCTTGCTGGCCCTGTGGGGGTTGGTTTTGGCGGGGGTTGTTGCCCTGGATTGGAACGCAGGTGGCCGGATTATAGGGATGGCGATCGGTGGGGCAGCTTTGCTGGTTTTAGCGGCCCTATTTCGGCACAAAATTGAAGAATATCGCGCGGCATCTGTATCGGTGCTGGTTGCCGGGCTCATTATTTTTAATCTGCCAACCACTTTTCGGGCCCCTTGGCACATTACGCCAAAGGATGCAGGCTTTCTTGGACAGGCAACCTTTCTCAGGCAACACTACCCACCGCATACCGCAACGTTTGCGCAGCCAGGAACGGCAGTTGTGTCGGCAAAAATGTGGTGGATGCATCCATGGGCAGATCTTGCCAATATTAAATCCCGACAGGACTTTTTGGCCAAAATGAAATTGGTTGGGATGCCTCTTATTTTGATAGATCCAGTTATGCGCGATTACAACCTTTACCAGTCCAATTCCTCTATTCAAAAATATGCAAAGCATTATTATCGAACCGGATATGAGTTTGGGGATGGTGGTTATGCTGTTTTGATCCCTAAAAAAGGGCTCAAAACACTGGTTATTCCACTCAAACGATAAGCTTGTGGGCATTTACCCATGACTCTGTTTTTCAAGAAAATGACGTTAACACCAAGTGTCAGGGGATGGTGTGGATGAACTCTGCTGCCCCCGCTGTGGTCTGCGTCAGGCCAAGCATGCCATCAAGCCCGCCCTTGAACTGCAAACCAAGGTCGCGTAAGTTGTGCGAACGATTGACACCTGCCGACCGAATCTCAACAGGGTATTTCCAGTAAACACACAACTAGAATCTGTTCAAAGAACAGAACGCCAAGGTGGGGTGAATGAGTGAGAAGAAGATTGAACTGTCTGTTGTTTATTCGTTTCGCAACGAAGAAGAAAACATTCCCACACTGATTGAGCGCACCAGAAAGGCCCTGGAAACAGCCGTTTCTGAGTTTGAGATAATTTTTGTCAATGATGATTCTACCGATGAGTCACTAAAGTTACTCAAGCAATTTTCGGATGAGGATTCCCGCATCAGGGTCCTCAATATGTCGCGCCGGTTCGGCCCAACAGAATGTCTTATGGCCGGGCTTAAGTATTCATCAGGCCAAGCGGTTGTTTTTCTGGATTCGGACCTACAAGACCCCCCCGAATTGATCCCAGAGCTTGTGGGTGAATGGCACAAGGGTGCCGATGTTGTTCATACCGTTCGTCGTCAACGAGATGGCGAAACCAGAGCGCGGACAGCACTGACCTCACTGGCCTATCGGTTCATAAATATTTGTTCTGATATTAATTTGCCAGTTGATGCGGGTGATTTTAAACTTTTGTCACGGCGCGCCGTTGAACACGTATTGACCATGAAGGAATCGCGCCCCTATATCCGGGGCTTGATTGCCTGGGTTGGATTACACCAAACCGTCGTAGAATATGTTCGCCATGGCCGTTATGGAGGGACGCCTCATTTTCGCTTTTATGGGACAAGTGCGCTTTTCCAATTGCTCAATGGTCTGACATCAAATTCCGCATTGCCGATTTACCTGATGCTTATATTTGGCGGCCTTCTTTTTGTGATTTCTATGGCGCTTGGTATAGCAGCATTGATCCTGACAAGTGGTCCAGTTGGGGGCATGTCAACTTACACCTTTCTGGCACTCTTCTTATCTATGTGGGGAACCATTCTTTTGGCTCTTGGTGCTCTGGGATTCTATATTTCCAGAATTGACCAGAATGTGCGGAACAGGCCGAACTATATTGTTAAAGATACCATCGGCCTTGATAAGATTTGATCACGGATTGAATCGAAAGAGCCTTTATCTGATGAAAACAAGACATCTTTATAGAACTTCCGCAGTGGTTTGAGTTGCTTGTGACCCAAAGGCATCTACGGCACCTGTCATTTAGACCCGCCCTCTGACGGCTTTGCTAACAGTCTTAGACGCGATTTTGACAAATCCTTTGGAATCAGTATTTTATATGCGTCATTGGGGCCACGCCAGACAACCCGGTAATAATGGTGTGCATATTTTTCTACCATTGTTCCACTACCATAAATGTTATGTGCCTTAAGCATAGGGTCCGTTGCGATGGCCGGCATGCCCACCAATTTCATCATCGCCAGGAAATCTTCTTTCGACTTCACCTTGCCAAGATCTGCCCATGTATGGATCCACCACATATTTGCAGAGATGGGAGCGACGCCGGGAAAGGCAAAAACCGGGGACATAGGGGAATAGTGGTCTCTCAGATATTTTGCTTGGGAAAAAAACCCAATGTCTTCAACTTTTAAATTCATTCGGTAGTTTGTTGGTGGGTTTATCAGGGCAAGACCACCAATGATCAAGGGTGCCCAGATGGCTTGCTGATTTTCCAGCTTCCTGTATTTCCAATATGCAATGACAAATAGAATGCCCCCACCCTTGGCTAAAGAAACAACCCGGTTTGCGTGGTCCCAATCCAACCAGACAACGATCATCAGAACCGCCCCTAAAAGAAGCGTAATTCTTCGATCATTCAGCCTTGATGTGCAGGCCCATAACCCTATGGAGACAAGCATCAGAACAACCATGACATGAAACAGGTAATAGCCAGGAAAGCTGATCGTAAAGAGATATAAACCCATATCAAGCGGCCACAGGCAGACAATGATCAGTTCACTCCATTTGCGACGCCGAACCAATATGGCAAGACCAAAGGCTGCAAATAAGAAGATGAAGAGTGACAAGTACCTGAGCGGGTTCTCGGGCTTTGCTAATCCTACCGCTGGAACGCGAACCCCAAAGGCTGTCATCAGGCTTGGGGCCGTGTACTGGATCGTATTTTGCCAGACGATCCGTGCAAATTGGGATGGGTTTCGGGCTATGGCGCGCAAGACGGAATACTTATTTTCTTCCGCCGTGCCGAAATCACGTTCACTTGCAAGCCTTGCGGCCTTCGCAAGGTTAAAATCCAGTTTTCCTTTTATGTCTTTTTTGTCGAATAGCACCTGCCTGGATGCCTGGAAGGTGTCGTACAGTTTGTGGTCGCCGCCAAATATATAAGCCCCTGTTTGGTGGCCGTATGCATAAATGTAGCTGCTGACCGTTGCTGTTGGGATGCCAGCCAAAAGGACGACCACAACCAGCATGCGCGAGGATCGCCAGGGGCGGGTGATGAACATGACTGCGATTAGGACAGATACGCTGAAGACCACATCTGGCCGTGACATGAGGGCAAGAGTGGAGCCAATGGCCGCTAATAACAGCATAGACAATTTCTGGGTGCGCGCGTAATTCAGTACGGCCCAAAATGTCAGGCTGACAAAGCAAACAAATGTCCAGTAACTGGGGCCAGGCAGCAAAATGAGGTAAAACGGCAGTGCCGTCAGCAGCGCCACAGGCACAAGTGGGTGACAGAGCTTGCGATGGGCAAGCTCCGTGCCGATTAGCCACGCACTGATAAACAGCAGGGTATAGGCTGTTACACGTCCAATAAGATCCGCAGTTAATAGCCAAAATTCGGATTCTGGAATAAAGGGAAAAATAACAGCGTAGAAGAAAGAGATGGCAGGACCACGTGGAAATGGCCATAGCGCATGATAAAGAAAAAGGTTTTTCCCACTTTCAATGTAAATGACTTCATCAAAGAAGTTGATTTGCGGAATCTGAGGTAAAAGATAAGACGAATTGAGAATGAAACCGAGAACATAGAGGAATAGCAGGGCAACAACGGTTCGCCTTTTGTAAAATCTGTTTGCGTATGTTTCCAAAATTAAACGGAGCCTCTATATTTTCTTTGATTTCTGCGCAAACACTTTTCTGATTTTACAAATTTAGATCAATGAAATTAATTAGCTACTCTATTCCAAGGCCATGGCCTTGTGAAGCACATCCAGTTTGCGTCGTGCCTTGGCCAGCTGATCTTTCTGGCGCTGGGCCGTTTCATCGGGAGATTTGGCAGCAGCAAATTGCCGCCGCCGCGTTGCCACAGGCAGAAAATCGCCAAGGATGATACACAGCCATTTGCATCCATAGATCGGCAAGAGAAGCTTGACCCGCGTTTTTGTGGCATCGGGGTTGGGCGTTAATGCGGCAATGGCATCGGTGAAGCCATCAAGGTACGAATGGGGCACGGGCACGGCAACCTGGTTGAAAAAATCGCCAACCAATTTTGCTGGGTCATCCCAACCCGCATATTCAAAATCGAGGAAGCGAACGGTGCCGTCTTGATCCAGAAGGGCATTGTGAAACCCGAAATCCGATGGTGACAGGCAACGGTCTGCCATTGAAATGGCACCAGACAGAACAATGCCGGCATTGGTTGCCGCCTCACGGGTGCTTTTGGATAATGCCTTCCAGAACGGGATCAATTCGTCTGCTACAAATTGTCGTGCTTCTGCCCCTTCCGGGCTTTTGTCGTCAATGGTGGAAAGCCGTTCCATGCGTTGATCTACGGTGGTGAGGTGGTCCGATAGCGAAAAACAGGATTCCGAACCAGCCGAAAGATCGGTGGCGTCTTTTTTCGTGCGCAAAGCATTGAGCGAGGCGATAAAAGCGTGGGTCTGGGACATGATGTCATCGGTAATGTCATCGGGTGTCATGACCCGCCCTTCGACCATGGTGTAGAGGGCAATGTTGGCGTCGGGGTCTTTGGCAAGGGGTTGGGGCAAAATATCAATTTTGTGGCCCCAGGCGAACTGAAGGAATGAAAATTCCTTGCCCAGTCGATCGCGTTTGTCTGCTTGGTCACTGAAATAGTGTTTAAGCACCACCGTCTGGTTCTTGAAAACCATTCGGAATAGGCGGTTATTGCCCCCGCCGTCCATTTCTTCGATGTGTTCTACTTTGCCAAGATTGCAAGACCGAGCAAGGCTTTCAGCCACATCGCGGGGATCAGATTGGGTCATGGCGTGTCGCCAGCATTTGGACCAAACAGAAAATTAGTGATGTCAGCCCATGATTTTGCGCGATGCACCGGGGTTGCAACAGGGCGTTCAGCGCCGGGTTCGAACAAAATCTTTGTTGTATCGGGTGGGAAACCCGGTTCGGCCAGAAATTCAGGCAGATCATCTATGAAATGGGTGCAGCCAAGGGCGCCAATGCGTTCAAGCTTTAATTCTTTTGTCGGTTCGAAAAAAGCCCGATCAACGGAAAGCCCTATCCCTTCCGGGTCAAACACACCATTGGTTTCAAGCCAGCTGCGGGCCGCAGCAGGCAGGTCGTATTGCGGGCCCCGATAAGGAAATTGGGTTTTGTGGCTGATGATGAAGACATCAATGCCACGGTTGATGGTTTGCTTCAGAAAATCGAAGATGCCTGGAAACGGTTTGGCCAGTTCCATCCGGGTGCCATAGATATAGCCTTGCAGTTCCGTCCAATCATCTTCGCGGTCAATTTCTCGTAAATGGTCGCGCACGGCTTCCTTTGTGGCAGGGATGGATTCGGGGATCAGTTTTTTTTCGCATGCTGCAATGTGGAATACAGGATCGTAGCAGACGATGGTGTTGTCGAAATCGATGCCGATGCGCATGATTGCCCCCTATCGCCCCTAATCGAGTGACATATCAATCAGCGGCCTTCCGATACGGCCAGCTTCAAGATCATCAAGGGCGTTGTTGATATCGG
>Ga0233439_10004708_pt1 | contig 13048 bp, 14 predicted proteins | sample SI_123_September_6_FD_182713 | JGI IMG/M metagenome (GOLD analysis project Ga0233439, IMG submission 182713) | Seawater microbial communities from Saanich Inlet, British Columbia, Canada - SI_123_September2016_100_MG | ecosystem: Environmental > Aquatic > Marine > Inlet | place: Canada: British... | reverse complement strand
CTATTTCTGTCTCTACATAAGCGGTGGTCGCTATTCTTGTAGAATTATTTCCTTGAGCTTGAGTGGGGGCAGTGGGGTTTCCTGTTAGGGCGGGTGAAGAAAGGAACGCAATATCAGCAACATTAGAAAGATCAGCAGAAGAAATAAGTCGGTTTTCATAATCTCCTGCACCATTCTTAACCAAGAAATGCTTATCCGCACCTCCCGCAATCGTCACATTACTAAGATCGTTTAGCCCCGCAGTAGAAGCTAAGAAGAACCCTTCAGCTTTTACAGAAGCAGTTCCAAGACCTAGAGTTGTTCTTACTGCTCCAGCATTAGCATCGTCTATAATAGAGCGACCAAATTCAGAAATACTCGTAGTAGAAAAAACATCTGCTCCTGTGGCATAGATCATCTTATCCGCTACTGTGACGACCCCTGCAAGAGCCGTAAGAGTAGCATCTAAACCTTGATATGTGCCCCCAAGATTAAGAGTTAAAATATCAGCATCTATTTGATCATCCACATAAGCAGTCGTGGCTACCAATGTAGAATCATTTGAAGCACCTTGTGTGGTTGCAGTTGCCGTAGCTCCTGTCAAATCCACATCGCCTGTGAAAGTTTTATCTCCACTTAAAGTTTGGTCACCATCTAATAAAGAGATGTTTGCAGTATTAGTGAGATCAGTGGAGGCGAGACTAACCGTTGCTGTGATCGTTCCGTCATTTGCACCTTCAGTGTCATCATACGCAAAGGTGAGATGAGTATTACCTGCGTTATTCGCAGTAAACATTGTACCTACGAGATCTTCAATTTGCTCATCAGTACGACTTACATCATCATCAACAACAAGATTCCCACCAGCATTAAATTTAAGAATCTTCCCATCAGCTTTATTTGAAGTATCAACATCAGACAAGATATTGATCGAACCTAGAGCAGTAACATTAACACCCGAAATTGCGGGTAGTCCATTTGCACCTAGTTCAACAACATCCCCATTTGCGACACCTACATCTTTTTGAGATGCTGTACCCAAGTTGAGGGTTGTGACCTCAGTCTGAACATAAGCTGTGGTGGCGATTTGGGTTGTGTTCGTACCTTGATTTGCAGTTGGTGAGGTAGGGGTTCCTGTAAGATCGGGGTCACTTAAACGAGCAATCGTATTATCGACAACAAAGTTTAGTTTCCCACCTGCATCGTCATAAGAAACAGTAATATCTGTTTCAGTATTACCTGAAACCATACCTCCAACGAGATCTTGCACTTGCTCGTCAGTTAGCTGAGTATTTGTGTCTGTCTCATCGGCTTGAGTTATTTCTCCTGCAACAACTTTAAGAATCTTTCCATTAACTAATGCCCCACCTAAAGCGACATCATTTAAGTCATCAATACTTGAATTGGAAGCGAGGAAATCACCCGTTGCATTTGCAGAGGCAGTACCGAGATTTGAGGCAGTAATATTTCCTGTGAGTTCTAAAGCCCCTGTAATCTTAGTATCCCCTACGACATCTAGGGGTACAGTGGGAGCGTTTTGAAAGATACCGACTCGATCCGTCCCACCATCGGAGAAGATTGCGTGAGTTTTTGTGCCTGTTTCGACTCTGAAGTCGATTCCATTTCCTGCTTCATTAATAACGACATCATTGTGGAAATCCACTTTAAAGTTGAAAGCAGAAGGTTTGTTGAAGACAATATTTTCACTATTGTCTGTCGTATTAAGAGTGATATAACTAGTATTACCCTCTTTGATCGAGAAGGCAGAAGCAGTGTTATCTGTCATAGAAACTGAAATTGTAGTTCCATCAGCAGAAATAGTATCTAGAGAAATATCTCCCACATTAGTGATATTAAAGTCACCGAGGGATATATCATCAGAAAATGCGACAGAGCCGTCTGCGAGAGAAATATTTGCAGAGTTGGAAAGATCAGCAGAAGAAATAAGTCTATTTACATATTGACCCGCATTATTTCTCACTAAGAAATGGAACTCTGCTCCTCCTGCAATGGTGACATCACCTAAATCTGTAAGATTTGTAGCACCACCACCACCAACACCGGGGACCCATTCACCTGCCGCATTGTCCCAAACAATCGTATTTCCATCTGCAAGACCCGTTAGGTTTACATCAGAAATAAGACTTAGATTTAGGGTAGCATTTTTCCATTTCCCTGTGGCTAAATCATACTGCAAAAACTGATCGTCAGCTAAACCTGCAATCGTCACATCGGATAATGCTGAGAGTTGGGCATTTCCACCGAGAACTGCATTACCTACAACATCTTGCACAAATTCTGTGGTTGCAATTCGATCTGAACTTTCAGCGAGGGCGATCCCACCTTTTATATTAAGAGTCCAATCTCCCCCTGCCCCTAATAAATAGTCTTGTTGTGCTGTTGAGGGGCCTGGAACGAGTCCATCCGTACCCGCTTGAACTCCATTAGTGCCTGAAAATGCTGTTAAAGCTATACTTGATCCACCTGTGTTAGATGTGCCTGTGCCGAAAGAACTCATAGTTGGACTCCTTTAATTTTTATCTCTACTTCAATGGGGGTATAAAATAACAATCAACAAACAAAGAACATTGAAAGAAAATAGAATGGAAAAAATCATACTTTCCCCACCCTTCAGCAACCTTAAGATTCTTAGCCCCCCGAAATCAACTCGTATACTTGGGACTTACACCTTAGAAAGAAGAAGAGGATTATGGAGGGTTTTAACGACCCTCAAAAAAACAGAGGACGGTTGGGTAAATAACGTAAACTTAAGAAATGGGGGTGTTGAAACAGCTCCCAATTCCAAAAACATTATTTCTGTAAGTGTCTTTGATCAGTCCGAATGGAAACCGATAATCTCCGAACTGAAAAAGAAAGAGAAAATACTTGGCGTTGAGGTGAACCTTTCTTGCTCCAACCCTCAAGTAAAAGCGATTCCTTCTGAGTCTTTGTCTGAACTGAAAGAATGCTTTGAACACGTCATTGTAAAAACACCACATTTTGCATCTTTGTGTTTTTATTTGAGGCTCATAGATTTAGGAGTAGACACTCTCCATATTTCAAACACCCGACCTTCAGAAAGAGGGGGCATTTCAGGTTCGTCTCTCGTACTCAGGAACTTAAAAAAAATAAGAGAGGTTAAATCTTTCCGCCCTCACGTCAAAGTCATAGGAGGGGGGGGCATTTATGACCTTGAGACACTTTTAAGATATGAAGAAGCAGGAGCTGACCATCTTAGTTTGAGTACCATTTTACTAAGCCCTCTTAAGGCTAGAAAGATAGTGAATCAGTATTATGAAAGGAAAAGGTATCTTCGTTGAGTTAAACAAACTTTAGAAAGAAAAACATCCCGTCATCATTCATAACCAATTCATCACTAAAGGCTTCTTCAATAAGACCCTTTTCAACTATTTTTCTTAACGTATTTCGATAGATCTCTGCATTAGCATTCATCTCTCTTTTGTATCTAGCTTTTAAAGGAATCCCAAAATCTTGAGTGTTGACCTCTAGCCCTCTTTCCGTAACTTCCATCAACCCTTCTAACTTTGATTTAGAGAAAGCGTTTTTCAGCTCAAGAGCAGTAAACTCAACGGTGTTTGCGACTAAAGTATCAGCACCAATGATCTCTAATGATTCCTCAGTGAGCTTAAAACTCTTAATTAATCTCTTTACCTCTACCCTAGCCTCTAAAAGAGCGTCTGACTTAGCTGACTTTAATCCCTCAGAGATCTCAACAGTTATTGTTTTTTTGTTTAAGTCAAAAGTACACCAAAGATTCTCTTGGTTAAACATTTTCTTAATCTTTTCAAACGTAGACTTATTCATGACTATCTCCTTCATGTGAGCTTTAATGTTTTGAAAGATAAACAAACTACTACCCTAAGAAAAAATAGCTATTTAAACTTAGGGTAAGGGGTTTTATACGATAATATCGTACTTCAAGTCCCCTGTAAAAGCAGTCGATAACTCTAGCGTAAAGCCTGTAGTAGTTCGGCTCTTTACCCTCACAAAAACAAAGTCATCTACAGAGAAGACGACTCTATATGATGTGTTGGGCATAGGTGTGTCGAAGTTAACGCTTGCTTCAGATTGATTAGTTAAAGTTAAAGAACCTGTTAAAGTTGATATGTTCGACATAATAAACTCCAATTTAGAAATGGCTTCATTAATAGCTTTCTGCACAGCTAAAGGATAACTCCCCGAATAAGCGAGGTTATCTTTTGACACGTTAGATACGGATATTGAGCCATATTTATTTGCACTAACAGTGAACTTAAAAAAGCCTAGAGTTGTTGGGTGATTATAAGAAAGAGAAGTTTCTTGTAATATCATTAGCCTTCCTCCACGAAGTAGCCTTTACCTTTAAGGTAAGCCATGAGAGATACGATTTTGAAAGGATCATTAGAGGTCACTATAAGTTTGTTGTCTTTAACAATACAGACCCAATCCTCTTTATCTTTTATGGTTCTTAAAAATCTCTCAGTAAAGTTAGCGTATCTAGGGTAGATAGTGATCGAATACTCTTTCTGAATAATCTTTGAGATCCACTTGTCAGCTAACTTCTTACCGATAATGCTTATAGAAGAACTTTCCTTTTGCTCTCCTTTTTTTCGCTCTTTCTCAGCAGGGTTAGATTTAGGTTGACCGTGTTCAGAGCTTGATGAACTTCGGACAGTTCTTCGATCTTCGCTAATGAGTTTAGACATCTTAAAAACCTATACCTTACTTTCCCTTGAGATTCTCCTATGATTCTAGCCGCATGGCTCTGACTAGAATAGAGATAAAGAAGTACCATTACCTTAATGTCCTTCTTATCAGAAAAGTATCGAGAAAGTGTTTCCTCTAAAAAGATTTCAGAGAACAAAGGTATTGTTAATAAGACTTTAAGTCTATCAATAGCTCTATTAACTCTGTAATGAATGTTGGGTTGTGTGTACCCAAAGATTTTGCCCAATGCGGATTGTGGGACTCCTTTAAGAATGTGAAGGTCAATCATATCCGCTTCTATGGGGCTGATCCTACCCATGTGATCAACAACACTAGAAAGTCTCTGTGTCATTTCTTCATCTATCTCTTTATGATAAGAGGGGTAGTTGCTTAAAGAATGTGCATTGGAAAAGATTCTTTCCATTATATGACTATCCATTGTGGTCTCCTATAGAAAAAACATCAACAGTAACAATAACTTCTGCACTTCTTAAAGTCAGAAGTATCGTGTAGAAGCCTCCGTTCAGCCCTTCATTCTCTTGGATTATTGTTTGGACTACCCCTGAACAACCTTTAAAGTCCCCTTCTATTATCCCAACACTATCACCGACTTTATAACTCCCCCCAAGTTTATAAGCCTCAGAGATCATTTCTTTCAGATCTTTATCTGAAATAGTCCCTTGGCTGATCATATCACTAACGCTGTCATACTGACTGATCATCTTCTCAATATATAAAGATCTCGCAAGATCCCAATAAGAATTTGAAGGGTATCCCGACTTAACAAAAATATACCCTTCAATCAAGAAAGTCGCTTTTGTTGAGCCACTTCTTAAAATTGGAACATAAATGTCTTGTGCGCTAATATTTGATAACGAGCTGAGTCTTTTAACTAACAACCCAAGTTTAGCTTCTTCTTCTCCTTTAGGGGAGGTTTGCATGACGACCCAAGATACAGTTCTTCTCATCAATGGCATACCTCCGTTAAGGGGAAAGTTATTTTTTTGGGATTGAACCCTTATAGTTTTTTACCCAAGATGCGAACAACATCAACGACACTTCTTGAGTATTTTCTATTGTTTCTTTATTTGGGGGTGCGTTTTTTCTGTTTACAGGGCTAGGAGTTGAATTTCCAACCTCATTATTTTTTTTGCTTTCTTTCTTTTTTTCTTCTTGAGGGGAGACCGACCCCCCCGCCATAATCCCGTTAGAGAAAAAGTTAACCCCTTTTGACCACTTTAAGAGTTCACATTTAAATAACGCTTCAGTTGATTTCCTCGGCTTAGAAGAAATCGCTTCCGCTAAATGGATTAGACCCTCTCCCTTCTTCTCCCAAGCTTTAGAAAGAATATCCTTATTCCAATACGGAGGTGGAGTACCTGCACCAAGACCAAGGCCAATCGAAAACATCGTTGCAGAAAGAAGCCTGTCGAAAGCGATCCCAACAGGAGTGCTTGATAAAACCTCATCGGAAATTCTGAGGATGTCTGCCCCCTCACTCACTAAAAGTTTACAGATCAAGTCGTTTCTATCTACATGAAGATAAGAACGCACTGCTTCTAATGTGATCTTCTTAGAGTTAGAAGAAGCAACACCCTCAATAGCTTTTAAAGCATCCCGAATATGCCCCTCAGTAAAGTCTGCAATCAAAACTAAAGCTTCTCTGTCATATTCAAAACTTTCTTGTTCACACACCCAAGAAAGACGATCAGCAATTTCTTCAGAGTCAACATGGTGAATGATAAATGCAGGAGCGCATCTTGAAAGAACAGTGGCTCTCATTTTTTCAGGCTCTGTTGTACAGAAAATGCAGACAAGTCTCTTCTCTTCTGAACCCTTCCGATTATCCTCCATAGGTTTTAAAAGAGCGTCTAAAGCAGACGTTGAAAGCTGATGAGATTCGTCAAATAGATAAAGTTTTCTTCGACCTGAGAAAGCATTGTAATCAATCTCACTTAAGACTTTCTTAACGTCTTCTTTACCACTGTTTGTTGCAGCATCCACTTCAATAAAAGCATCACTCTCTCCCGAAAGCATACTTTCACAGCTTGAACACTTATTACAAGGCTCTCCATCAATAGGATTTTCACAAATTAAAGCTCTTGCTAGTATTCTCCCAAGCGTGGTTTTACCCGACCCAAAAGGCCCTGCAAAAAGATAAGACTGCTTCCATCCTGCATTCTCTGAAACAAGCCCTTTTAGGGTCTTTATTGAGCCCGATTGACCTAATACATCTTCATAGTTTTTGGGTCTATACTTTGTATCTAAACTCATTTTACCTCTTATATAATTTGGGTTAATACACCCTTATACATATAAGATTATTGAGCTACTGACCAACGAATTGTCTCGGTCAAGTTATTTTGGAAAGTTAAAGTAAAACCTGTAGAAGTTCGTGCAGAGATAACAGGGAGTATTCTTTGAGAGTTAGGCTCTATGTTAATCGAATAGCTATCTGAAGAAAGAGGGCAACTAAACTCAATAACTTTCTCAAGTTCGTTATCAAAGACAACTTGACCACGCACATTCTCTTTTATGAGCTTGCTCGTTGCATCCCCTGTAATAGAGTTAGCGTTACCTGACAAAGAAAGAAGTGAATCGACAAGCGTAACCTCTAAGACTTGAGCTGTGGAGATATAGGATCTTTGAGTCATATTAGAAAGACTAATACTCGGTAAATCCCCACTCACAATCTCACAAGAACTAGCCCCACTAACCGCAATCAAACCTGACCCAAAAAATAGATTACTGTGGAGGTACAAAGAAGAACTCTGAACTGATAAGAAAGAAGAAGTTGGGTGTGCCGTATTGTCAAAAGTACAATCGTAAAAAGAAACTTTCTTTGAGGTATCTGTAGAAGAAACATTAATAATCGCAGGGTTGTTGTTACCCAACAAATCTTTTAAGACGAAGTTCAAACCACAGCATTTTAAATCGAAAGAAGTTAAAGAAAGGCAGGGTGCATCATTTGATTCAATAACAACAGAACCTCTACCTAAAAGAGCAACAGGTTTAGTTATGGAAAGAGACTCAGAGTAAGTACCTTCATAGACAACGATAAACCCCCCTGTTTGTGGGAGGAAGTCTATGGCTTCTTGTATGGCACTAAAGTCTCTACCATGTGTAGTTTTAGAGACTGTTACAACATTGGTTATACTTCTTTCTGAGAGTAGATTAGATAAGGAAATATCACCTACCGCAGAATCGTAAAGAACAAGTTCGTTTGATGTACCTCTATGGATATTAGGTAAGTTTGCGGTACTTCCAAATTGAATCTTATCTGCTTTTATTGGATTCATCTTCTCACTCCTATAGTCTTTTGAAAGGGCAAGATATAGAGATACTATTTACTTTTTAACTTCGCTTCATACCTTTTAACCGCCCTATAACAAGAACTCCTATCGCTAAACCCTGCAATTTTTGCGGAGATTAGATAGCTTAATCTCCGCTCGGTTCTTAATTTATATGCAAAAGCAGGTCTACGATCCACAAAAGGATTTGGTATCCCTTGGCTCTCGCAATATTTTTTAACCCTAAGATAAACTTTGTCTTTATGTAGACTCATGAGTGAGGATATGTCCTTCACATTCATACCATTTTTGTATAAAGCATATAGATAATCCCCATTATACTTTCTTTTAGGTAGAGGGTAAGGAGATCCTGTTAGTCGAGCGTACTTTACGACTCTATACTTAACTTGATCTTTCTTGATCCCAAGAGCCTGACTTATTTCTCGGTAAGTCATACCCTGTGAATAAAGGCTGTAAGCCTGTGTCGAAATTGAATCTAGTCTTCCCAAATTTCGTCCCACCAACAAGCGCAATCCCATTTACTCTTAGTGATATGGTGATGTCCAATCACACCACTGAAAGAGTTCTCTAAATAAGAGCGATCAACTACACCATGATAAACGTCACCTTCTAAAGATTGTCCGTCAGAACCTCTAGGACACTGATAAGGTATATCAAGAACATCGCACAAAGATTTAATCGCCTCTCTCACAGCGAGTGCGACATCAGGGTCTATAGTTAAGACTCTTTTATCTCCTCTTCCGCTATTGTTTGCCGTAATAGAAATCGAGTAGCCTTTCTTTGTGTAATGATCTCTCCACTTTAAGCTAGGCTGTTGACATATATCAATACCCACCGAGTAAGAGTTAGCCCACCCTGCGTGCCAGCTTTTATGGGAAAGGTCGAGATACTGATAAATTGTAGGATCTCCATCAGGAGAAAGACCAACCCCTGCATGAGAGCTTACTTTCCTGTCGGGGTTTGAGAATATCCTGTGACAATGAACGGGGTCTAAGCCCCCCCAATGCACCACAATAAAGGTAGGCTTTCTTCCTTTCCTACTTGAGAAATGACCAAATCGGTGAAGGTCTAACCCTCCGTATTGATCAAAGTTCACCACTTCAACATCAGGGTCAATATCAACATTGATCCTTCTGTCGTTTAATGTCCAAAATGGTTGGGTATCATCTACATGGTCAAATCTCTTGAGGAGAGCTGACCATGTACCCCGACCCATCTTCCCATCAACTTGAGAACTTGCACCGAATGTGTCTTCTTGGAAGGATTCGACTGCAAGTGCAAAGTCTTTAGAATCATAAGGTGAGTTTAAATTCGGATATACATCTATAGCTGATTGAGGGATACAACCCCCCCAACCTACGCTCTGACTTGCTTTCTTATTATAAGAACAAGCACTCTTTCTAGTTTGTGACACAATACTTGACATAACTTAACCTTTCTTTAGTGGTGATAAAATGAGCTTTAGACAATTCAGTAGAGATATAGAAGAAATATCCAAACTAATGGTGTGTTCTCACGCTTCGAGCGGGAAAACTGTAGCAATATCAAGAAATAATCAAGTATTTACTAATTTATCAGCGAAATCAACTCTGAACCAATGGAAACCCCAACATAGAGTAGTTCAAAAAGGCTTTTTAGACGTTATGGGCAGTGGTGATGGGGGTAAGTTAGGGTGTTTTATGACGATCTCACTGATGAGATCCCTAGCGAAACATAAACATGGAGGACACCCTGACCTCACTAAAGAGATTCTTTCTTATTTACCTGAGATAGAAAATCGAATAATAGCCCAATCTAAGGAAGCACAAAAAGAACAACTAGTAAACGTAGGGGAGGGTTTAGAGTTTGCTGATCAACTCGCAGATGCTGTTTTTCTTTCGGGTGCTGAATCTCATATATCACTTGAAAAATACGAAGGGGTTGGGTGCGAAGTTATAGAGTCAGAGAGCTTTTATTCAGACTCAAAAAACCATCACATCCAAGAGCAAACCACACTGAAAGGCCCAATGGTTGCCTTAATCCCAAAACGCATATCTAAGTTTGAAGATATAATACCCCCATTAGAACTTATGGGGTCTTTCCCTAACAGACCTTTAGTGATCTTTTGCCCTATGATTAGGGGTGAAGCCCTAGCTACTCTGAAAAGAAATAGAGAAGAAGGTGTAGTAGAAGCCTACGCAATAGAAGCACCTTTAGTTACATGGGGTAAAGGTTGGTTAGAAGATGTAGCTTCCTTCACAGGAGGTACTTTATATGACCCGTATATTTATTCAGAGTTTAAGATTGAGTTCTTCGGTTCAGCTAGAGAAATAACATTAAAACAAAATGAGATGATTATTGACCCTTACGATGATCACGCAGAAGTAACAGGTCGAAGGATAGAGCAACTTTTACATGAAGCAAACAACTCCCCTCATTCACATACTCAAGACCTTTGGAGAAAGAGGGCTTCAATGTTGGGAGGTACTTTAATAAGAGTGAAAGTGGGCGGTGTTACCGAAGGGGAAGCACGATTGAAAAGATCAAGAACTGAAAAAGCCCTGTTAAATATGAACCTTATGTTAAAAAATGGATACGTTAATGGTTCAATACCAATATTAGCTAGCATACAAGGTATCCACCCCATTATTGATAAAGCACTTATTTCTCCTTTAAGGGTAGTAGGGATAAACAAGAACACAACCAACTTAGAAACTATACTTAACACCTATAAATGTCTGTATGAGCCTTTCCCAACAGAAAGACTTTTATATCTTGTGAGGTCAAGTTTCTCAGTAGCGACTACCTTATGTTCAGTAGCAAAAATAGTCAGGAGTAAGAAATGAATTGGTATTATTTCTCTCGAAATGAGGATACTTTGACTTTAGTTCCTAGAAATAAAATGGGCGTGAGACCCAATGACGCACAAAAAGGGGATGAGTACACTCCTTGGTATAAGAAGTCTGAACACCATGATGATTCTCATGTTCATGTAAAAGGGATAAATGAACAGGATGCTGAAAGAAGAGCAAAAGAGAGGATCAAAAAATGATTGAAATAAAGATAGGTGATTGCACCCAAAGACTTAAAGACCTAGAAGATAACTCTGTTGATGCTGTTATCTGCGATCCTCCTTATGGACTAAAGTTTATGTCAAAAGGTTGGGATGACATAGGAAACGGAAGTCAGCAAAGGGAATGGCATAGAAAGTGGCTTACAGAAGTTCATCGAATCTTAAAACCAAATGGAGTCCTTAAGGCTTTCAGTGGTTCAAGGACTTTCCATCACTTAATAGCGATGATGGAAGAAATAGGTTTCTCAGATTTGAGTGTTGAAGCCTGGAGTTACGGAAGTGGATTCCCGAAATCTCATAATGTGAGTAAATCCATAGATAAACACTTAGGTGTAGTGCGAGAGGAGGTGGGTGTTGTTAAAGGAATGGGCAAACAGAACCCTGAGTGGAATGGTACTGCACAGGGTAGATCTGAAAACTATTTCAAGCCAGAGTATATTCTGACAGCCCCTACATCCCAACTTGCAAAGCAGTATGAGGGATGGGGTACGGCTCTTAAACCCGCATGGGAAAGTATTTGTATTGGGATTAAAAAATGATCATCACCATTCTTAGAAAACCCTTAGAGGGTACAGTAGCTGAGAACACTCTTAAACATGGTTGTGGGGCTTTGGATATAGACTCTACTCGTATAAGTACATCAGACAATCTTAATGGGGGAGCTTATGCTGAAAACCCCACCGAGAGAGGTGGGGAGGATATGTGGACTTCAAGTCGTGAAGCTGATTCCAACTGTTTTCGGAGAGGTGGTGCAGGAGATTATGAACAACCGAGTGGGAGATGGCCAGCTAACTTTATTCTTACCCACAAAGAAGATTGTGAGTTAAGAGGAACTAAAAAAGTTAAAGGGCATAAAGGCTATCCAAATGGTCCCGGTGGTATTTGGTCTAAAGAGTACCAAGACAAACACCAAAAGGATCGTAGACTTACAGATGTGAAAACTGTCAAAGACAATGAAGCGTGGGTGGGTCATGCAGATAAAGATGGAGAAGAAACTATATCTGATTGGGCTTGTGTAGAGGGTTGCCCTGTTCAAGAGTTAGATAGTGGTGGAGCTTCTAGGTTCTTTAAACAATTTAAGAAAGAGAATGACCGATGAAAGACATGATTGAATACTTTAAGACAATGATCACACCTCCAGTAGAAGATGCCTGTATTATTGTTGCACACCCACAAGAAATAGATTTCACACAATATCTAAAAGTGGAGAAACAAGGAGCAGGTTCAGGGGCAATTATTGATATGAAAGAACCTCTTGCTCATGGAGTGATCTTACTGTCAGAACCTACGGATGAACAAAGTAAAGAAATATTTAAAATCTTAAAACCGGGTGGTCATGTCATCCTTATCCCCGAAGACATTGGATATAAGGGAGTTATTTCCCTTGAAGATACAGGGTTTGAAGTAAGAGATGCGATCTTTGTTGCAGATGGGGAGAGCGATTTCTATTACTGCTCGAAAGCAAGTAGGTCTGAAAGAGAAGAGGGTCTACCTCCAAAAGACGAAGGTAGAGCAAACTCCCATCCAACAGTCAAACCGATAGAAATAATGAAATGGTGTGCTAGAGATATAAAACCCAATTCCAAAGTCGTAGACCCATTCTTAGGGTCAGGCACTACTGGGATTGCGATGTCTCGTTTAGGACATGACTTCGTAGGTGTTGAACTCCAACCCGAATACGCAAAAATCTGCGAAGCCCGTATTAGACATTGGATGCCCATCGGGACAGAGATTGAATCTGAAGCAGAAGTAGGGAAGAAAGAAACTGAAGAAGGAGATACTATTTCCATCTTTGATTTATTCTAATACTTCTCGTACCAACGCTCTTTCTTGTGGCTAGGGTCTTCTATTGGAACGGGGATAAACCACGTTAAAGTTAAGATTAATATTAGAGTGAGCAACATAAGCCTTTAATACAAAGGAAGTAAGAGCATATTTGCCCTACGATCCCCAAAACCAAACCAAGACTTAAGCTTAGAAACCCCCGTATTGAAAGTTT
>Ga0233439_10004706_pt1 | contig 13055 bp, 13 predicted proteins | sample SI_123_September_6_FD_182713 | JGI IMG/M metagenome (GOLD analysis project Ga0233439, IMG submission 182713) | Seawater microbial communities from Saanich Inlet, British Columbia, Canada - SI_123_September2016_100_MG | ecosystem: Environmental > Aquatic > Marine > Inlet | place: Canada: British... | reverse complement strand
CCATGCAACAAGACAACCCTCAAATGAAAATTACCTGCCTCGACTTTGAGGGAGTTCTGATTCCAGAAATTTGGATCGGTCTGGCTGAACGAACTGGGATTGAGGAACTAAGACTGACCACCCGAGACATCACTGATTACGATGAATTGATGTGCTATCGTTTGAAAATATGTGATGAAAAAGATCTGAGAATTCAGGATATCCATGCGGTTGTTGACCAAATGGATCCTCTTGATGGAGCAATCGATTTCCTTCAATGGCTCAGAACCGAATGCGAAGTAATCATTCTATCGGACACCTTCAGAGAATTTGTGAGTCCGTTTTTGAATAAGCTCAGTCAACCAACTATTTTCTGTCATACTTTGGAAATTGATCAAGCAGGCAGGATCACAGATTACCTGCTCCGCCAGCAAGATCAGAAGCGGCAAGCGGTTAATGCTTTGAAAAATCTCAATTTTCGGGTTATTGCCGCTGGAGATTCGTACAACGACATCTCAATGCTTCAAAGTGCTCATCATGGGATCTTCTTTAAGCCCACCCAAAAAATCACAGAAGAATACCCTTCCTTTCCAGTGACTCAACAGTATGCAGAATTGAAATTGGAACTGCAGAAGCATTTCAATGGCTAACAACCGCTTTCAGAGGAAGCCAAAATTTCAGCATAGGAATCACGAATGGCTCTATGGAATCAACGTTGTTGAAGCTGCTGTTTCAAGTTCGTACCGCAAGCACTTTGCTATGTGGGTTAAGCATCCAGTTGGAGAGAGAATCCAAGGGCTTCAAAAAGCTGCTAAAGAACGTGGAATTTCCATCAAGAGAGCTACTCCTGAGATCTTTGGAATGTACTGTCCGGATGGGGTACATCAAGGAGTACTGTTGGAGTGTAGCGCTCGACACTTGGAGACTCCAAATTCACTTCCAGCTACTCAAAAACTAAACCCATTTTATTTGGTTTTGGATCAAATCAAAGATCCTCAAAATTTTGGTGCTATCTTAAGATCAGCTGCATTCTTTGGCTGTGCAGGATGCATTATCACCAAAGACCATAGTCCCGGTGTGACTCCTGCTGTGTCCAAGGCCTCTGTTGGTGTAGCTGAATGGTTCCCAATCTTTGAAACAACTAATCTTGCTCGATTTCTGACAGATCAAAAGAAAAACGGCTTCTGGATAGTTGGCTTGGCTAGCGACGGTAAAACGGAGTTACGAAAACTTGAAAGGGATCGTCCACTGTTGCTTGTTCTAGGAAATGAGGGAAGGGGTCTTCGCCAGTTGGTGAAACAGCAATGTGACTGGGATGTGCGTATAGATGGAACAGAAGAAGTAGAATCACTGAACGTCAGCACAGCAGCGGCTCTAGCTTGCTATCAACTGAGGATTCAGGAAGAGGGCTCGGCATGAAAGGATTTTGTGTCAGCTTGTGCTATCGGATCTTGCGGCTCATCTAGTTCCTCATAATACATTCGAGTGATGCGTATGCCCTCATTTTTCCCCAGGCTGTAGGCAATTCCACCCGAGATAGCAATCAGTGCAGCAATGGATACGATGTGCAAACTCAGCAGCATCATTTTGTTCCACTCGATAGGAAAAAATAATTATCAAGCATCTGGTTCTTTTTTGCTTGAAAAAAAACCGCAAAGCTCTTGACAACTAATGGACGCATTTGCTGGGCTTCCAGAGAAAGTTGAAGAAGTTCAACATTTGGAATTAGGAGAGGATTTTAAAGCAACTCCGTGATCTTTTGATGTTGCTCTGTCTTTAGAATTTGGCGACCGGAAGGCACTGAGAGCTTTTTCCGTTCATCCAGAGTATGTGCCTGTTCTGGACTTGGTCCACGAAATCTGCTCAGATTATGCCGTTGTTGACATGGATATTGAATCAAATTAGGTAGTCGCTTCAGCTAATTCTTTGAGATGACTTCGATAGGCTTCTAGGCCTTTTTTTTCCCAGGTTTTGAGCAGGGCTGAACCAATCACTGCGATGTCTGCATGACCTTGCAGGTTGTTCAGATCTGCTCCAGTGCTCAATCCAAAACCCAATGCCAGTGGGAGATCAGAATATCTTCGGCATCGTTTCAAGAACTCGAAAACCATAGGATCAATTTTTGTCACAGCACCAGTGACTCCCTTTCTGGCTACACAATAGAGGAATCCACTCCCGTTGGCACAGATACTCTGCAACCTAGTATCCTTTTGGGTTGGCGTACAAAGCATGATTGGATTCAGTTGATGCTCTTTGCTCAACTCATGCAAATCCTCCATTTCTTCAAGAGGCAGGTCAGGTAGTAAGTAACCACTGGCACCATGCTCAGCCAATCTTGAACAAAAGCTACGGTGACCCATTGCGAAGGCGCTATTGTAGTAACCAATCAACAGTAATGGGAAATCAAATTTTTTATGAGCCCTTCTCATAAAATCAAAATAGGCATTCCAATCAATCCCATTTTTCAGAGCTTCTTGATTTGCTTTTACGAATATGGGCCCGTCTGCGATTGGCTCACTGAAAGGCATTTGCAATTCTACCATGTCAACATTGGCTGCATGCATTTCCTCAAGCATCTGCCAGTTATCCTCTAGAGACGGATAACCAACAACTGTGTGGGTCATCAGTAAGATTTTTTTCTCTTTGAGTCTCTTTCTCAAATATTCAGATAGCTTGCTGGACATTCATCTCTCAATTGCTTACTTTTCGATATTCATTTGATTTTTGATGGATGAACTCGCGCCACTTAGGGTCATCCAATGCCTCAGCAATATTGAAAATATCTTTGTCGCCCCGACCAGACAAGTTGAATAGAACGATATCCTCTTCCTCCATTTCACCTGATTCACGCAACAACCCCGCCAACCCATGAGTGCTTTCCAAGGCAGGAATAAGTCCCTCTGTTCGAATCAGTAATCGAACTGCATCAATCACTTCCTTGTCTGTGGCAAAACTAAAGCGAACTTTTCCTTCATCATGCAGATGACTCAAAATCGGTCCAACTCCTACATAATCCAATCCGGCGGCAATGGAATGAGTGTGCATCATTTGCCCTTCTGGATTTTGAAGGAAGTAGGTTTTGTAACCTTGAGCTACCCCAATGTGACCACCAGAGAACCTGACTGCGTGAGCACCACTCTCAACACCATGGCCACCTGCCTCAACGCCGACCAACTCAACTCCCTCATCTTCTAAAAAAGGCAAGAATAGACCTGAAGCATTTGAACCACCTCCGACACAGGCATAAATCCGGTCAGGTAGCCTGCCCGTAAGTTCTAAGATCTGTTCTCTGGATTCCTGACCAATTAAAGATTGAAAGTAAGAAACCATTGTTGGAAATGGATGAGGTCCGCAGACAGTCCCCAAGGCATAGTGGGTGTCATCCATACTGGCAGACCAATCACGCATTGCCGCATTGATTGCATCCTTGAGAGTTGCTGAACCTTCAGTAACAGCCACAACTTCGGCACCTAGTTGTTCCATCCAGAAAACATTTGGCCGCTGTCGCTCTACATCAAGCGCCCCCATGTAGATTGTGCACTCAAGACCAAAGCGAGCTGCCATAGTTGCCGTTGCCACACCATGTTGTCCTGCCCCTGTTTCAGCAATGACTCTAGATTTTCCCATTCGCTTGACAAGCAGCCCCTGGCCCATCACGTTGTTGGCTTTGTGAGCTCCAGTCTGGTTCAGATCTTCTCGCTTACAATAGATTTGCGCTCCACCATTCTTCTTGCTCAAGTTTGGTAAGTACGTGATTGGTGTTGGACGACAAGAGTAGCTCTGCATGGTTTGAACATATTCTGTCCAAAAACTGGGGTCAGTCTTTGCAAATTCAAAGGCTTCGATCAATTCCTCAAATGTTGCTCTGAGGATTTCAGGAATGAACATTCCACCAAATTGGCCAAAATAGCCTGGCTTTTCAGTCTGAAATATATCTGACCACATTTAGCAAACCTCGTTCATTGAGTAGTGATTTTTCGTTAGAATTCTAACTTCTCGAGTGCACTATTTGGTTAGGGAAAAAATATTAGAAATTTTAATCAAATACGTTGGCTTGGAGAACTCGAAATCGTAGAATTGCAGTTATGCCCTGTCAACATATTTTCATTGCCTCACCAATTAGGCAAATGCATGATTAAGTAACAGTCTCCTACATTAAGCTCAAAGTGAATGAGTAATATTTCAAATCAAGAAATCTCGAATAAGATGAAACTCCAAAAAGCTTTTCAATTCTTAATCATTTATCCATTAGTTTTGTTGGGATCAGCATCTGCCCAATCGAACTCACCGGTCACACAACGACAAATTAATCTTGCCGGGCTCCAAGTTTTGACTGGTCCTGCTGCTGAGCAATATCATGGCATCTCCTCAGGAATAGAATTCTATTTCAGATATTTGAATGATCAAGGAGGTATTCATGGAAGAAGCATTGAGTACACAATTCTTGACACTCGCATGGAAGGCCAAACGGTCGAACAACTTATCAAGAATTCAGTTTTTCAGCATCCGATTTTGGCGGTGGTAGGGTCCGTCGGAGAGCCAATCTTAAGTGCATATCCAGACTGGTTTCCTGTTACTGGGATACCGGACCTGTTAGGTGTTGGCCGCCCTCAGGCTAAACAAGCAGGTAGAATTTATTTCTCTCCATCTTTGGAAGCAGAAGCTTTAGCACTTGGAAGATTCTGTGCTGAGAATCTGGTAGGAAAACGTGTTCTTGTTTGGTTTCGTGAAGATCAAAAAGCAACTCCACTACTAGAGTATTTTGATGTTGGAAGCGCAGGATTGGTTCAAATTGAACCCATGCCAAGCCGAGTACCTCTGTTCAGCCTAGAAAAAGAGTTAGATCAATTGGTAGCCCTAGTTCCAGATGCTATTGTAGTGCTCGGAGATGCACTGCAAACTCAGGCTTTTATTTGGCAGCATAAGGAGTGGAACATTCCAATCTATGCAGGTTCTGGTATCGCAAATGGTGAATTGCTCAAACAATTTGATCCGGAGGTTCTGAATCGAGTCTCCTTCCTCAGCTATCTCCCAATTCTTCAACAAAATGATCATCCTGGTATCATTCTTCATCGTAGACTGTTGAACGAATATGCATCTGGACAAGAGATGACTCATTGGACACTGATCGGACATGCAATCGCTGAAACCACAACAGAATTACTTCATCGCAGTGGGGTTCGTCTAACTCCATTTCAACTAGCGAGCACGTTACAGCAAGTTAGTGAATGGCATGGTCTCCTCGCTCCTCCCATGGAATTCCCCTTAGCCGCAAGTGCCGTTACATCCTTTCGAATGACGCAAGTCTTTCAGCATCAAGTTAAGTATGTTTCTGATTGGATCTCTGCAAATCCAGCGAATTGAAAGCCCTATTTATGAGTGAAGAACTTGTCTTCGAAAAGGGTGAGGTTTATATTTCAAGGTAATTTTAAACGAATTAAAGGAGTTCCCATATGCAGTGGATTCATCCCACAGCACTAGTGGATGAACGTGCCCAAATTGGTAATGATGTTGAAATTGGGCCGTTCTCTGTGGTTGGTCCTGATGTCATTGTAGGCGATCGCTGCATCTTAAAAAGCCATGTGACTGTGGAAGGCCCAACAACAATGGGCTCAGACAACGTCTTCTACCCTTATTCTTACATCGGTAGTGCTCCCCAAGATTTAAAATATGACGGTGAACCAACCACTCTTACTATAGGCTCAAACAATCAGTTCCGAGAATGCGTCTCTGTCCATCGTGGTACTGTCCAAGGAAGTGGAAAAACCATTATTGGAGATCATAATCTCCTCATGGGCTACGTCCATGTTGCACACGATTGTGTGTTAGGGAGTCACAATGTCCTAGCCAACTATACTGGTCTGAGCGGTCACGTCGTGATGGAAGACTTTATTACGCTCGGTGGTCAAAACGGGGTGACCCAATTTGTCCACATTGGCTCATACGCTTATACTGGTGCAGGGTCTCTAATTGACAAGCACGTCGCACCTTACACGACTGGCTATGGTAATCGTTTCGAAGTAAAAGGAATCAACATTGTTGGACTCCGACGAAAAGGCTTTGAACGCAAAGTGATCAATCAGATTCTTGAAGCTCACAGGATTCTTTTCCGACAAGATCTACGAACTGAAGATGCTCTAAAGCAAATTGAATCTGCTTTTGGTGATGTACCTGAAGTTCAAGCTCTGGTAACTTTCATTCAAAATGTTGAAGGAGCGATTCTCAAGTAGAGGATCGCCTCGCATTCACCCATTCCTTAAAGCCCGCCTAGGGTTTCTTCTCTCCCATAATGGATCCCGTTTACATTCAACTTTCTACTCTGATGATTGCCCTGGCAACCATGGTGACACTATTGGTCACTGCGCAGCATCTCCGGATACCTGCCATTGTACCTCTTCTACTAGGTGGAATTTTACTAGGACCAGAAGTTAGCGGCCTGATTGATCCTGCGAAGTTAGGTAATGGTCTCAATTTGCTTGTTGCAGGATGTGTCGCAGTCATTCTGTTTGAGGGAGGCCTTTCCCTACAATGAATTAGATTTGAGCAGGGTCCCGGAGTCATCTGGCGGCTGCTGACAATTGGGGTATTGATCACCTGGCTTGGAACAACCGTTCTCATTCATTTCTTGTTCAACTACTCTCTGTCTTTCTGCTTACTGGCAAGTTCTCTCATCATTGTGACAGGGCCAACTGTCATTCACCCCCTACTGAGAAGAATTGGAGTCAACGAACGCCGATATCACATTCTTCATTGGGAAGGAGCTTTAATTGACCCGATTGGGGTTTTTATCGCAGTTCTTTGCAGGAAGTCTTAACCTGAATGCACTTGAGGGATTTGGGTTACGTTGATTGGTGGGTATAGGAACAGACCTAGTGGGAGACTATATTCTACTGGCGGCCATCAACCGTCATTGGATTCAACGTGAATACACAAACATTTTAGCGCTGGCATGAGCGTTACTAGCTTTTGGGGTGGCCGATGTGGTTCATAAGGCTGGCTTGCTCACATTCATCATAATGGGATTTATGTTGGGGCTAAGCAAAAGTGAGGAAATCAAACAGCTCAAGCAATTCAAACAAGAACTGACAGAGAGGTCGATTGTGATATTATTCATTTTGTTATCAGCCCAACTACGTCTCACCGATTTTGCGAACTTCATTCGACAACGGGATTTGGTTGATTTTAGGTGTTGTCATTTTAATTCGTCCTCTCGATGTGCTTGCTTCGAGCTTTAGGACAGATCTAGGCATCCGTGAGCGCTGCCTTTTGAATTGGATGGCACCAAGGGGAATTGTCGCTGGCGTGATGACCTCCTTATTTGCCCTAAGGGTTGAACCAAGTTTGGGAAACCCAGCAAATCTTTAACAGGCGTTCACGTTCATCATATTGGATTCACGGTCATTATTCAGGGCCTAAGTGCAGGAAAAATCGAAAATTTCCTCCGTGTTAAATCTCAGGACCGTCAGGGTTGGCCGATCATCGGGGCGCTTTTATTGGCACGTCGAGTAGCCTCATTTATTGAACAGACAACTGGACATCCTTGCGTTTTGATGAACACCAACACAGAGTCAGCCAGGCAGGCTGAATCAGAGGGCATTCGGGTCTTGCGTGGCAACACCCCAGACCAAACAGGTCTTCCACCAGAATTTTACCCTTTTATTGACAACTTATTGGCTTTGACAGACAATCGTGGCTTGAATCAATTGATTTGTGAACGTTGGGCAGAAGTGGTTGGGAGAAAACACGTCTTTCGCTGGGCACCCGACAGTGCGAGGCAGGAAAATCTTATTGGGGGTCTCGGTCAACCAATTTGGAATAATCTGCCAAAACCTACCCAAATTGAGTACACGCTCCACAATAAAGATGCTGTCATTGCCAAAGCAAACCCTAAGAAATTACCACCCAAATTGAGACGTGACACTATTCCTCTTAATCTTGCAGTTAGGTAAGCAAATTCAGTTACAAACCGAACTTCCGAATGATCAGGAAGTTCGGTCTTGATCTTCCGACAAAAAGCCTGCTTTCTGCTCTTCTATACCTATCCTGAGCAAGTCATCTTTCCCTCTTCAACCCCAATGGACGAATTATTTGATACGATGGTAGAAAAGGCAAAAGATAGCTTCCCCGATCTCAAAATTTTTGAAATTGCAAATGAACTATCGTCACGAGAGAAAAGTTTTTCAACCAGGTTGAGTCTCGACTTAGCTATTCCACACGCTTATTCAACAGACGTATCCGAGCCAATCTGCGTGGTCGCAATCGCTCCTTTTGGGCTTCAATGGGAATCAGAAAAAGCAAGTGTCCGTCTCGTTTTTCTGGTGATCAGTCCAAAAGATGATCCTGAAATCCACCTGAATATACTTGCTGAAATTGCTAGAATCTTATCAAAAGCTTCAATTGTTCACGAACTGCTTCGGAGTGAAACATCCCAAAGTTTCATTGAAAAGTTGCAGAAAGCCCGAACACTACTATCAGACTGAGAACAAACGATGACAGACTCTCCTCCGAAAAAGTTTATCAGAACAGATGGCCGCCAAACCTGGGAACCACGACCAATCAATATCCACCCTGGTTTCATAGAAAATGCCGATGGTTCCGTTCTAGTTGAAACTGGCAAAACTCGAGTTATCTGCACAGCTTCGGTTGAGGAGGGGGTTCCTCCTTTTCTCCAGCGGAAGGATCAACCTCCAAGGCATGGTTGGCTAACCGCTGAATATGGGATGCTGCCTGGTTCAACAGGTCGACGAAAAAAAAGAGACTCTGGAGGAAAAATTGATGGGCGGACTCAGGAAATTCAACGTCTGATCGGCCGATCCTTACGTTCGGTAGTCGACCTTGAAGCTCTTGGAAGCCATACATTGTGGGTAGATTGTGATGTAATTCAGGCTGATGGAGGAACTCGAACAGCAGCGATTACAGGTGGGTTCGTGGCTTTGGCAATCGCCCTGGACAGAATGATAACCGAAAAAAAAATCGACTCATGGCCAATTCAACATCAACTCGCTGCAGTTAGTGTTGGCTTAAAGGAAGGAACCGCTCTAGTTGATCTGAAATATGATGAAGATAGTCACGCTGATGTTGACTTGAATGTGGTTCAGACTTCAGAGGGTGAGCTAGTTGAGGTCCAGGGGACAGCTGAACAAAAGCGTTTCCGCAGGGAGCAACTTGATGAGTTATTAAAGCTCGCAGAGAAGGGCTTGAAATCTCATTTTCAAGTTCAGAGAAAAATTTTGGATAACTTTAAAAACGCAAAATTCTGAATTCATCTTGATAGCTAAGACACATTCACTCAACAGAATGTGCAGTCCCCTGACTCGCATCTATCAATAGCTTTCTTTTTGGTTGGGTGCCTTGGGTGTTCACTACCAAACTGCCCTCACCATGCAAGTTGTGTCGGGCACTGTCTAGAAAGGCCCGTACAACAATCTGTCCATCAAAGTCTTTATCTGAAACACGAGGAGGTCGAATTCGAGCCGGTACCCTTACAAAACCAGAACTATCTAAGGTAGTCATGCTGGGAAGCCGCAAATTGTAGAAATCACTTTCAAGGTAGACTTTCCCTGCGGCTCTTACGACTTTACTACTTTTCAGGTCAGCCAGTTGTAGAGTTAGCGTCATCTTTTGAGTAGTGAATTTGCTTAAATCCACGACTTCTGGTGTCAAGTTCATGAAAATCTGAGTGTTCATGTACTCAAGCTTGGTCGAAAGTTCATCGAGGTATTTTACTTCACTGAGTCTTTGACCGGGAAGCAACTCCATAGAAGAAACACCATTGTTTACGAATAGTTTTCCTTCTGTCATTGAGATAGTAGTACCGGACCCAAGCTTCTCTTCCATTCTGAATACAGTGCCGTCAACCTTAATTTTTGCCTGGGGTGTCTGGATCGAAGCGATCTGTAGCCCTGGCAAGAAATTCGCTCGAAGACTACCCTTATGAAGCTGGATTTCTATCTCGAAGGCACGATTTACTATGTTTGCTTCTAGCGCCTTTTGAATACTGAGCCTGGTCTCTTCAAAAAGGCGAATTTTTGACCCGTTGCGAAAAAGAATCGTGACTCTCCCATCTTTGCCTGTCTCTAGGATATCTTCTTCCCCCAAAAAACTTCCGGATCGTGCAACCAACTTCCTGCCTGTTTGCTGGAGGGTCATTTGGACCAAACCATCCAACTCATGAATGGATGCCACGGGCACACCTACTTGGGCTTTTAGAGGACTATTAAAAATAAAAATCAGGAGTCCAATAAACAGAGAAAAGCGATATTTGGTTAAACTTGGATTGTTCATAGATCAATGAATTGAATGAAGTTTTATCTTGCTGTTGAGGATGCAAGGTAAACACCTTCTCGATCAGAGAAGATCTCGTAGACGATACCAAGTTGTTCCCAGAAGCAGTGCGGGCATTCTAAACAATGGTCCACCAGGAAATGGAAAATGCGGTATTTGTGACATTACATCAAATCTCTCGGCAGTTCCACTGATGACTTCGGCCATTAATTTTCCAGCTAATCCTGTTAGTGCTACTCCATGACCCGAAAATCCATGGGCTAAAAACACATTCGGAGCCAACCTGCCAAAATTTGGCATTCGATTCATTGTGATTCCCACCAGCCCCCCCCAACCATATTCCAATTCAACATCAACTAAGGAAGGGAATACTTTCAGCATTCTCTTTCTAAGGTAGCTCCTGACGTTCACAGGAGGGATCGTCGAATAGCTCACTCCCCCACCAAATAATAATCGCTGATCTGCAGACAGTCTGAAGTAGTCGAGAACAAAATTAATATCAGCAACCGCACTATTCTCTGGTAGCAGTTGCCTTGCTCTAGTTGATCCGAGTGGTTCAGTTGCTATCATATAGGTGCCAACTGGCATCAACCGCTGACTTAGTTTCTTACCCAAGGATCCAAGGTAAGCATTCCCAGCCAAAACCAAGTAATTGGCTCTTACAGAAGCGTTTGGTAACGAGAGCGAAACTTCATCTTTTCCAGACCAATTTTGTACAGGTGATTCCTCGAAAAGATCGACTCCTATTTCTTGGGCGGCCTTCGCCAAACCCAGAGTGTATTTCAGTGGATGAAGGTGGCCACTTTGCTGGTCTTTCACACCCGCAAGATATTTTGGTGAAGCAACCTGGCCCATCAAAGAATTGCCTTCCAACCACTCCAAATCGTAGTCGTAATGGTGCTTCAAATCATCTCTAAACTCGCTAAGTTCCCTGACTTGCCGAGTTTTGACAGCCATGTGAACATGCCCCCACTGCCAATCGCAATCAATCTGATGCTTCTCTACCAATTGATGTGTCACCCGAATCGCTTCCAGTGACAAATCCCAGAGCTTTTTTGCTTCAGACTCCCCAACCAATTTACGCACTGTGGGCATCTCTGTACCAAAACCAAAGATGAATTGACCACCATTTCTACCAGATGCTCCGTGGCCAATCTTCCCTGCTTCTACAACGCAAACTTGAAAACCTCTCTCGGCAAGATGGATCGCAGAGGAAAGGCCAGTCACTCCTCCCCCGACAACACAGACATCATACCTGTGCTCACCTTCCAATTTAGTGGTTGAAATCTCAGAACAGGCGCTAGCTTGGTAGTAATTTTCTTCCGTCATATTTCTGAGGAGAATCAGGTCAAGGGTAGCAGTTTTTCATGAAGCAAATTCAAAAGGTTTTGAAAATCTTTTGGTTCTTTTACCGAAAATTCCATTATTTCTTGGGAGATTGGATGTTCAAAGCTCAACTCTGCAGCATGAAGTGCTTGCCGAGTAAAGGACTGCAAGGCCAGAATAACGTCATCAGGCATATGCTTTGTCTTTCCTAATTGCCCATAAACGGGATCACCAACCAGAGGATATCCTTGCGAACTGAAATGTACCCTTATCTGGTGGGTTCGACCAGTCTCCAATTCACAACATATGTGCGTCAGGCCATCCCATTTGGCTAACTGCGTCCAATAAGTTGTAGCAGCACGGCCATTTTCTACGATCGCCATCATTTTTCGATCTCGAGGGTGTCTCCCGATTGGGGCTTCAATCGTCCCTTGAAGAGTATCAAGATTGCCCCAAACCAGTGCGCTGTAAAGACGGTGAATTGAATGTTTTCTAAATTGACGAGCTAGCCTCTGGTGGGCTTGATTATGTTTGGCTACTACCAGAACACCTGAGGTGTTCTTATCCAACCTGTGCACAATTCCAGGCCGCTGGACTCCACCAATTCCGGATAGATCTTTACAGTGATGCAAAAGTCTTTGAACGAGCGTACCCGTAAAATTACCAGGAGCTGGATGAACAACCAGGCCAGCTGGTTTGTTTAAAACGATTAGGTGCTCATCCTCAAAGAGAATCTCTAGAGGGCCATCTTCGGGCTCAAGTTCAGATGCAATTGGAGGGGGTAAATAAACCTTTACTCTTTGGCCTTCATGTAGTTTGCGTGAACCTGAAGATATTGGTAGATTATCCAGATGAACTCGATTTTGAGTCAATAGCCTCTGAGCTTCAGCCCTTGAGGTCAGTTCTGGCCACTCGGCTAGCCAGCGATCTAGCCGAGTTCCTTGAAATTCTGCAGGAACTTCCTTCTCTAGAAAGTTTCCGAAATTTTCTTCCTCTAAGTCATCTGCAGTAACCAAATCACGATTCCCCAAATGATTCCCAGAATTAGAGCAATGATTGGGCTTTTCCACCTTCGTGGAGTTTTCTTTATCCATGAAAACATCACAAAATTATTCACCAATAGGCCAAAATAGTTGGCTTTCTGTTAATACTCCAAGAAGTCGTCTGTCGTGCGGCTCTTCAGGGATATGCTCCAAAAGTTGCCAATCGAATCCTACTCCGAGAGTTTTCGCCCCATTTAATTGATTCAGGAACCTGTCGTAATATCCTCTACCCTGGCCTAGCCTGGCTCCCTTTCGACTAAAGGCTAATCCAGGCACTAGCACTAGATCGATTTTTGAAAGGTCAGCTACAGATGCAGCACTATCCTGAATCTCTGGGATACCCCAAAGGCTCTTCTTAAGTAATTTGATATCCTCCAACCAGTGATGTGTGAGGTGGGAGGGTCCAGCAACTTTCGGCACTTG
>Ga0233439_10004703_pt1 | contig 13059 bp, 16 predicted proteins | sample SI_123_September_6_FD_182713 | JGI IMG/M metagenome (GOLD analysis project Ga0233439, IMG submission 182713) | Seawater microbial communities from Saanich Inlet, British Columbia, Canada - SI_123_September2016_100_MG | ecosystem: Environmental > Aquatic > Marine > Inlet | place: Canada: British... | reverse complement strand
CAACGACGGGATGCCCACCATGGAATCATGACGGTGGGAAGTGCCGGCCTCCCCGAACTCGAATGCCAACATGTTGGTGTTGACGTCTGGGAGCAATGCTGTCGTGTGGCTACCATGATGGCGGGTTTTGATCCGACCGTATTTTATACCCTCGACCACGAGCAGCGCCTCAATGTGCTTGATAATCTGGCATGCGGGGCCCTCAGTGTTACCGGGTTCATGTACCAGTGGAACAACGAACCATCGGATTCCATCTGCTGTCCATGTGTGGTTCTCGGTACCATGCAGGATTGTGAGGACAATGCCACCTCCATTGTCGCCTCGTTCAACTGGCTCATGCACAACTTTATGTCCGTAATGGATGGATGCAGGAGCTACATCTCGCGCATGCTGCTGAGACACCTTCACACTATGGTTGACTCCATGTGGATGGCGGCCGGTTATGTGGACATCAAGATCGCCAATCCAGAAATCGACTGCCCCGACTCGGTCAGCGGACACGCCTTTGCCATCATGGTTCTCAAAAAGACATATCGACCCGCCCAGGAGCGCCGCGTGTATATTGTCGAGGGAACCAACTATTTCTACGTCAGCCCGGCGGCCCACACCATCAAAGAATCCAAACGAGATGTAGATCGATTGTTTGGCGGCGCTCTCCATACGTCCTATGCCGACATCACTTCGACCTACAGCGCCCCGACACTTCAGCCTATCCACCGGTATAAAACAGTTGATGTTGTTTTTTCTCCCACCCAGACCTTTTTGGTTGGTCACAAGGACGGCGACAAGTTCATGGTGGGCCTTGACATTAGCGAGTTCATTCGCTGGAAGTTTGAATTCCACCCAACAGCGCCCCCCACCACAATCAAAAAGCTACATGACCGGTGGGGCGATTTTGTATTGTGCCCCGATCTCCAAAAGGCGTCGGAGCTGTTTCATTCATTCCCCGAACTTGTCGGTAGTTACAAGCTGAAAAAAAATGTCCACTACAAATCGGTGGTTCCTCTTCCGGGAAAAACACTCTACGGGATCAGCGGGTGGGACCTCAAGAAAAAATACCCAGACCGACTCGGCTTTATTTGCGCCACGGGTATAGATATGCCATTCACAACCATCCTTCTTGTTTCCGATCAACCACCCTTGCCCCGGTGAGGCGACCATGGATAAGCGTTGGCTCCAGTTTAAAACGACCGACTGTTTTAATGGTGTTGAGTACATGAGTTATAATGGGTGGGCTCATGCATACACTCCCCATGTCTGCAATGATCGCATGAACTCTGTAGCATTTTATGTGTCACTCTACGAGATGAAAAACAAAGACATTCTTGAACGAGCTGAAGGGTATACTATGCCACGAACGCTTTACAACACCCTGTGTGAGAGGGTCAACAAACTGATCGACAAACGGGAACCACTTTATTCGGACCTCAAACCATGTAACATGACGGTTGAACAAATTGCAGGGGAAATCAAAAAGCATCTCGACAAACTATCCGTCCTACAAAAGGCTCTCGAAGAAAATATCCATGTTGCGCCTTTCAGTTGATATCCATGTCATTAAACTCATCCTCCAAATGACGGTCACGTGTATCGTATACAATAGCTGTCGGGTGTTGGCTCATGATATTAATGTCTGTATCCCAATCAGTGAGTAGGATTGTCTTTTTGGCAGGCGGTATCAATGATCCTTCAAAAACCCCAACGACTAGATCACACTCGATGATTTTAGCCTCGTCTAACCCAACAAATTGAATGGTGGTATCACCGACAGCATGAACACGGGCGTCAGAAAATGCCTTTAGGCCTATGTCCATTTGTAGTTCTTCGAACAACAATACCATGAGTTTATACCCATCCGAAACCACCCCAACCACCCCAATCTTCTTCAACGTCCCAGTCCAAATCATCTCACATATCACTGAAATGCATACATCTATCTCGTCTTCCTTCTGCCGGTTCACCCTCCATACAAATGCCTCATGGCCGGGACCACAAAGATACCTCAGCAGAGCCGATATGTCTTTAAGATCAGGGTCCTCATACTCTTCATCACTCATGGTTATGATGGTTGTTTTTTATTGTCGCCAATATCGACATGATTCATGCGTTATGTATGACTCTCGTCATCATGCAGTTGAAATACTCCTCCTATTCTGGTGTTAATGCACCGGTTATTCTCACTCTTTGTCGCCCGACCTGCTGAATTCTCTTTCGGCTATTTTCTTTCAATTGAGATACAATCTTGTATTGTTTTTTCAGCATATATTGATGGCTGGTCCGTGGGCATCCGCCATGTTCACACCACTAAATTATACATACATGTTGTATACACCGTTGACATTTATTCACCAATGTGTTGCGATTCTTTCACGAGGGCTGAATCCAACACGACAGCATTAACGGCTTGTTTTAGGTCATGGTTGGTATACTCTGGCTTCCATTTTGGCAGGCCTTCATCACGCGTATCGTATACAATGGATGTTGGTGGGTAGACTTCCATCATACCGGCCCAATCCAATTCAGCAAGTGCAATCGTCTTTTTACCCTTTATTGTTCTTGCTATACCATCGTACACACGGTTTACAATCACCAAATCATAATCGTTGTCCTCCACATGATTGGAAGTTTGAATGACCGTATCCATGATTTCGCAGCGATCATGGTCCAGTATATGCACCGAACCAACCACAGCTTGGTCCAGTATGCCCAATATCATGGAACTGGACACCCTATCGACAATCCCAATTTTGTGAATTACCCCACTTTCGATCAATCCGTGAATCATGTCAATGCATGTGAGTGTTTGCCCCGTTTGGCGGAGGGACGTCCATACAAATATCTCATCGCTGGGTCCATGGAGATAATCTAGCATGTCTTTCACCGCATCAATGTTAGGTTGATGATAGAGAGGAGGCATGGTTGCACTAGTGTTTTATTTCATGGTGGACCTCTATATAGTCAATATACATCAATGGCAGGGTTATCCTCTAGTGTTTCTTCTATTACAGAAGTACTGTACATGCGATTTAAAAGTTGATGGGTGAACTCATAATCCAGTTTAGAACTCTCCGGAAGGCGATGTTTCAAATCAATAAACTGTTCTTCAAATGTCGTGACATACGGACGTCGTTTTGAACACATTAAGCATTTGGGATTCTCCGGATTGGCGTGTGTCCATTGCTCCATGCACTTGAAGCACGTGAAGCGAAAACAATGCCGACAGCTCCATTGGTTATGGTATGTTTCAAGACACGACACACATTCAGGGTTTTGTTGTTGTACGCTCTCTCTCAGTGTTGTCTGGTTTTTTGGTTTGGGTGGTATCCGATACAAAATAAGTTTCAACGCCCAAACCAACACAATTAATGCTATGCTTTTTGTCATGTATACACTTATATTTCTCTCAGATCCCATGTGTTTTTGGTATTGCTCCCTTAATTTTACCGGATAACCATCCGCCTCGTAGATACGATTGATATCTGCCATCATTTTTTCGTCCTCTATCGTTGAAGAATACGCATCAATTATCGTCATTGTATCATATATAAACAGCATTGTATACCCCACGATCAACGTGTATATTATTTCTTTCATGCTGCGTATTTTTTAAATGGATTGGTTGGCGGGATTTGATCCAAGTCTGTTTCGCAGCACTGGAGGATCTGCGCAAAACTTGAATTTGGTGCCTGTATGTCCCTCCGCCGTATAAACTCGCAGAGAGTGGCAAATATGGGATTCGAAACACCTTCTACACTCCACAATATTTTGTTATCCACAATCCCAAAATGTTGGTCGGTTGGGGTAAAGTTGGACGACAGGGAAAAGAGTTGCGACACTGGTCCCATTGACTCGGAAAAGGGAATTTCCACGTTGGTTAGTATAGAAACTTCGTCGTCGATGATTTCCTTCAGGATGCAGGCAGCAATAATAAAGTGATTTGGGTCGAACGTGGTTGTCCACTCAATGGTACCGTAGAGGTCTCTACAGAGGGCGTTGGTGATGGGCCGTACAATATCGTTGCACTCGTCACCCAATTGCTCTCCAACCTCAAGGAACGACGTTTCTTCCCTGACCAGCAACGCTTCCCGTTCAGCATGTAGTATTCCACGGAAGTATTGGAAAATGAACTGGTTGCCTGTCGCACAAAATACACCATCAGTCACACAACAACCCCCGTAACAAAAAGGCCAGGTTGGTACTTACCGATTTTACTAAAGATGCAACCGTTGGCTGCCACCCGTATAATCTTGGCAAGGCGAGAAGTGGCCACATCATCAACCACCGAGTCCTTGGATATTTGGTAATGATCCTTGATGCGCCTGTATGCTGCCATGGCTATGAGCCGCCCTGTTGCCAGTTTAAACGCGTGTGCATCCTCGTTGCTTCCCGCTGATCCTATGTTTCGTATAATCTTATCACATGTATCCCGGTCTTCTATAGCCACCCCCGATACCGACACGACCCAGTTTGAAAACCCCTCTTCGCAATGCGCCGATTTGTCAATCTCTTCTAATCTGTATTTCAACACATATGCCATGTACATTACCTCATTACGGAACAGCGGAAGCTTTTGAGGGAATTCACGCGTTGCCATTGCCAGGGTCGGATCAATAATGGCAGCCAGCTCGAGCCGCAGCGACAGTGGTTTAAGTTGTTCCAGCGTGAATTCAGTAATATTGTCTCTGATGAATACCAATTCCGGTGCAGTTAAACCAAGATTGGAGGCGTCCGCCTGCACCACAAAACCAGACATCCGGATATGCCGGTGTGGTCACGAACGAACCTTGGTCACCGAGAAGGCCTGGATGTGTTTAAACAGTAACAACCGGGGTGGCTGTCACGTATTGTGCGAACGATGCGTGGATGGTCGGCAGAGTATCAAGCGGTGCAAGATTTCGTCTCATTCGTCCCACCGAGTTGTTTTCATCGGATCGTTTATGAACCATATACTATCTATGGACAGTACCCCGAAACGCCCGTTCTTCCCGCATAATATAACCTTCATTGACGACGACACGCCTTGGGATGCATTCCGGGCACGGGTTATTGGTGGAACCGATTGGAAAATCATAATACGGTCCCACGAAACCCCACATTCCTCACTATCCGACTTCTTTTCGTCGATTGGTGGCACGAGTTGTGATGTCGCACAGGAAGAGGTATATAATTGCAGCAGCAACATCCCCACGACCATTCTACTCTATGACAAGAAGGAGCACTTTGCAGCCAAGTTGACATTTTGTTTTTCAGACAACCCATCCATATGTCAATTATCGATCCGTTTTATTCTATGGATACCGACCACTGATATTATGCACACACTGACAATTAAGGTGACGCCGGGTAATTATACATATCATTTTAGCATTCACCCCACCAAATATACCGCAGAACTCAAGGTGCCCTTTGACGAGTGTCCCCACCCACCTGGGTTTTACCAACATAATATATCGTATACCATTAAACCATGAACCCCCACGTTGTCCGCAAAATACTCGATGTTTACGACCAATATTGTCGTCGGACCGGGCGTCCGGTCACTCTACCACAACCATTCCACAGATGCGTTGAAGGTTGTATAATGGTCGAAATACCGAGAACAAATCCACCCATGTTTGTCTGTGAATGGTCGAGAAACATCCACGAATGCGGTAAGAACTGCACCAGGGGCGAGGCACTCAGAGATAACTCGGGCATTGTTTGTCCGCTAACTGGCGTGGTTCTCCCGATACAAATATTCAAACATCATGTGGGCTACCTGAAGGAAGGATCCAAGCGACGGTCCAACGACCACCATGTTAAGATGGCAACAGGACAATCTAAAAAACGCCGACGCTCTAGTTCCATCATTGAATCGAAAGACAAACTTCTCAGCACCATCCAATCAACCCTGAAGGTTATACTAATGAGCAAAAAACGAGAAGAAATGTACTTGGAGGCCAAGGCCCGATTTCACCGTGATATTCGCACCAAATTTCGATCTCAGTTTTCAAAAGGCCCCATCTATTTCACGAAAGCTCTAGGCCTTGTGCAGGATATCCGCCACCGGTTCGGTCGCTCTCTCAACCGCCCCACCGACAACATTGACGACACCACACTCCACGCGATTGCAAAATTGATTGCCGACTACTTCATCAAGGTCCAAAAGGCCTCCAGAACCATCAACGACACAGTCAATTCTGTCGAGGTGTTTACAGCTTGCATCATCAACAAATTGGCAACTGGACTCACCATCAACGATGTTGTTATTATCCAAAAACATGTCTTTTTTCAGCGCCACGCACCCGATGAGATCCAGTTTGGTCAGCTGCCCAATATTGGGTGTCGCGCCATGACCGTCTGTAACCGATCGCTACGGGGAGCATGCATCACCGATGGCGGATTTACACGGGCCGAGTTTATATTCCGGCTCTAATAAATAATCCAGTCATAACCGGACCACTGACCATGCCACACATAGACTGTGGTTGTGACCGGTGCACATTAGAAGAGAGACTCAAACGCTGTGGATGCAACCATTGTGTCAACATCATGGACGACAACGATATGTTTGAAAAACTGTTACAGGGAATCATCAAATCGAGAATGGCTGCTGCGGCGATGGCATTATTAGAGTCCATGGTTGGAGGAACCGAAGAACCCAAAAGCGAATATCCGACCATCCAGGAAAAAACAGATACCAAGGCCGACCCCGGGGAACCAACATGTTGCATCTGCACAGATAATAAACCATCGGTGTTTTTTCAACCATGTGGGCATGTTAGAACATGTTGTTCATGTCTCATCAAACACGAAGAAAGTTGCAAGAGGGACGGTCGCCCGTTCAATTGCCCAATGTGTGCTACCCCCATTGAAGACTGCCACGTCGCATCCGTTTAATTAATAAATGTATTTGGAACATGTATAGTCTACAGACATGTGTACTATGGTTGTTGAAAGAAATTTTGCCGCCGACTGGGACTCGGCGTTTGTAGCGTGTCTGTTGTGGATTGTTTTGTTTGTAGCATTCCTCACCTATCTAATTACCCGACCATCATAACCATGGATAACGTCACCGACCTCAGAGCGTCAGCCAAGCGCATCAAGCTTGCCGCGGATACCATGCAAAAAGAAGTGATACTTCTTATTAGCCATGCCAACCGAATTACCATGGACGACCTGGCGGTTTTATTATTCTGCAAATTGCCGTGGGTGGATCTCTTCCGCTTTTGCCACGAGAATGAGGCCTTTTACAGTTGCCCGCGTGACATTTCTAAATTCAAGCCACCCGAGGAATTGCCACCGGGTCCCATTTGGGTCATACGCCTACCCAATGATTTCGGAATTCTGGTTCAGGGTGTCGTTAAAGATGCCTGGGAAGATGGATGGAAGGCAATATTCGTATTATTTACAGCCACGGACAACGGAAATGGAATCCACGAAGGTTCGTTGATTGAGGCGTTGCGTCCCCCCGAAGCAAAACATCTACCTTTTTGGGAATCATATTATACATCACCCGACGACAATCTATCCCCCAGGGTTATACCCAAAGATAACATTGACGCTCTGTTGGTAGAATTAACCGCCATCAGAAAGGAATGCAAAGATAATGGCTACTCTGGTAAACTATTCTCAAACATATTGTCCATTCAATAAATACCACACCGTGTTTAATGGAATACTACATTAGCTCGCACCCCTTGCACCGCTTTCACTCGAGGTTTCACTGGTGAATGTACGCGGTTTCTTCTCCCTGGCATAGTCAAGCATGGCCCCAAGATCAAATGAGACCCACGCCCGATTCAACAGGTTGACACCTCCCTCGTGCGCCGTTATGTCAAAGTTGCACACCCCAAACGTGTAGTTTGAATCATGTTCCAGGAAGGCCTCTTGCTGCCTTTGAGGGATCGAAATCGATGAATGCTCACAAACCCCGGCGCGTAATCTTCCTTCCAAGAGCGATGGTACTCGACAGTAGCGTGTTTAAAGAGTGGTTCGCCCGTCAAGACGATTTCATTACCACGACTCCCAGATCTCGTCATGAGGAATGCTCGTTCTAGTGATCGCCGTTGTTGAGGATTCATCCCGAGTCGTTACGATGTGGTTATAAGTTTAATCGGTGGTGTTTAATATACTCAGATCGAAATGCTTAAAGTTGACATTAAAGGCCATGTTGATTATTAACAGCTTGAGTTCCGCGGGCATTGTTTCGCGGTCATGTAGCGAGTCAATGGCGTTGGCGAAGAGTCGAAATAGGCGTCTGCAATGTGGTCCATGTAGTTTGTAAACACCCACTATTGTTTTGGTACGCATTGAGTTTAGAATCCGAATGTACATCAGCTCGTCCATTTTCAATTTTTTTAGTTTAGTGATGCTGCCCCTCTTTTCACGCTCCTGTTCCACCGTCAAGTCTGTATTATCTATTGTATCAATCACATCTTCATCCAACACAAATTTGGCAATACCCGTGTGCATTAATTCACGCACCGCTTTGATGGAAATTGCACCAAATCCCACATACCGCAAATCCTTAAGTACCCAATCATAATCATATTTCCACAGAACAATAGTATGGTAGAGGGCAATCACCCGACGGATGTATATGTTGGCCGCGTTTCTCGATATATTGTACATCAGATACGATACGTGTACAAAACGTTCAGGGTCTGATTTGATCAAGTGGTAAATCACCATAGTTGGTATCTTGTACACCCTCCCCATCCGTTTGCATTCGATTGTTTGCGTCTCACATGTGCACTTTAGTGTATATTTTCCAAACAATTCATCGGGTAGTTTTCTTGAAACAACCGTGTCTATTATCACCTGTTCGGGGTCATGTTTACACAACCCATTGCCTTTTATTGTGATGGCGGTATTCCCCTGCCTTGAGCTTAGTCTATGTACCTCCCACATGGTTATGGCACTAATTGTTCAACCAAGTAGCTCTAAGCCTAGTGCCCAAAATCGGGTGGTGTTCCATGATCTTGTAGAGTGGATATAGATCCCGTGCGTATTCCATCGTCTTTTTCTTGTCCCTGCCATCGTCTGTATTCCATTTCAAAAACACGAGTATCAATTTATCGACTAGAAGTATGTATGACTTTGGAAACAAATACTCATATGGTTCAAACCCCAAGCTTCCGGGGGACGATACTCCTTCATCACATTCTGGGTATTCAACGAGAATTTGTTGGATTCTCCCCATCCGAACCACCATCCCCCCTCTATCGTCATAACACCGTTTAACAAATGTGTCTAGAAATTCAAACCACTCGCGCTGGGACGGAGACCATTCTGGGTTTGGTGGGGCTAACCCCGATGCCCTATCCCATGCTTTATCATACGAAGTCTCGTGGTGCGTCTCGGATGACATGTTGTGGTTATGACCAATTTATTCACATGTAGTGTATTGGTACCCCAGAATGCCAACCATGACTACACTTACCATAAATAGCCATCTGAGATCCGAGTAGTCACAGCTCAAACTCAAGTGTACGTCGTTTGTGGCGGGCATGAGTTTCAAAAGGTTGGTGTGGCCTCCGGTCCGATCATCGGGGGTCAGATGGTAAACTCCTCCAAGCATCGTCAATTCAGTTCCGGCCGTCGTTTGACAAATTGTCGTGATGGAGCCGTTGGTGAAATGGAAAAAGCCGGTGATGTTTTTGTCACCCACCATCTGACAAACAAGTTCATTGATGAATAGCGAATGTCCAACAATAATAACGCGGTGTCGCACACCCCTTGATCCCTCACTACCTCTTAAAAGAATCGATATTGCCCACGCAACACGCTGTTTAAAACGCTCTTCATCTTCTTTGATGTGCTCTCCTTCTGGTGTTGTGTTTTTTTCATGTAGAGCTGTATTTATGTAGTGAGGAACAACATCACCGATGGTTTCCTTGGCACGTACGAGTGGTGACACCCACACATCAGTGTTGTCGGGATCAGAATCAATCATTTTTTTAATGATGACCTGAACGGCCTTGGCCTGCCGTTTTCCCCGGGGCGTTAAAACAGAGTTTCCGTGGCTCCCAGCACCCTTGCCACCCATGAGATCTGCGTTTGACCTCGACTCTGCATGCCGGAAGAAAACATATTCACGGAGTATTTTTCCGTTCATCCCTGGCGGTATGTCATCCCACGCGGGATCGTTGACTGACCATGTGGCGTCCATCGTGCGTGGAGTGGTTATGCGCACGATACCCGAATACTACTCACTATGCATCATATACTTTTTAAAAGGTATATTTTAATGTGGCTACCGTGCCGAATTTAGGATGTGACCCAAAGTACCCATTTCGGGTCCCCCCGGTGGACCAAAATAGGACGGTGGTGGACTGCGATATGACGACGGGCTGATGTAGAGTGGTGGTGGAGCCTCGCCCTCCCATATTCTACGAAATGTAGCACCCACCGGTTCTTGATCCCGCAATCGCGCATAAACCAGATACAGCCGTCTCACAAACTCCACCGTGGGAAGTACATCTTGGCTGTAGTGTATGCTCCATTCCGTATACTCTTTCACCAGTGTATCCCTCAATGAAGAAATGACCTGTAGCTGGTATGCCTCGGTCATGTCGAACTCTGCTTCATCGGGCCACCATGTTATACTCGATGCTTGGTCGGGTATGTACCGGTTCAAAGCATCTATTGTAGCCGCCATCTTACTCACAAGACCGTTGGGGGCGCCCGTGTCTTCGTATCGCAGACGAATGAAAAATCTAAAAAACCGCATCCATTGCTGCTGTGACGCATTGCCACTCAGGGGTTCATCCGCCAATGCGGCGTCATACATGGCGACCAGTGCACGGTCCCGGGCGCTCAAATGCTCTTCTTCGTGAGCGACAATCAATCTAGCGATCTGTTCTGCTCCTTGTGGAGAGGCCAGTTCGATTGCACCCCCGTCGTCCGACGACATATTGCTCTACTATATTATCTATATTCAGACCGTATATGTATTTCTTTTTTAATGGAAAATGGTTACCGTGCTACATTCATGTGAACCCCAAGGTTTCCCATTACAGGCGGTGGGTGTGGTCCACCCCGACGCGACATGGGGTTGATCCCCGGCGACTGCGGGCTGCTATATGGCGGGAGGTTATCCGACGACCGCGGGCTGCGATATGGCGGAGGCGGAACACCCCCCTCCCATATTTCCCGAAACGCAACTCCCAACGTCCCACACCCGATAAACCGCCTGTACACCAGGTACAATATCCGCACAAACTTCACAGTGGGAATGGGGAGACGGATGTAATTTTCACCCCATTCTGTGTATTCAGCAATCAACATGTGTCTCATCGCAATGATTGCCTGCATGTTATACGCCTCGTTGATATCAAATTCTTCATAATCGGGCCAGTACGAAGGATCAGATGCACGCTCTTCAATGTATGCGTTAAAAGCATCCAGTGTGCGCGTCATTTTACTTGCGAGACCCCCAGGTTCATTCATCTCTGGGCATACAAGACGCACAAACGTCCCAAGAAACAACATCCATTGCCGCTGTGACTCGGTACCCACAATAGCAACACCAGTCAATGCATCGCTGTACATCTCGGCTATTTCCATCTCCCCCGCATCTAATCCCTCTGAATCCACAGACTCGTCGATAAGCAGCCTACCAATGTCTGATATGGAATCAACCCCAGCTGCATCACCCGGCGACGCCATCGTCTATCATAGTAGTGTCTGTATTCAAAACGCATATGTATTGTATTTTTAATGGAATTGTGACATACATTGATGGTGCTGCCACTTGACGGACAGCCACATTTGAACATCCATGGATTTGCCGTCGGGCGTGCGAATGCATTCATCGTCCCCTATGCCTTCTAGTATTGTTTCAAATTGATCCTGTGTGTAGTTTTCCGGTTTAAACGAACACGTAATTATGTATAGTGGCCACATGCGCTTCTTTATGTTTGTGGCTCTGAATCTGAAATGGTCTCTGATGACAGAGTAGCGATCAAACGTCAATGGCAAGGACTGGTCAAAATACACCCCGAGTATATCCATCATGTTGAAGTCATGCTGTTTGCTCCATGATGTCCCTCCGTCCTCGCTTACCGTTAAATTATCCTTCACCAGTATACTTGTTTCGTTTTGGGTCACACGCATGCAATAATCATCCATAATGTCTCGGCAGTTCGGACAACTCTCCGTGGGAAACTCACCCTGACCATGGGCTCGCCATTCCTTCTGGCTTTCTCTCACGGATGCACACCATTTGATCATACAACTATGGCAATAGACATGCCCACACTGAAGGGCGATGATGGTGGGTTGACTGACGGGCTCTAAACATATCCCGCAATCCGCCATTTTAGTTCCAGCGGTCGTTGGTGGCACTTTAAAATACCTATCCACAGACTAGACAATACTACTATAAATACTGTAAACTGGGTGATTGCATGTGCCGGGGTGATGGTGGTTGTGAGCACGGCGAGTGGTGTTGTCTGACAAACACGTATCCAATGTCGTCCCAATGTTACACATATTTGTCCATTGTAGCAATCACCGTCCTTGTCACACAGACGATCTGTCCACTCTGGGCGACTCAACAATACCATTTTGACAGTGCAGTAGCTCAATGCAGTCGACCCAAAGTAGATGGTCGGCAGCATCAGGTCATTGTCCCATGTCTGGTTGCTCGCATTCCAGTGCGCCCGATTGATGTCCGAGTAGAGCACAGCGCCCGCCGGACCATTCATTCGCTCAACAGTGCAGTGGGCAACGGATGGGGCGTCGATGAGGAGGGTCATGTTGTCGGCCCGGTCTCTGAACGACAGCGCTCCCAGGCTCGATAATTCTCCAAATCCCATAATGTGGAAAACCTCGTGGAGGAGGACCACCATAAAGGCGTCCATGTTGGGAATGGCATTGGGGTAGATGGTGATGAGCCGCGCCGAACTGGCCGTCCCGAGTATAATATTACCACCAGGTAGTTCGACAATCGAGGGATTCCCGACAATTGTAATGTTCGTGATGGCCCGATCAGACGGACTCGAGTAGAGGAGGAGGATTAACCGATACACCATCCCACACGCGTGCTGCTCAACATTGCTGAGGGTGCTAGTG
>Ga0233439_10004700_pt1 | contig 13061 bp, 16 predicted proteins | sample SI_123_September_6_FD_182713 | JGI IMG/M metagenome (GOLD analysis project Ga0233439, IMG submission 182713) | Seawater microbial communities from Saanich Inlet, British Columbia, Canada - SI_123_September2016_100_MG | ecosystem: Environmental > Aquatic > Marine > Inlet | place: Canada: British... | reverse complement strand
AAAGGTGAAGCTCCCGAACCAAAGTACAAATCTGACAATTTCTTTGGGGTTTAGTGTATGTGGGGGTATTATGGTTCAAAATCTAAGATCATAGAGAAATACCCGAAGCCTACAAAAGACAAGATTATTGAACCCTTCGCAGGTACGGCTCAATATGCTCTGAAATACTTTGATCGAGATATAGAAATATACGACAAGTATGAAGTGATTGTAAATATTTGGAAATGGCTACAACAATGTAGCCCAAAAGACATCTTGTCTCTACCCGAATTGAAAGTCGGAGACAACGTAGATGACTTTACTTGGGATTGTAAAGAAGCGTCTCATCTTGTCGGGTTTATTATTACAGGAGGAGCAACACAACCTAAGAAATCTCCTTCTAAATGGAAAACAGAAATAAGACCGAACACACAAAACTACAAAAAGAAGCTCATATCTTCTAATCTCTACAAGATCAAGCATTGGAAAATCGAGTGCAAGTCTTATGGAGAAATAGAGAACCTAGAAGCCACTTGGTTCATTGACCCCCCTTATGAAGAAGCAGGGATATATTACAGACACAGTTCAAAGAACATAGATTTCCAACACCTTTCAGATTGGTGTCAAGAGCGTGTGGGTGAGGTAATTGTTTGTGAGAAACAGGGTGCTTCGTGGCTACCTTTTGAACCTCTTACAGAAGTGAAAGGGTTAAAAGCAGAAAACTTCCAAGAAGCAGTTTGGCTTAAAAATATGAAGATTGATAAACAAGTAGATTTATTTGGAATTTAAGAAATGAAAAATACGATATTTAATGAGTCCTGCTTAGACACCATGAGCAGAATGAAAGATAACTCAATAGACTTAGTAGTTACTAGCCCACCTTATTTTAATGCTAGAGAATACTCTCAATATAAAACTGTGAAAAGCTACATGGAAACCATGAGAAATATATTCACAGAAGTCGAGAGAACTCTTAAAGAGTGCCGATTTTGTGTAGTCAACATATCCCCTGTCATTGTAGCTAGAGAGAACAGAAATAAAGAAAGTAGTCGCATACCTCTCCCATATTACTTTGTACCTATGATGGAAGAAATAGGGTTTAAGTTTATGGAAGACATTATTTGGATCAAACCCGAAGGTGCGGTTTTCAACAGATTAGGTCACTCTTTTTCTCTTAATAGAAGACCTTACACTTACAAACCAAATATCATTACCGAGTACATATTAGTATTCAAAACTAATGCAAGTAAGAACATAGAACACTACACGAAAGAGGGTTCAACGATTAGTGAGTATTTCGAGCGAACTAATGTTTGGAAAATGAACCCCGAAACACACAGTAAACATTCAGCTCCCTTCCCAGAAGAACTCCCTGCTAAAGTTATTTCTTACTACTCCTATGAAGAAGACGTAGTTTATGACCCATTCTTAGGTTCAGGAACTACGGCTAAGATGGCTAAACTTACTAAAAGGAAATACATAGGGTCGGAGATTAACGAAGATTATTTCAAGATAGCTCAAAAGAGATTGAGTCAAACACAGGAGTATTTCTTTTGATGTTCTTTGATTTAGAACGAGATCCTAAAAAAGAAATAACGGAGTACTCTACCGTAATAGAAGATCGTCTTTATATTTCTACAAAAGAATGGGATAACTTACTTCACTATTTCTCTGAAGAAGAAATAAAAACACACCTATCAGAAGAAATAAAAAAGCTACCATTCCCTTTACGAGAATATGAAATAAACGAAGTTAAAAAAGACTGGCTGAAACTAAAACAGGCAGAAATAGAAATAAAAAACATAGAGTGGGAAAACCCACGACAAGTAAAAGGCTTAGATTGTAAGTTCTCAGACCAACCTCTTTTAGTCTTTGGAAATAACAGAGGCAAGACAGTCTCAGATCAATTCACACAAATAATAAGAATGGGCTGTGGTTATCATTCAAGTAAGTCTCCTATATATGAGTGGGAGAACTCAGATAAGAAAAACAACTTCCTCAGAGGGTTCTTTGGGTTTAGAAGCGATGAACCTTACACTAGAGGTGGCATAAACAGCCAGACTTTAAGGAGAGCTATCATGAGCCATTCTTATATGGCTCAACAGTTTAGACCTGTAGTTGCGAAATGGATATACGAGTTCTTTGATGCTAAGAATGTTCTCGATTTCTCAGCAGGATGGGGAGATCGGCTCGTAGGCTTCCATGCTTCAAACGCTATTTCTTATGTAGGCATAGATCCAAACACTAAACTCCATGAGAAATATGAAGCTATTTCTGATTTCTGTAACACAAAAAAGAAAACAGAGTTTATCTGTTCTCCTGCTGAAGATGTTGATCTTGGAGAGAGAGAGTTTGATTTTGTATTTACCTCTCCTCCTTATTTCAACATTGAACGATATAGTGAAGAAGAGACACAAAGTTGGAAGCGATACACGACACCTGAAAAATGGCTAGAGGGTTTTCTATTTCCAACCCTAACAAAGTGTTGGAAGCATTTATCTGAAGGTGGTCGTATGTGTATTAATATCAACGACAAAAAAAACATAAACCTATGTGAGCCGATGCTCAAACATATGGAAAATCTTAACGCTCATTACGAAGGTGTAATCGGCTACGAGCTTTATCAGCGTGGGGGGCAAAAAACAACAAAGCCTTTTGGCGAACCAATTTGGATTTGGAGTAAAGGTGTAGCTCCTGAACCTAAATATAAAACTGAGAACTTTTTTGGAGTTTAAAATTGGACTTATTTAATTATAGAAAAATAGGAGGGCAAACCCTCACCTCAAAAGTAGACCTAGAACCTACCATTCAGAGAGTAGCCGAAGTTTCAGACTATAGGTTTAATGGAGAAAGCTCTTTCACAGTACCTACTTTTAAAGTACCTCAAGATTTCTCACTTGGAGTTATTTTCGGCCCTAGTGGAAGCGGTAAATCAACTCTCCTTAAAGAAATGGGAGGGGTGAAAGAAATAGTTTGGAAGGGGAACTTAGCTATAGCTTCACAAGTAGAACCCAATCTACTTATGAAAATAGGATTATCTTCCATACCCTCTCTTTGCAGACCTTACCATGTCCTCTCTACAGGAGAAAAACACAGAGCGGAGATAGCCATAAGTCTGAAAGACGGCTGTGTGATAGATGAGTTTACATCTGTGTGTAATAGAGACTTAGCTCACTCTATTTCTGTAGGTGTAAGAAACGTAATAGACCACTATGGCTATAGAAATGTAGTCATTGCCACCTGTCACGAAGATGTTATTAATTGGTTAGAGCCTGATTGGGTGGCTAACACGTTAACGAGACGGCTCGTAGAAGGGAGGTCGGAAAGGCTCTCTTCAGATTTTAGAGTCCTACCTTGCTCGACCGAAGCGTGGTCAGTCTTCTGCGACCATCACTATTTAAGCTCTGAAATAAATAAGTCGGCTCACTGTTGGTTGCTTGTTAATGAGCATGACACGATTTGTGGGTTTGGATCGGCTATCCCTTTCCCTAGCAGAGATTTGAGAAATGCTTGGAGAGAGCATAGGACTGTGATCTTACCAGATTTTCAAGGGATGGGACTAGGATCTAAGCTCTCAAATGCAGTAGCAAAGATGTTTTATGATAGGGGTTGCCGTTATTTCTCTAAAACAGCTCACCCAAAGCTAGGGGAACATAGAAATAACTCTGAAATATGGAAGCCAACAAGCATGAATAAAGTGAGTAGAAAGAACAGTTATCAAGGAATGGGTTCTAATAACTCCAAAAAGCGTGGTGCTTACACAAGCTTTGACTATGAAGCCCATGCTGATCGACTCTGCTATTCTCACGAATATATTGGAGATGGGACTAGACTTTTAAAAGGACAAGAAGACCGTTCCAAAAAACAAGACAACTTCTTTGGAGTATAAGAATGAACTACGATGATCTAATAGTTAGTTACAAAAAAAGCAAACTGAAAAGAAAAGGCGACTGTCTTTATTTCATACAATCATCAAAGACAGGAGAAATAAAGATAGGCAGGTCTAAGCACCCTCAGAAAAGGTTGAAGAACTTACAAACAGGTAACCCTAACACTCTGAAAATAATTATATCTTTGGAAGGATTAGGGTGGAGAGAAAAGGAACTTCATGAGACACTTAAAAGGTGGAGAGGGAGTGGTGAGTGGTTCAGCTATGATTGTGTTGGTAGCATACCTGTAGAAATATACGACCTTATCCCTTTTGGCAGTTTTGACGATTGGTGGGAGAAAGACTAAAAGTGCAAAGCCCTATCTACAAGAACTAGATCCGAAGAAGATTCCAGATTTCTAGCAAGAGAGTCCCACACTCTTTGTGCGTCAGGAGAAGTATTATCTCTTCCGAAAATACATTTCATTGGAACTGCAATGAAATCCCCATTCTCCTCAAAAAACTCTGTAAAAATAACCTCATAGAGAATCTTACCAAGACCAAGACCTCTAAGCTTCACTCCTTGGTCGTCATAACTCTCTAATTCTACATCTGTAATCATAAAAACTCTAGGTAAAAGGCAAGAAGTACCTTTTACCGTATCGCACACAGATTTCCCACCCAGACCTGCAAGATGGATAACATCCTTGTAGCAAGTCTTAGCTTTTTGTAAGCTCTCAAAGTTATTATAATTGAGTTTCTGCCCCCGAATGTAGCCTATTTCACTATCATTAGCGTATAGTGTAACACCAACATCTAGACCCCTAGAGTACTCTTCATACTGTAACACTCCATCATAAGTGTAAGACTCTACAGACTTCATAATTAATCTCCATCTTTTCTTCTCTTAGTAACGATATAGAGAGATAAAAGAAAAACAAAGGAAGTAGAAATGAACAAAAGAGCAGATAGAATCAAAGAAGAAATAAGCATAGAGTCCGTACTTCAAGGGTATGGGTACGATGTTTATGAAGGAGGAGGAGAGCAACAGTTTAGGTGCGATCTGCATGGAGATGGGCAGGACAATGCACCTTCCGCTAGAGTTTACCCTCAAACAAGCAGTTGGTTTTGTTTTGCTTGTGGGAAAAGTAGAGATGCAATTTCAACAGTATTAGAAAAAGAAGGTCTCTCTTTTTCTGAATCCTGCACTCTCTTAGAGAAGAAGTATGGCTTGAGTGGTTGGGTTCAGACGAGAAAGAAAGATCTCTATGTTGAAGAAAATACGGACAAAAACCCAAACACAATAGAAATAGAAAACCTCGCTAAAAGAACACATCAGATATTAAAAGACAAAACGACAAAGAGAGAAATAGAACTCTCGACTGCAATCAAACTATGGGAAGCATTCGACTTGATAAAATCATTAGATCTTCAATCGTCTAAACATTGGTATACGCTTTTAAAGAAAATACCTTGAGGTAAAAAAACATGGATTTTACAAACGAAGAACTTAAGAGTTTATTCGATAGAACGATATCGGCATTAACTTCTGAAGCAGAAACTTCAGAGGAGCTAATCCGAATTTGGATAAATATAGGGATGAAACTTGGAATAGAATACTATTTTCCACACTTAAAAGTAATAGTACACTCTGAAGAGGAGGGGCAACGGAGAGAAATACTAGCTCTGATAGGGTCTGCTTCAGAAGAGGTGGTTGAGTATTTAAGTTCTGAAGAAACAATGAACGATGAGGTAGTAGAAAAAATACTAGGAGACATTGAAAAAAGGAAAGGAGAAGTCCATTGATTTACAAAAGAGACGGGATAGTATTTATGACCCTCAAAGACAAAATATGGTCAAACCCAAAAATAGCTAGAATAATGCCCGTAAACGAAGACCCTTGGGGGGTGTTTAAGGAGCTAGAGGGATCAGAATGGGAAAACCTCATTCCTCTTATTTCTGAAAGTCTTTTAGACAGAGCAATACATGGAGATACCACACCTCTAATGAGGGAAGTGAGAGATCCAAAAGGATGCTTAAAACTAGCTCCTGTAAATAAAATATGTGCGTCTTCTAAAGAGTGTGCTTCTTTTCATAAGAGTTATTGCAAGATAGACCATAAAAAAATGCCAGATTGTTTTTCAATCGAAAATTCTACATTAAACTATATAATAATCTCTGCTTGGAGAGAGAATTATAACCTTGTGAGAGTATCGAATGATTAAAAATCTGAACAAAAAATACAAGACAAGATATTTTATTATCTTACACACCACAAAAATAATGATCTTCGGGTTGGAAGATGAAAAGAGAAAAGAGAAATACATAGGGTTTTTAACACAGATAGTAGAGCAAGGAGATCAGAGATACGATAAATGGTGGATACCTAGCTTTTACTTACACAAGAGAAAGTCTGAAGCAGTGTACTGCATAATGTCAGACATCCGTATTCTCTTAGAGAAGGAAAAAGACCATTCTTTTGAAGTAGCTTAATCCTCAACTTTTTCAAACATATTTCTAGGGTTCTTTCTTGCATCTGCTCTGATCTGAGCCTCAACACTTTTCAAGTTCTTCTCTGCTTGGTTTAATTTAAGAGCCTTATCTTTCAAGTCTCTGTTTAATCGCATATTACCGAAAACTGTAAACTCATGGTTATCTCTATCCTGAAGTCTTGAAGTAAGCCCTGTAACAGAAGGCATAAGAGACTTTAAGAGTTTAGGATCTATGTGTTTGATCGCTATATCCCAAACCATATCAAGATCAAGACCTTGTTTCACTAAAATAGGCTGTCCTCCATATTCAGTGTTCATCCTTTGCTTGGAGAGAGTCACACCCGATCTTGTCTGAAGTTCCAAATCAAAATAATGTACAGGCATTGGGTTCTCAGGACGATCAAAACACAGTTTAAAGAACACATGAAGATTCTTATCTCCAAAGGTCACTCTTGGCTCTTCCACATAGCCCCAATCATGGATAACAAGTCTAAAGCTCTGTGTTTCAACTAACCTTTGTATGAACTCTTGCTCTATCTCTGACATAGGTATGTACAAAGAGTTTTTATTTCCACCACCAAAATCGTTTTTATCTTTCATTTAAAACACCCATAGTCTTCGTAATCCTCAGAACCCTCAAGAATTTCTTGGGGTTGGCTAGTTTCAGAACCGGCATCAAAAGAGAGAACAGAAATAAAGATAAGAATCAGAACTAAATAAAAAACAGACAGCTTCAAAACAACACCTCCTTCGTCTTTGTATAAAGGAGCATACCGAAGATTAAAACATATTTTCGATTTCTGTGAAAATAGAAAGCAGATTGTGAGAAGAAGAACCTCTCTTAGAAAGTGCATGCTGTACAAAAACATCCACATCAAAAGAAAGAGTACGGTCATTCTTAATGATCGCACTCTTCAAGTCTGCGTCAACAAATCCTTGTGAGAGAAAAGACAAGACGACATCGGGATTAATATAATACCCAACGGTATCTGCTCCTGATAAATGACTCAGAGACGATTTCGCTCGCTCGACTGCAAGATTCAAAGTGTTCACTATTTCGGACAGAACTCGCTCTTTTAAGTCTTCAGCCTCTTCATCTACGAATTTTAAGATATTCGCCTGTAACTTCTGTTGCTCTTCTTTCAATGCTTCAAACATCTGCTCTGTAGCTTTATATTTTCTCAAGTCAGAAGGTCGGATAGACCCAAAGTATTCTTGGAAATAGTAGTTTATCTCTACATGAGATAGTGAAATACCATTTCTATCTACAAAAACACGCTTCAATTTACCTTTTAAAGCTTTTAATGCGTAGTTTTTGAGTTCTCTAATCACAGCATTATCTGAAAGAGACGCAACATTCACAGTCCCTGCCTTCCCCACGAACTTCAACTCAGCAAGGTTACTTTTTACAAAAGTAATGTGTTCGGGAGCTAAAGTTACAGCCCCGAATGTCTCTATTAGCACCCCTGCTACTTTAGACGCATTTCCTTCTCGTCCAGGTCGGATTCCTGTTTCCATAAGAATAGAAGTCACTATTGCCTTGAACTTAGTACGCTCATTCTTTGAAGCTAGATCTTTCTTCACCTGTTTCACAATCTTATTGTAATCAGTCACAATTTTACGAACTAAATTGACTTTAGTTTGAAGGTCGTCTTTCTCATTACCAAAAACATCCGTCATACTTGTAATAGACCCGTCATCGTCAGTCTCAATCACAATGTTCTCAGGTAAGAACGCCTTTATTTCAGGTGGTAAAAGACCTCTCAAGTTCTTCTGAGCAGAAGAGACAGACATTTGTATGTAGGACTTCTCTGCATTCTTAGTAATTATTTCTTCGGCTTCAGCCTGTGTTTTTAAACCTAAGAGCTGATCTCTAAGAGCATATATACATTTCTCACGAAAACTATATGCCACAGAATAGTCTGTAGGTTGCCCTATAAAAGCATCTAAAAAAGCAGACACCTTTGAAGAGGATCTAGCAAGCTGTGTAAATCTTCTTTTTGGATTAGAGTCTGCTTTCGCTGAAGCACCCATACTCACAACTTCTCTAGCTAAACGAGTATATGCACTTAGAGCTTGAGTAACATGACGGGCTTGCTCTCTTTGTTGTACTAAATTTAAATTGTACTTAGGCATTCCTATTTCTCCTTATGGTCGGTTCAAGATCGTAATACAAAGATTAGAAGAGGGTTTATTTCTAGCTAAAGACTTCCAAACCCTTCTTGCGTCGTCTGAAGTCCTACCTACATCACAAGCATCTGGAATAAATATGAAAGGCTTTCTAACCTTGTCCCAAACAGAGCGGAGGAATTCTGTGTACATCTGAACCCCTAAACCCACACCTCTATATGGTTTGTATAGTTCAGACTGACCGACCGCAACAAGCCTAATCTCACCTTTCTTGGTATTAACAGAGGGGTGTTGTTGGGACAAACTCCGAATATCTGAAGCACACTGATATGCAGAGACACCAGTCTGTTTTATCGGATCTATATAGCCTGAGATAAACCCTACATCTCCACCCTCATACTGCAAATTTAAAACAAGACTAATCCCAAAAGGACTTACTGTTAAATCCTTTTCGTATTGTATTGGAAGAGTGAAGTTTTTATTCTTAATCGAAGAAGAAAACTTCTCCGCTACTCTTTTTGCAGATGCATTATTTCTTTCTTTAAAGAGTCCCATCAAAGTCTCCACCTTCTTCAGAAGCACCCTCTTTCTTTTTCTGAGGTGATGAAGGTGGTGTTGGACTTTTACCCTCTCTATCGAGAGCAGAAACAGCAACGGTTGTATATTTATCAAGAGCAGCTTGCCCTAAAATATAGCCGATCTGAATGAAGCCGCTTGTTACGATCATAGTAACAAGAACCATAAAAGCATAATGCTCAATCTTAGTTTGGTACTCCCATATTACATAAAACATGAGGATCTTCCATCCTATGTCAGCAATCAAATACGCTAGGAACTTTTTGCTTTTGAGAGGTAGTTTATCGAGCTGTGTTGGGTCTTGAGACATGAGAGTTCTCCTTTAATTTTATTTCTTATCTTAACTAAATGATAAATAAACTATCTGTTCACTCGCAATGTTTTTTTAGGCGTATCTTCTTTCGGCTTAATCTTAGAAATAGTGTTAACTCGCTGTTTATTTGCTCTACTTTGAAAAGTATCCTCTGCCTGTTGGTATTCTTCTCGATCTACAAGCAAACTTGGGTACGCATCTATTATTTCTTGTAGCCTAAACTGCTCTTCTGGTAACATGGTCTTAAATAGATTCCAAAAATCCGCTCTTGAATATGGGTAGTCCAATAGGAACTCAGCAATCAGATGGTCGGGCAAATAAATACGATTAGAAGGGTTCGTGTGACTACCTTTAAGCGTGTTCTGTCCTTCCTTATTTATCCAAAAATTAGCCATGTGACTTTTCTCCTTTTAGCTATATATACATAGAAGCAATATAAACATATTAACAGGAGAGTGTATGTTTTCTGATTTTTTAGAAGAAATAAGACGACCCGACATTAAGCCGAAAGACTGGATGGCAGACGTAGAGCTAATACTTGGAACAAAAGAAAACATCTCTCAAGCAATAGATGAGTGTATTGCTTCAGATTATTATGGGTGTGACATAGAGACTACAGGACTAGACAGCAGAGTCTATGGGGGGAGAACCATAGACTCTATTGTAGGGATCGGTATCGCTCCTACAGAAGACAAAGCCTATTATTTCCCTGTAGGACATAAACAAGGCTCTGAACATAATCTTCCTTGGTCTGTCTTAGGGATGGAGTTCGCTCGCTTATTCTCAACTGAAGTTGAAGCCAACCCTGTATTCCACAACGCTAACTTTGACTTAGAGTTTCTCGACTATAATGGATTCTTCAACTTAGGAAGAGAAAGATTTAACAGCGGGAGAAAATGGGAAGACACTCTTATTCTGACTTATCTTCTCAACCCACGAGAAAAAGGAGGTCGTGGACTCAAAGCTCTTTCTAAAAATCTTTGTGGGATGGAAATGATCGAGCTTAAGGAACTGTTGCCCGAAACAAAGGTTAAAGACTACTCCACACTAGACCCCTCATGGCGACCAAGTGTTTTATATGCAGGAGCAGACCCACTATGTACGCTAAGAGTATTCAACATACAGAGAAAGAAATATGTTGAACTCCCTGAGCATTCGGACTCCATGTATAACTTAGAGAAATCGTGTGCTGTTTCAGTGCGTTGGATGCACCGTTGTCGTGTCCATGTAGATCCTGTAAAAACAAAAGAGTTTATTTTAGAGGGACACCAAGAATGGTGGGATTCGTTACTAGAAGTATATCGTGGTGCTAAAGATATACTCAAAAGAGACATCACCCCCTCCTTTCTTAGACTTATGAAAGGCGAGTTGAAAGGCGAGAACCATTTCAATACCGAGAAGATTGAGAGCGGTTTGTTTTATAAGATAATCTTAGACGAAGCTCGTAAAGAAGCAAAACGCTTATACCCCGACCCCAAACAAACAACCCAAAAAACAGTGAATTATGTGGGAAGAGAGGGTACTGAAAATATCGAGTTCCCTCTCGTATATGACATTATGTCCCCACAACAGTTAGGTTTGCTATTTCGTGAGCTTAATATCCCCAACTTACAATTATCTGAAAAGTCGGGGCAGGTTAAAACAGGGGCTGATGTTCTCGATGACGTGATCGAGAAGTCCTATAAAGAGTTCCCCTTTATGGCTAAAATGAAAAGACTAAGAAATATCAGTAGAGCCTTAAATCAGTATCTCATACCATTCTTAGAAGACGTAGGGAGAGACGGTACGCTCAAACCTTCGTTTAAGCAGTTTTCTGCTGACACAGGTCGCTTTAGCTGTAAGACTACAAAAGACCCACAAAAGACCAAAGACGGAGGGTGTCGTGTACCCTTTCAAGGAATCCCGTCTTCATATGACTCAAATAAGCCTCGCATAGTCAACCAAATGCGAAGCTGTGTTGATGTGAGAAATAAAGAAAATTGGCTTGTAGCCATAGACTATGCAGGAGTGGAGTTAAGACTTGTAACAAACCTCTCCAATGAACCTAAATGGATCAAAGCATTTTACCAATGTTCTGAGTGTGGATATGAGCTACCCCAAGAAATAGTAGAAAACAATTTACCCATCGAGACACCCCCTTTTTGTCCAAAGTGTGGATCTGACAAGATTGGGGATCTACACACAATCACAGCAGTTGCTTTCTACGGAGAGCAAGCTAAGAAAGACCCTCGTTGGAAAGCCTTGAGAGGGCATGGTAAGCGTTGTAACTTTGCACTTTCTTACGGAGGTACTGGTAAAGCAGTACAAAGATCCATTGAAGGTTGTACTGCCGAAGAGGGAGAAGAAAAGTTCCGAAAGTTTACATCTACTTATAAGACTCTCACAGGTTGGTGGAGTCATCAACACAAACTAGGGAGAAAACAAGGCTACGTCAGAACTGCTTTTGGTAGAGTACAACCTTTACCTGAGATTAAATCTGAAGATTTTAGAAGGAAATCTAAAGACGAGAGAAAAGCGGTAAATGGCCCGATTCAAGGAACATCCGCAGACATAACCAAACTTGCTATGAGCTTGATCTACAAAGCAGTTAAGCAGAAGAATTGGTTCGACAAACTCCACATGATTCTTACAGTACATGACGAGATCGTGTTTGAAATACATTCTTCTATACTAGAAGAAGCCATCGTAATAATTTCTAAGATCATGGCTAGAAATAAAGCGATAGCTTCACAAAATTGGGCTGTGCCTCTTCTAGTAGATGTGGAACTAGGTAAGCGTTGGGATGTACCTTACGATGTAAAAGACATCAAAGAGCGAACCGCAGGTGAGAAAATACTTAAAGGATTTAAGTGCTTAGATTGTGGCGAGACAGGTAAAATCAAAACCACTATTTCTGAAGCTATATGTAAAGAATGTGATAGTCATAATACAGATTACAAGTACTCTGCTGAAGAGAGACAAACCACACAAAATGAAGTAGATGAGCTTTATTCTATATTTAAAGAAAGTGAAAAAGAAGAAATAGTGACAACGGAAGCTACTGAAAAAACCACTATTTCTGAATCTACAGAGAGATACGAAATCAAAGAGCTGACAAAAAAAGAAGCAGAAGCACTAGCTTTGTGGTTAAATGAAAACAAGGATAAAAAGACACAGGTCTTTTTTGAAGGAAGAAATATAAACACTTTGCTGTGAGATAAAAGATGAAAGACCTTTATGTAGAGTGCAACGATATGGGTTTGTCTGAAAAAGAGTTTAAACAGACCTTCTGCGATAGGTGTAAAAACAGAGAATGTTTTCGTGCAGATTGGGCTTTCTCTTCTTGGGACAAAAGAATAAGAACCCAAGAAGATCGTATGCTAGTGAACCCTAACATTGTAAAGAAAGAGGAAAGCTCTCGTTGGGAGGGTATTTCAGACCTTGAGACATTAGAATATACTGGAGTGGTAGAAGTTTGGGGTTCTGAAAATAAGAATCCTGTTGAGACACCCCCTCCTACTCAAACCATTTCTGAAGAAAAAAAGGTCATTTTAGAAATAAAGAGTGAAACACCACAAGAAGCTCAACCCACCAACATAAAAAGTTTTAATGTACCTGCTCAAAGTATCATTGTTGGTGGTAATGTAGAACGAAAGCCGGTATCTGACCCTTGGGCTGTAGCTTCTAAAAATGAAGTTAAAGTTGGGGGGGTATTCAAAATGGG
>Ga0233439_10004695_pt1 | contig 13070 bp, 13 predicted proteins | sample SI_123_September_6_FD_182713 | JGI IMG/M metagenome (GOLD analysis project Ga0233439, IMG submission 182713) | Seawater microbial communities from Saanich Inlet, British Columbia, Canada - SI_123_September2016_100_MG | ecosystem: Environmental > Aquatic > Marine > Inlet | place: Canada: British... | reverse complement strand
CACCAGCAAGCGGTAAATATGTACCTGAAGGATCAGCACCAATTGGTGAAATTAACTGAAATCTCGTGCCGTCATATTCTACTTCGACCAAGCTGCCAGATAATATATCGTTGGCTACTAAAGCAGTTGTACCTACTTTCGTAATGGCTTTTAAACCTACACCATTTATATTAATGGTTACTCCGCCAGTATTAGCAGCACCAGCGATGAAGCTAAATTTCTGTCCAGCAGCATAAGCAGTTATTACAGGAGCTAAAGTGACAGTTATAGCGTTTCCAGAACCACCTACTGTTGCACCATAAACACCAACTCCGTCCTGAATTGATCCGAGACTTGTAGCATCTGTTCTAGCCGTAGGCGTAGCAAGTCCAGTTAGTTTATTATCACCCATTGGAATATTAGCAGTTGCAGGAGATTGTCCATCTCTAGCAATAGACCCAGTAAGAGCAGTGCCTATATCCGTCATCGTGTTATTCTGAACTACGGACGATATTACAGTGCCAGTTGCTACTGGATTACCAGCGGGTAAATCGTATGTACCTGATCCGTTTCTTGCCATGAGTAGTCCTTAGTTAGTAAGATCGTATTTTGTTTTACTTCTTTCTCTGCTTCTCTTATATTCGGGAATTGCAGCAGGAACGCCACTCCCTGCTGCTCTTATACCAGTATTAGTAGCGGCTTCCATACCTTCCAATATTTTTCCTAATAAATTTGCGTTCATGGGCTTGTCAGCAGACCTCATAAGTTGAGCAGCATCATTTGGATTTCTTAATGCTCTTGCTAATCGAGTTTTAATTTTTTCTTCAATAGATTGGAATGTTTTTTCTGACAATCTTCTTGCTAAATTAAGGCCAAGATTATAGGCAGAAACTCCTCTCATAGCATTAGGCACACCAGCAATATTTACAGGATTTGCAATATTAGCTTTTACACTCCCTGACATTATGTTTGCGCCTTTATAGTTAAGGTCTTTTAAATCTTTACCTACAAATCCTAATGTATTAAGCTGTTCTTTTGTTAACACATCTTGAAGTTTTATTTCATAGCGATTTAAGACTTTAGCAGCGTTCTCATCAGATAACCCGTTAAGAAACTTTGATATATCTATGGTGTCAGTTTTCTCATCTATTGAGTTTTTAAGAACATCTTTTATTATTCTTGATTGGCTAACTGGAAGTGATAACTTTTCATAAGCCTTATCAGCTATAATTAATGGAGAACCAGCAACTTTGTCAAACTGGGGCTGACTGCCTATTAAGTCTAAGAATTTTTTTCTTGTAGCGGTTATTAAGTGATAATCTAGTTTATCTAAAGGAGGAGCTCCTTCCCAATAGCGTGGCTTCTCCATTTGTTTCAATGCCCAGTTAATATGCTGAACTGAATCTCCAGTTAAATTGTCTATATCAATAACAGAGTCCATTTCTTTTGCTCTTACTTTCGCGCCCTTTAAAGCAAGTTCCATACTAGGACGATTAAATAACCTTTTTAATTCTGGAGTTGTAGTAACTGGCATTTTTTTAGCAGTTTCATATAATCCTTCAGTACCTTCCGTCCGAGCTGCTATTGCAGCGTCTTCATCAGGAATTGTATTTTTGATTTCATCTAATCTAGCTTTATTATTTGCTAATAACCGTTCTTCTGTGGCAAGTGCTGCGCGAGGCGTAGCTGCCGAACTTGCTTCTAAAGCAGAAAAAGCAGGAGTTTTTACAACCATTGCTGCCGTAGGAGAAGAAATAGGTGCATTTAATATAGGATCATTAGTTGGCAAAGGACTCAATTTGTTGGCTGCATTAACCGCCAAGTCATCGCCACCAGCAGTGATATTTAGTACGTCACCTACAATTCTATCTCGACCCTCCTCTGACCACGGCCTTCTAAGAAATTCCTGCCATTCATTAGTTTTTTTAGTACCTGCTGCAATTGCTGCGGAAAGTGGTTTGCCTACTGCTGGAATAGCTGCCCCGAATCCAGCCCCTTCTGCCATATATTCAGGATCAATTACGCTAGTAGCAATACCGCCACCTATCCCACCACCTGCTACTCTATTAGCATAACCAGAAACACCTGTTCCAGAGGCTTTCCCTCCCATTCCTTGTGTTCTTATAGCGTCTCCTAACCTTTTTAAATAAGGCTCTGCTTTTGAAAAATATGGAGCAGCTTTAATTACAGCTTTCCCAGCGGCAACTGGCGCACCCATTCCTGTAACAACATTAGTTGCTCCTCTTACCGTATTAAAAAGCGTACCATCATTTTCTTTATTAAATTTATCACGAGCAGCTTGTCTTTGATCCCTTGATGCCCCATATTCTCCCAAAAATTCATCAACTTTAGGAATATATGATGCTGCATCTATAACTAATCCACCTGTGTCAGCAAGACCACTCCCTACTGCTTTTGCTGTAGTTTCACCAGCCCATCCTAAATCATCAGTTAAGCGACCTAAAACATTTGGTGATCCATCGGGATTTAATTTAGCAGTTTCGTTTTCTTCAGGCAAAGGTTCTTCAGATGCACGTAATCTGTTAATTTCAGTTGCAAAGGCTTGAGCATCTTCTTGGGCGATCTTTCTTTCTTTCTCACCCACACCTTGTGCATTTACTATATCATCTGCCTTAATAAAAGCTGACTCTAGTTCGCTAAGTCTGCTCATCGATTACCCTTTAAATTATACTTTTTCATTCTTTCAGTAACGTCATTAGATGCTGCAACCCTGTTAGCAGGGCTAGGTTGGTTGCCAGCATTAGTATTTGCGTTAGGAGCATTCGGACGAGTTCCGCCAAATTTAGGATGGTAATACCCAGTTTTATATTTAATCTGCAAATCTTTTAACGTCTTTAATGCTGCCTTTCTTCGCGAAACTGGAATAGTAGAATCTCCAATTACAGCAGCCATTTGTTTATACATTTTTATATCATTATCAGATTGTGGCCCTTCCATACGCGGCACATTGCTTGTCATCCATGCCTCAACTCCTCTTAATTGTTCAGCCACATCTGCTGAATCAAAAGCCCCACCAAAGTATCCAGTAACATCATCTACCATAGTTCCAAACCCACTAGCTGTAGGGTCTAAGTCTAACAACGTTCCTGCTTTTTCTATCTGATTTAAAAAATTAAGCTGTTGTAAATCTTTTTCTCTCTTACTTGCTATTTCTTTAGCTACCAATTCCGCATCGTTGATTGCTTTAGTTTGCGCTCCTTTAAACTCTGGCAAATCTTGTGGTGGTGGAGTTTTATCAACTCGTCCTCTCACGCCTCTAGGAGTCATATGCCCCCTAAATCCTCCATAATCATCCATCCTATACCCTCTAATTGAAGCTCCCCATTCTTCTTTTTCTTCAGGACTCATATCTTTATATAACTCGTAATCTTTTCTTCTAGCGGTAAGACCGTCTGCTCCGCTTCCAGTACCAGTAATCATTTTCATTGCTAGTTCTTGCATTTCTGGGTTATCGCTAGTAAATAAATTTTTCATAGCAGATTCTTCTCTACTTAATCCTGCTATAGCTGGTTGAGCAGGTACATGAGTATTGCCACCGATAAGCTCTCCACCTTGAGTTGCAGGTTGATATTCGGTAGCTGGTACATAAGGGTTTTTATCATCTAATTGACCATAACTAAACTTAGGAGCAGTATCTAAAGAGGAAAATGGATTAGGTGGAGTTCCTTGAGGCGGAACTGCATGAACCTCTGGTGTACCTTGTGAGTATTGAGGCCCAGTAAATATTTCGTATGGATTGCCCTGCTCCGCTACTTCTGGAGTGTTTTTCATATCGGAAATATAATTTCCTACTCTAGCTATTGTATCTTGACGGCGATCATCGTCTATTTCTTGACCTCTTTTGCCAGCTAAATATTGACCTAAAACACCTGCTCCTACATTAGCTACTTTCCCAAGCCCTTGTAATGCAGTTGTTGGAGCAAATACACGACCAGCCATATTCCCACTCGGCAGTGCTTCCATCCCTTGTTTTTGTAAAATAAGAGCCATTTGTTTCTGAAATTCAGCATCACGTAATGCTGATTTGCCCATTGGTCTAAAAGTACTGACGTTTTTAAAAGCCATTTTATTCCTCGATTAAACGTGTGTATTGTTTATAAGTATCTGTAATTGCGCCACAGACCTTGTTTAACTTCTTTTGGTATTGCTTATATTTAACTGGATAATAAACCTTCATATACTCTGCTCTATCATACGAGTGTGCTGCAAAAGCAGTGCAATCCCAACAGTCCATACTGGAGTGGTCTAACTTGTAATGATCTGGTAAATTACCCATTTCTGATCGTAAAAAGTCTAATACCTGCTCTTTTGTCCATCCTTCAATTGGATGCCAAAATTGTAATCCGTCCTGCATATAACCATTTTCTGAAATAGAGCGATGAGCCTCATCTGCCCGTTGACCTTTAATAATTAATGTAGCAGCTAATTCTTTGCTTTTTTCTACTAATGGACTAGAAATATTCTCCCAGCAACATTGCAAATAGCTTTGAATCATTACTTTTTTCTTGCAAGTAACACCCTGACCAATCTTAGTATAATCTATAGGAACTATATCTGACGGCAGACCATTTTCTTTCCACTGAGCATCTCTATTAGTTTTAATCTCTATAAAGTTAGGACAGAGTTTTTTAGCCCTAGAAACCGTATCTAATAACTCAGGATGATTCTTACCCGTATTAGACCATAAAACAGTTATATCGCTTAAATGATCTTTTAGCAGGTAAAGACAAGCCATCGAGTCTTTTCCACCCGAAAACCACAAAACTATATTTTTATGACCTGCTATCATTAATATCCAAATATTCTTTCTTTTCGCTGTCTCAGTATAGCCTTATCTATTTCTGGGTCTGCAAAATCTCTGCTAGTAGGGTTGCCAAGATGCTTTTGAGGAGGCATTTGTTGCCTTAATGCATTTTCTGCTTGTATACGAGCAAGATCATCTTCAGCAAGACCAGCTTCAAAATCAGGTTGAGGCCCTTTAGCATCTTCTGTGCCTAATAAAATATTAATCGCGTTCAGTCTGTCTTGGTCAGACATTCGTTGTTTAGCTGCTTCTTCCATACCTTTAGGAGTATATGGATACTCCTTGCCGTTTACTTGAGGCATAATTTTTCCTTTATTTAGTTAAACATAACCACGCAAAACCTGCGCCATTTTCATTCTTTCTTGCTCATCTAAATCCATTTGCGCTAAACTTTGTTTGCCAAATACAGGAGAAATAGGAGGAATTTCACCTCTGCCCATTAGTACAGGTGGAATCGGCGCATCAATTTGATATTTTGGTCTGGTAGGAGCGTTAGGCGATTCCCCTGCTTTTCCTATTCCATCAGCCATAGATTTAATCGCCGCAAACTCCGACATAGACATATCTTTTGGCGTGTAACTATTTTCCATTCCTAATGGAATTTGAGTAGGGCCGCTTCCACTACTCTGTAAAGCATTTCCCATACCAACAGAACCTTTTGGCATTAAACCACTAAGTATAGAACGTATTGAGCTAAAATCCATAATATTAATCCTTTAGTTACATTGCGAACATACCAGCCATGCCCATTCCAGCACTAGCTAAAGAAGTGCCTCCCGATATTAAATTGCCTGTAGCAGCATTTTTAGCATTGCTTGCATCTAAAGCTGCATTATATTGAGCATTAGCACCTTGCATTATAGGCGCAGGAGCTACGCTTTGACCCTGAAATCCTTGAAATTGCGGATTTTGTATCTGATTACCCATTCTAAGTGCATTTAGCTCATTTAAACTTAATTGCCGTAAATATGCTTCTTGAGATAAATCATCTTGACGAGACTGAGTGTCCATTCCAAATCTAGCTTGTTGCTCTGCAAAGGCATTTTGTCTATCTTGCATCCCCATACCAAATCCTGCTTGCTGCTCTCCCAAATCTGCTAATCGCCCTTGAACATTTCTAGCATACTGTTGTTGCGCTTCCTGTTGATCTAGCTGTCTGCCTTGCATATCCATACCAAACTGAGCTTGTTGCTGCGCTGTTGCGTTTTGTTGTGCGCCCAACCTGAAGTCATTCTCTCCTCTTTCAAGATCACGCATAGCCTCGCCAAAGGCTTCTGATCCAGCAAATATGCCTTGATTAGAAAGTTGATTAGTTAAACGATCTCTCCGTCTATCTTCAAAAGGCTGATTTCTTTGCATTTGCGCGTTGTAAGCGTTATCCCAAGCCTGTTGTCCAGATTGTGCTTGATCTCTTATATTAGAATCATCAAATTGCGCTTTGTCGCGTAACTGTGATGAATCATATTGTGGTCTTTGTCTTAAAGTTTGGTCTTGAAACTGAGCTTTATCTCTTACTTGTGATATATCAAAAGGTGTTCCAAGCATTTGATCTATAGTTGCTAAACCTTTTTCTGCTGTATTCCCTAGCCCAGCATTAATCCGTAGCTCTTGGTCATACAAAGACTGAGAAGCAGGAGTAAGCGTCTGTCGAACAGTTGGAATATCTTGATCGCCACCACCATCAGCAGCCCCCATAAAATTAGCTCTATCGGGAGCTAACTCTGGTTGACCTGCATTATATCTATTAAGAGCAGTGTTATACCCAGTTTGGTCAAATCCTGTATTTTGTGTTGAACTTGAAAAAGCATCTCTATTAGGAGCAGCAATGTCTTGTAAATTAGCGAGTTGTTGGTTATGTCGATTATGCCGGGATTGGTTCCAAGTGTGATCTGGTCGTATCTTTTCAAGTCTAGCTTTTTCAGCCGCGTTTTCGTTATAACCTGACATAGCAGCATCATAGCCAGATTGATCAAAAGAATCTGTAGTGTAATCTTGATTAAAATCTGCTCTGTTTGGCGCAACAGGAGGAGACAATAATCTTTCTTGATAACCAGCCATAGCTGCATCATAGCCAGCTTGGTCGAAGGGAGTATCGCCATAAGTAATCGTTTGAGTACCGTATGGAGTAATAACATTAGGATTACTTAACCTACTCGATACCCTAGACGCTTCTATATTAGCTTCGCCCTGTTTTTCGGCTTGTGCTGCATAATCGGGTGCTGGTGGTGCTTTTCCGCCCATTTTATACTCCTAAATATTTACAGTCTGTTTTAATCATTCGATATACTAATAAATCGCCTTTTGGATGAGCATCTTTCAATGTTGTTTCTAACTCAGCCCCTAACTTTTCTACAAATTTTATTGATGCTTTATTCGTACTTGGAATCATTCCAGTAACTCGATTCACTTTTAGTTCATTAAATGGATAGTGGCACATATAACGCAGAAACGCTTTAGTTAGCCAACGCTTATTAGGTACAGCAGCTATATGAGCAAATATGTTTTTGCCGTTAAAATTGTCATATACAATGCCAGCAACTAATGCGCCATCTTTCTCAAACCCTATTGCTGCGTGTTGACACCACCACTTAGTTCCAGTGCGTTTTGATACCCACTTACCAATTCTTTCTGGGTCATCACAAATAACTCTAGTTTTAGATAACTGCGCCATTTTCATATACGAAATCAGTAGACAACCATTTTACTACACTCGCGTTGCTAGTGAATTGTATGTGTAAAGTCGCAGAAAAGCCTACTCCTGTGACGGTTGCCCAATCCTTCTGTATCTGAAAAGTTCCACCCCAAGCCGCACCATCCCACTTACTTACATCCCATAAAGATTCATTACTTACTTCAAGTGATGGAGTGCCTGTAGGTGGATTAGTAACATAGTCTGTATTTATAGACATTGATATTGATGGAGTACCCGTACTTAGAAAGATAGGTCTTGCCATCGTAAATCTTTTCTGGAAATTGCTATCAAAGTAATTAAAAGCTGGGATTACATCTGCGGTAATATTCGCACCATCATCATTATTTCCATTCCATGCTTTTCTTACTTCAGTTACACCACCATAATAAATTTCATCATTAAATAATTCCCAGCAAGAGGCGTTCCATCCAGTAAACTTGCACCATGCACCTGTAATGGTATTCATTACATATTGTTCAAAAACAGTTGCAGATGTAGGTACATTTAACAGAAGCATATTAGCGTTAGGATACTGTAATAGCTGCCAACCAAAATTATCTTGATAAAGCGTAACGGCTTCTGTAACCTCTAATCTAATTTTATCTGTTATTGCAACTGCTTGACTAATCTCTGCATTTATTAATGCTTTAGAAAGCGGAACAACACCACCCTGCGTAATGACAAGTAAGTCACCACCAAACTTAATAAAACACTTTCTGCCGATTGGACTACCAATATCAAAAACACCAATTAATGAGAAAGTAGCAGCATTTGCAGGATCAGTGCCAGCATATACCGCAACCTGACCTTTGCTAGATATAAATACTGCATGATCGTCTAGTCCTGACCCAGCATCAATAGACCACGTAGCCATTGCCATCAAGAATCCGCCTTGATTGAATACTGGTGCTAGATCAAATTCTGTAGCTCCACCACCAACTGCATCAGTCGGTAAATAATATGCGCTTGATGATTCTTTAGATATTAACCAGACCCGATGCTTAAATTCGTTTATATGAATAATATTCTGTGTAGCATTACTAGGATAACCAGTAATAGCAGGTGTGCTAGTGTGCGTTACAACTACCCAATTTGTGCCGTCATAAAATAAAGGTTTATCTACTCCATTAACACACAGCAACCAATGCGCTCCTGTAGGTACTTTGAAGTTAATAAACTGCCACTTACCATTGGTTACGGTAGTTCCTGATTCAGCAGAGCCGACTGCTCCAGCACTAGATACGTCATAAACCGCATTGTCTACAAAAGCATATAATTCAGAAACAGTTGCATTATTATAAGCAGCTAATGTTTGTACAGTCTTGCCTGTAATGCCTGTTACATGGTCTGCTGAACCTCTACGCAACTGAATATCAGTAGTGCCAGGGAAAGCGTTTTCCATTGCAACCGCATCAGTAGGCGGCATCATTGCCAGCGCATCTCTTGCGTTCCAGCCACCTACTGGAGAAGCAATTGATTTAGTCCTAGCTTTCAAGACCCAAATCCACTATCAGGGATAGATGAATTGCCTAAAAATAAACTTCCACCTCTGTCCGACATACTTAGCGTTGGCGCGCCCTTATCTATTCCCTTTTCAAATTCCTGTTGTATTTGATAATCTCGCCATAGTCCGTCTGTATCAAATCCTTTTATTTTGAAAAATTCATATTTTAAGCCAGAAATAATGGTTCTGTCTCTAAATATACAAGTATCTGTATCTAACGTAAATATAGTCTTAGCTGTTCCATCGGCTGCCTCTACCCATCCATTAGATGTGTACTCAAATTTAAGACGTACTACACCAGCACTAGCAGGAAATATATTAAACTTGCTTCCTAATATTCTAAAACGTAAGCGTGGTGTATTAGCGATAATTCCCGACTTTAAATAAGCCCACTCTTGTGGAGATTGCGGCCCCTGCATTGCCCAATAATTTGTTTGATCCCAAGAAGTTCTATTTTTCATCCTATCGTAATCACTAGGCAAGGCATATTGTGTCTGGCTAAATGTTAGCGATACACCTGTTTCTGCTTCAGATGCAGGATTAGACATTGTGATCTGCGTAGTCGAGTCAATAGAAGCAATAGTAGTATCTGTAGGTACAGAGCCACCTATGACTTCAAAAGTATCTATTGCCAGACCTGTGCCAGTAGTGTCTGTGTTAGTTACAATGGCAGAGCCAGCGGTAGTGTCACCAGTAACCGTATAGGAAACCGTAGAAAAGCGATTTTCTTTAGATATGCCTTCCCATTCCGCAACACTAATAACGTCATTACCAACCTTATTAATTAAAGCTAGTAATTGCTTTGTTTGATCGTCAGTTGCAGTAGCCACCGCAGATGGCTGGGATAAACCCAGTTCACCTGTTGCAGCTTGTACCAATCCAAGTAGATTCATTTTTTACCTTTCTTTTTTATCTCTAAAGAATCCAATCTATCTTTCATGTCTTTATTAGACTTTGCTAATATTTCCATTTGTTTCTTTAATTCTTCATTCTGTGCGGCATATTTTTCCGCAACTTTAGTGTCTTTATGTGCAGCTAAAAAAGCCTTTGCTTTGGTATGTAAAGTTCTTGCACCCAAACCTAAGTTGTCTAAATTAGATTCTGCCATGTTTGCAAACTGTTCAACGGTATAAACGCGCTTATGGTTGTATTCACGCACCATCCCCTGATCCATTGCTTGCCAATTCTCTAATGGATACCCTTCGGCTTTAAATTCTTCGCCTTTTTGGTATGCTTCCCATTGTCTGCTAAATCTTGCTTTATCTGATTCTTTAACAGGTCGATCAGTTATATCTCTTGCTGCTGGGAAAATAATCTCGATGAAATCGTGCATCCCACCCTTATAAGGATGTTTGTGAAATCTTGCAAAGCAGTTCTCATCTTGACCGTATGAAACATGACCGTTTCGGTTGACCATAGGTTCTGAAATCATTTTATCTCCGTATAAAAAAGCCACCCCCGAAGGAGTGGCATAAAAACTGCCTTATAAAGGGCAGCAAAGTTTGACGATTTTTGCACTTGCGTCATAAGCGAAAGCACAAACAGCGTCAGTTACCGCAGCAGACACATCAACCGCACCATCTGCACCAGCTCCAACAGCAGTTAAAGCATTGCCGTCAGCACCAGCCGTAAGTGCTTGAGTTAATGTAGCTTCTCCTGTTACCTGCAACCAACCATACTGTCCGTCAGCAATAACAGCTTGGAATACACCAGCTCCTATGCCTCCTGAATCAGTACGATCCATAGTACAAGTACCAGAGTTAGCTGCTGCACCTGCGCCAGATACAGCGTAGTAATAGCCAAAGTCACCAGCTATTGATGCAACATCACCTGCTCCATTGTTAAACAAAAAATACTTATATTGCTTACCGTCATCATCCTGAAAGATTGAACCCACTGTGAACTTAGGGATTCCATCTGTCGTGACATCGGTTACATTTACACCACATAATACTGCCATGATAAATTTCCTCTTAAAAAATCCCCCGAAGGGGATAGTGATTATTTAGTCTTTTAGTAGACCTTGAACAAAACAGTTAGAAACTGTTAAGTTACCAGCAAATGCAATAAGTTTAACCATTGCATCCTGATTTACTGAGAAACGATCAGGATTTAGTGGAGTCATATTGCGATCTTTGTGAGGTCTCCATGCTAGATAATCTGTATTTATAAAATACATGTGATTAGCAGGTGCGTCTCCGCCATAACCACCATCAAATACAACATCAGCATCCATGTACTTCAATGAAGTAAATCCTGCTGAAGCCATATCATCAGAAGCGATACGCTGTATTGACTGCAAAGATTCAAGATAGAGCTTAAAGTAGTTGTTATCAGCTACGATTAGATCAGGGCGATCTGAACCGCGCGTAATATTCAACCAAACTTGGTTCATATAGCCTTGAATCAAAGCTGATGTAGCTGCTGCGCCACCATCTGTAGTTGCATCGTATGCGTAGTTACGCCAGAAGCTATAAGTAGCCCGATTAATACCACCAACAGTACCAGTTGAAGGAGCATCAGCGATAATATGCTGTAGACCACCAATCTGTTTACCACCAGAAGCAGTACCATCTGAATACAAGTCATTGCTGACATTGTTAGCCATTGTACGTTCTGCATTTTTAATACGTGACTCAAGTAGATCAATCACACGTTCTGAACCAGAATTTTGCAATTCTTCAAGACCAGAAATAGAGACCGATACTGCGCCCTGTTTCCAATCAAATTCAGCAGCAGAAAATACTTCACTAGGAGAAATATCTAGTGTTTCATATCCACTGTAGCGTTTGAATGTTCCGTTTTCTTGATAGTCAAGTTCCTGAACAATAGTACGTCCACCGTCAACAGGTTTCACATTGCCTTTCTTATTGAGACGATTTAGTAGTGCATTGTTGTTTGTTACGTTGTCTGCCAACTTTCCGCTACGGTTACGCAGCGTGGTTGTGACAATCTCACTTAAATTAGGAGAAGCCATCGTTGTGTCCTTTTAAATTGAATGAATTAAACCCTTCTGCTATCACCTGTCATAGCGTTTTGCAGTTGGTCACGAATACTCAACTCTGTCGCTGGTGTCTCTGCTCCTGACGGCGAACCGTGGATGCTTGACGCTTTTGACTTTGCTGATCTTGCTATACCCGCTTGGTTTTTAATTCGCTTCGCTTCTTCAGACTGAATTAACGATGAGCGTATCTCAGGATTACTCCATGCAGCCTTGTTATAAGCATCCTCCAGTGACTCTGCAACACCGCCTTGTAAAAGTTGAGCCATTGACTCTCTAACTTGTTCAAAGTGAGGATATGCTTCGTTTGAAGAAAACTCAGTAATCATTTCTTGCATTTGAGCTTCCTGATCTTGCGCGATACGGTTTTGTTCTTGTTGCTGATATTGCTGTTGCTGTAAAACTTGTTGCCTTAGATTATTCAACTCATCATAAATGGGTTGTGCGCTGTTATCGGCTGGTTGGGTTTCTGACGGTTGTGCCAGTGGAATCCCGTAATCTTGTGCCATCTTGGCTAATGCTTGTTGCTTATGTTGAGGACTTCCATGCCGTAGCGTATATTCAGCTTGAATTAAAGCCTTAAACGCTTGGTGTGGTGTAGTTCCCAATTGATTCAAATAAGGTTGCCATTGCTCAAATATGGGTCTAGTTTCTTCTGCCCACTTTGCGCCTTCAGCATGACGTTGAATACCTTTTGAGTAGTCAGTTTCACGCTTTACTAATTCTTTTTGTACTAACGGATCAAGAGAAGCAAATTGTTCTTTAGCTTCTTTCGTCCAAGACTGTGGTGGTTTTATTTGCTCAACTTCAGGAGCAGTCTCAACTGGAGCCGTTTCTGTTACTTCTGGCTCAGTTGTTAAAGGCTCGGCTGGTCTTGCATCAGCAATTACCCCGTCAGGAGTAACGCCTTCTGCTTTGGCAAACTTGCCACTTGCATCTCGTACTCTTGCTGGTTTTTCGGTAACTTCTTCGGTTGATTCCACTTCAGTAATAGCAGAGGATATTGACTCTCTGATATCATCAGTGGCGATTTCGGTATCGTCTGACATAATGTACTCCGTCTATTGGC
>Ga0233439_10004691_pt1 | contig 13077 bp, 13 predicted proteins | sample SI_123_September_6_FD_182713 | JGI IMG/M metagenome (GOLD analysis project Ga0233439, IMG submission 182713) | Seawater microbial communities from Saanich Inlet, British Columbia, Canada - SI_123_September2016_100_MG | ecosystem: Environmental > Aquatic > Marine > Inlet | place: Canada: British... | reverse complement strand
TATTAATTTCGTCATAAAAATCTTTATTTAAAGCTGCAGCAGATATCTCAGAATCATATTTAAAAATTAATTTGAAATTTTGATTATTTGTTAAATAATCTTTTTGAACAAAATCATCTAATAAATTTAAATTTTTTTTTTTTATCGAAAAACCAGCTGCCATATTATGTCCACCACCATTTTCAATTATATTTTTATCTATTAGTAATTTTATTATTTTACCAATATTATAATTTTTAGTTGATCTGGCAGAGGCTTTTAATAAATTATTAGATTTTGTTAAAACAATAGATGGTTTGTTAAAGTATTCTTTTAATCTTGCTGCTATGATTCCTATAAGTCCCTCATGCATGTTGTTATCATGATAAATTATAACATTCTTATTTTTTCTAGATATTTTTGTAAAATTAATTTCATTTAAAATATTTTTTTCTAATTTTTTTCTTTTATTATTGAGATTAATAAGTTCTGAAGTTTTTTTTTGTAATGTGTCTTTATTATTAGAAGTTAACAATTCTGTACCGTAATTAGAATAACCAAGTCTACCACCAGAATTTATAATAGGACCAATTAAAAAACCTAAATCTTCTACAGTAAGTTTTTTTTTTAGACTCAATTCATCAAATATAGTTTTAAAAGCTAAATTATTTTCCAATTTAAAATTTCTAAGTACATTAGAGGTTAATATTTTATTAAGTTTTCTTAATGGCATAACATCACAAACTGTAGCTAAAAGTACATAGATTAAAAAATCTGATAATTTAAATTTAGATTTCATTTTTAGAATTACCATATCAATAAAAAAATATGTTAAAGTCGTAGAACATAAGTAGTCATACTCACCATAATCAGTTTTTTTTTTTGGATTTATAATCACGTTTGACTTTGGATAAGGTTTGTTCATTTCATGATGATCAATTATTATAGATTTAATATTATTCTGATTAAGGTAATCGATTGCCTTATTTGATGTTGAGCCACAATCAACCATGATTACTAATTTTGGTTTTTTTGATATTAGTTTTTGAAAAAGTTTAGTTGTTGCACCGTATCCATCTTTTTCTCTATCAGGAATATAATAGAAAAAATTTTGGTTAATATGTTTAAAATATCTAATTAATAAAGAAGTTGCAGAAATACCATCAACATCATAATCGCCTAAAATGCATATATTTTCTTTTTTATTAATGGAATTTAACAAAATGTCTGAGGCACTAATAAAATCTGAATTTTTTTTAAAGATATTTGTTAATTTCAAGTTATTATTAATATTATTTATTTCCGTGATATCGTAATTTCTTAAAACAATTAATCTAGCTAAAATATCTTTAAAGTTAAAATCTTGCTTAATCTTTTCTATTGAATTTCTATTAACTTTTTTTTCGACCCATTTTTTTCCAGAAATTGAAATCATTCATTTAAAGAAGTAACTTTTTTTACAATTTTTTTTAAATTACTATCTTTATGAGTTACTAATGTTTCTGATATATAATCATTATTATCAACCTTAATTCCATTTAAAATATCAGAATTGGTTATACCTGTAGCACAAAAAAGAGAGTCACCTTTAACTAATTCAGATAAATTATATTTCTTATCTAAATCCGTGATACCCATAGATTTTGCTTCAATTATATCTTTATCATTATCAAAAATAAATCTACCTTGAAAATGGCACCCATAGGAATCAAGAGCAGATGCCGCAAGTACACCCTCTGGTCCACCACCTATTCCAACAAACATATCAACATTATATTTTGGATCAGACACGTATAGAGCTCCAAGAACATCTCCATCAGAAATTAATTTTATATTTACATTTAACTCTTTTAATTTATCAATTATCTTTTTATGACGGGGTCTGTCTAATAAACATACTGTAAGAGAAGAGTATTCTTTACCCTTAAATTCAGATAAATTTTTGATATTTTTTTCAAGTGGATAATCAAGATCAATTAAACCTTTTGCAATTTTTCCTGTCGCTATTTTATTCATATAAGTTTCAGGTGCATTAAATAAATTGCCTTTATCTGCAATTGCTAGAACAGCTATTCCTCCTGGTAAGTTATTTGCAACAAAATTTGTTCCCTCTACAGGGTCAACAGCTATATCAAAGCTTGGTCCATTTTTTGTGCCCAGCATTTCACCTGTGAATAACATAGGTGCTTCATCAAGTGTCCCCTCCCCAATTACAACTTTTCCTGTCATATCAATTTTATTTAATTCAGATCTCATGACGTCTACAGCTGCTTTATCAGCAGCAATTTTATCTTTTTTACCAATTAAATATGATGAAGCTAGAGCAGCTTTTGAAGTAACATTTATAAATTGATCAATAAATCTTTTATCTATTGTCATTAAATATTTTCATCTACTAGTACTTTTGTATTTATTTGAGACTCAAATTCCCTTAATCTTTTATAAACGCTTGCTAGTTCAATTATAGTTGGCCATGCCTTTAAAAGGTACTGCATTGAACCTTCTACTCTACCAAAAGCTCTAATAATTTGCTGCATAACACCCAATGTCACAACACCAGCAACTATAGCGGGAGCTAAAAATACATATGCAGATAATACATTTGCTTGTAAATAAGCCATTCTACCAATATTAAAATATAAATAACGTATGTAGCTTAAAAAGTGAATTGAACGAACATCTGCAAATAACTCGTCAATTGTTTTAGGTCTTATGTTATTATCATCCTCTGCTATGACTAATATTTTTCTATACGCAGCTTCCTTTTTTTGAAGATCATATTCAACACCAACTAATCTTAATAACCAACCTAATCCTATCAAAAAAATTGTTCCTCCTATTGTCCAAAGAAGAGCACCTGTTATTAATCCGTATTGCCAATCACCAAAAAAGAAAATTGGTATACCAATCGAAAGACCTAATAAAATTGGAGTAAATTGAATTAAAACCATTACAGACTCAACAAAACTAGTACCAAGACCTTCCATAATTCTTGTAAACTTTATTGTATCTTCTTGAACTCTTTGAGAGGCACCTTCTATTTTGGAAGCTTCATCATAAACACTATGATACCATTCAACCATTGCTGTTCTCCATCTGAATAAATAATGAGCTGTGAAAAAACTTATAGCTACATAAAGAGCAATGTACATTCCAGCCAATGTTATAAAAGATGCTAAACTACTCCAATACTCTTCTATGGTAATAGCATTAGGTGCAGCAAGAGCTTTTTGAATCATATCGTAAAAAACACCAAACCATTCGTTAATTTTTACATCGATTTTAACTTGGACCCATAGAGAAAATAAAATAACAAACGATCCTAACCAAGACCACATAATCCATTTTTTTAATTTAAAGAATCTAAACATTTGTTATTTTAGAAAATTATCAGCATATGATTTTTTTACTGTTTTTCTTTTACGCGGTTCAATTAATTCATATTCAATTTTCTTCTTTTTTGCATAATTTATAGCAAGATCCTTAGATGAAAATTCTAACTTTAATTCTGTAAGTGTATCAGATGAGCTTTCCCATCCCATTAAGGGGTTTGTTGTTGGGTCTTTAGTTTTAAATTCTAAAATCCATTTATCATTTTTAGCTAAACCTGACTGCATTGGATTTTTATTAGGTATATAAATAATTGCTTTTTTCATAAAAGATGGTCGGAGTGGCAGGATTCGAACCTGCGACCCTCTGGTCCCAAACCAGATGCGCTACCAGGCTGCGCTACACTCCGATCCGAGTACTATTACAGCAGATATTGATAATTTCAAAGTATAAAGACATCAAAAATAAAAGAAATTTAATAAAAATCTGATATAAAACGAAGCATGATTATTACGTGTCCTAATTGTAAGAAAAAATTCCAAATAGACCCTAATTTGTTACCTGTGGAAGGACGAGATTTACAATGCGGTTCATGTGAAAATATTTGGTTTTATAAAGTAGAAAATGAAAACTCTTTACCATTAACTCTTAATGAAGATCTTCTTAATACAAAGGTTGAAGATAATTTACCAAAAAAAGAAATTGAAAAAATAACTGATAAAAATGAATCAATAATTCAGGAAAAACCAAAAAATAAAGAGAAAAAAACTATAGATAATTTTGATAGTAAAAAAACTCATATAAAGAAAAGAAGTTCAGGTGGCAAATTTTTTTCATATTTAATAGTTTTAGTCATATCTTTTGTAGCATTTATAATCTTAGTTGATACGTTAAAAGCCCCAATTATTAACGTTTTTCCAGGTATAGAAATAATACTATTTAACTTATTTGAAACATTGCAAGATATAAAGCTATTTATTATAGACCTATCTTAAAATTTTATGATTAACTATTTATCCAAACCTTTTAAATGGTTTTTTAAACTAGAAGCAGCAAGTGGACTAATATTGTTAATAGCTGCAATTCTTGCACTATTAATAAGCAATAGTGATTTAAGTGATTTATATTTTCATAGTCTTGAAAAATATTTATTTATTGGCATTAATGAATTTGGTTTAAAACTCTCAGTTCATCATTGGATAAACGATGCTCTAATGGCAATATTCTTCTTCTTTGTTACTTTGGAAATAAAAAGAGAATTTTTACAAGGCGAGCTTTCAAATATAAAGCAAGCTATGCTTCCAATTATTGCTGCTGCTGGTGGTATGTTGGTCCCTGCACTATTTTACATTGTTATTAATTGGGGGAATTCAGAAACAATGAATGGTTGGGCTATACCTTCCGCTACTGATATAGCTTTTTCTTTAGGTATATTATCATTGTTAGGTTCAAGAGTTCCAATATCATTAAAAGTTTTTTTAACAGCTTTAGCAATTATTGACGATCTTGGTGCTATATTAATAATAGCTTTCTTTTATTCTGGAGATTTAAGTATTCCGTATCTAAGCCTTATTTTATTAAGTTATATTTTACTTTTAGTTTTGAATAAATTTTCAGTAAAAATATTTATTCCTTATTTAATCATCGGTCTATTTATGTGGTTTTTCACTTATAAATCAGGCATACATGCAACTATTGCAGGTGTTTTATTAGCGTCCACAATACCCCACAGAATTAAAGATAAAGATTTTTCATTACTAGTTAAAATAGAACATGCAATCTCACCCTATGTAGCATTTATTATAATGCCACTTTTCGCATTTGCTAATGCTGGTGTAAGCTTAGAAGGCTTATCTTTATCCAGTCTACTTGCACCAGTGCCACTTGGGATTTTGTGTGGATTATTTTTTGGAAAACAAATTGGAGTTTTATTGTTTTCTTTTATTTCGATTAAATTCAAATTTGCAGAAGCTCCAAACAATTCGAATTGGTTAAGTTTATATGGTGTCTCTATTTTAACAGGAATTGGATTTACGATGAGTTTATTTGTTGGAAATTTAGCTTTTATAGAAAATACTCAATATATAGATGGTGTAAAAATTGGTGTTTTAACTGGATCGTTATTATCTACAGTCTTTGGGTATATAATCTTGTCAATGTCATTAAAAAAATAAATGTTAAATAAAAAAATTATCATTTATATATTAATTATTATGTTTTCTTTTTTTAATAAAACTATGCCTGATAATTTTAAAACTTTTTTTGACTTTAAAATAAACTCAATTAATGGAGAGGAATTAGATCTTTCAAAATATTATGGTAAAACTATATTGTTAGTAAATGTAGCAAGCAAGTGCGGTTTTACAAAACAATATGCTGATCTTCAAAAATTATATGATAATTTTAAAGATAAAGGTTTTGTTGTAATTGCCGTGCTTACAAATCAGTTTGGTGGACAAGAACCAGCTACTGAAAGTGAAATTAAAAATTTTTGTGAAACAAATTTTAACATTACGTTTCCTATGACCAGTAAATATGAGGTTAAAGGTGATAATGCTCACCCCATATACATATGGGCAAAAGACTCATTTGGTAAATCCACAATACCTAAATGGAATTTTCATAAAATTCTGATCAATAAAAATGGTAAAATCGAAGACACATTTGCCTCTTTTACAAAACCAATATCAAAAAAAATTATTAATAAAATAGAGAAAATCTTATAGCTCAATAGTTAATCCATCATATGCTGGAATGACATTTTTAGGTAAAAGTTTCTTCAATTCATCGTAGTCAAGAACAGATGATAAATTTGTTAATATGGCTTTTTTAGGCTTAAATTTTTTGATTAATGACAGAGATGTTTCTAAATTAAAATGTGATGGATGGTAATTATACCAAAGACAGTCAATTACTAGATAATTTAGATTTATAAAATATTTAAAATCTTTATTATATATTTTACTTACGTCACTAATATAAGCTAATTTCTTATCAATAATAAAACAATTAGATTTAACTTTTCCATGGTCAACAATGAGAGATTTTATATAGATTTTTTTTTTATTATTTCTTGCAATTATATTTTTTGATAACTTGTTCAATTTTAAAGTAGCTGGATATTCTTTTGAATAACTATTAAAAATATACGCAAAAGCACTTTTTAAATGTCGTGACGTTTGTAAATCAGCATATACGTTAATTTGCTTCTTACTGTTAATATAAAAAGATCTTAAATCATTTATACCGTGCGTTTGGTCACCATGCATATGCGAGTAAAGAACCCTATTAATTTTTTTTACTCTATGTCTTAATAGTTGTTGACGTAAATCAGGAGAAGTATCAATCAATATATTCTCTTCAGATGTTTTAATTAAAGCAGAACATCTAGTTCTATGATTTTTTTTATTTTTAGGATCACAATTTCCAAAGTAACCATCTGGTCTTGGCACACCCATTGAACTTCCACATCCAAGTATAATAAATTTCATAAATCTTTTAATTAAAAAAAAGTCTGTTAAAATTATCTGTAGTGATTGTAATTAGTTTTGATTTGGATATGTTCTTTATTTCTGCTAATTTTGCAGCAGTAAAATCAATAAATGACGGTTCATTTTTTTTTCCTCTATTTGGTACTGGAGCTAAAAAAGGACTATCTGTCTCTATTAAGACATTGTTTAGTGGCAGTGATTTGAAAGTTTCCTGTAAATCAATTGAATTTTTGAAAGTAATAATTCCACTAGCCGAGAAAAATGAATTTAAAGTTAATAGTTTTTCAGAAAATTCTTTGGAACCAGTAAAGCAGTGCATCAAGATTTTAATGTTTTGATTTTTATAATGATTTAGAATTTCGAATGTTTCTTTTTCTGCTTCTCTGGAATGAACAATAAGAGGCTTATTTGCATCTATAGAGGCTTCTATATGTTCCTTAAAGCTAGAAATCTGTTTTTCTTTTTCACTATTATTATAATAAAAATCTAAGCCAGTTTCTCCTACACCAATTATTTTTATATTTTCATTTAAATTTTTAATTATTTCTTTAGATGTAATTATATCTTTAGAAGATTCATGTGGATGAATGCCAATTGTGCCATATATCATTTCATCTATATTTATTAAATCTTTAATTCTTGAAAAGCTTTCAAATGAAGTTGAAATTGTTAATAATTTTTCAATTCCAGCATCTTTTGATCTTTGAATTATATTTGTCAAGTCACTTATTAATGGCTCATGATCTAAATGGCAGTGTGAATCAATCATTTTTTTTTTCTATTTTTTTAAAGAGTATATCTATTTTATTTATATCCATACCTTTAGTTAAAAACTCATTATTTGATATAGACTGAAGTTTTATATCCTGTTGAGATAAATTAAAAATCTTTAGAGCTTTTAAAGAAGACTCAGGGATAATTGGATATAATAAAAAACTTATTTTTCTAATAATTTCTAAAGCTGTGTAAACAATTGTATTTAATTTAATAGGATCACTTTTTTTATTCCATGGTTCTTGATCATTAAAATACTTATTAGCTTCAAAAAGTGAATTAATAATATAATCAATATAAAAATTGATATTTTGTTCGTCTATTTTTGATCTTATTTTTTCTAAATTATCATTATATTTGTTAAGTATAATTAAATCATCATTTTGAAATTTAATTTCTGAAGGAACTTTTCCGTCAAAATTTTTAATAGCAAAAGTCGTAACTCGTTGGCATAAATTACCAAAATTGTTAGCAAGATCACTATTTATACAATCTTCAAGTCTTTCTTGGGAAATGTTACCATCATTTCCAAAAGATACTTCTTTAATTAAATAATATCTTAACGGATCCAAACCATATTTATTAATTATTTCTATCGGGTCTAGAATATTACCTTTTGATTTAGACATTTTTTCATCACCAGATAAAATCCAACCATGACCATAAACCCTGAGTGGTAATTCGATTTTTGCTGCTAATAGAAAAGCTGGCCAATATACAGCATGAAATCTTAATATATCTTTTCCTATCAAATGTATTGAAGCTGGCCAAAAATTTTTAAATAATTTATCATTTGTGTCAGGATAATTTAATGCACTAATATAATTTGTTAAAGCATCAAGCCACACATATATAACATGATCATTATTGCCGGGTACTTTTATACCCCACGAAAAACTTTTTCTACTAACAGATAAATCTTTTAATCCACTTTTTACAAAACTGATAACTTCATTTTTCCTAGACTCTGGTGCGATAAAATTTGGATGCGATTCATAATAATTAAGCAACGGTTTTTCCCATTTTGATAATCTAAAAAAATAAGATTCTTCTTCAATCCACTCAACTAGTGATTTTGAAGAAATAGATCTTTTAATACCATCTATATCTTCTATTTCATCTTCGTTATAAAATGCTTCATCAGATACTGAATACCAACCAGAATATTTTGATAAATAAATATCATCATTCTTTTTAAGTTCATTCCATAAATGTTGAACAGTTTTTTTATGTCTCTCTTCAGTAGTTCTGATAAAATCTGTATTAGTTAAATTTAGAGTTTTTGAGAGATCCCTAAATGTTTTGCTAATTTGATTGCAAAAAATCAAAGGTTCAATATTTTGTTTTTCTGCAGAACGTTGTATTTTTAACCCATGTTCGTCAGTACCAGTTAAAAATTGAACATCAAAGCCATCCATACTTTTAAATCTAGCAAAAAAATCAGCAATAATACTAGAGTAAGCATGTCCCATATGTGGTTTAGCTGATGGATAATAAATAGGTGTAGTGATATAAAACTTTTTATCCATTAAACACCTTATCTTTAAATTCTATCAATAAAGTTTCGTTATCTAAATTAAAGATTTTTGTATTATTAATTTTTTTTAAAAAATAATTTTGTAATTTTAAAAGTTTAGTATTTTTGACTGATACATTTTTTCTAAAATAGATCTCTATTAAAGAGTACAGTAAAAGTTTAATAAATTGATCTTTTTTATATTTTTTATCCATAATAATTTTATTTATTAACGTTTTTAAATTGATTTCTTTTAGATCAACATCATTTTTGTCAGCAAAATCGAGTAAACTTAATATCGAACCTGGCGTACTATAATGATTTATTATTTGATTATGAATTAAATTCAGACAATTCTCATCTAAAATTTTACTCGTAATATCAAAAGATTGATTTGATGTAAGGTGAATATTGTAGTTTAGACATCTAGATTTAAGTGTGGGTAATATTTTCTTGTTATTATTAATCAATATAAAATATATATTATCATTTGGTTCTTCTAGTATTTTCAATAAGGCATTAACTGAATTAATATTTAAAAGTTCAATATTATCAATAAGTACGAATCTTGGTTTTGTATTAAAAGATGATTTATTTAAAGTTAAGATTAAATTTCTAATTTGATTTATATCAATACTCTTTTTATCATTATCAATATCAATTGAGATAAAATTAGGATTAGATTTATTTATGATTAATCTAAATGTTTTATTATCAGGATGAATTTGAAAATTCTTTTCATCATAAGGAAATTCTTCATCAGATGATAAAATATGATTAATAATATGATATGCTAATGTAGATTTTCCAATCCCCTTTTCACCTGATAATAATATTTTATTTGGTAGTTTTTTATCTTTATAAAGATCAATAAAATTAGAAAATTCAGAATAATGTCCGTATAAAGATAATTGATTAACTGGATTTAAATTCATTTAATTAATTCATCAATTTTACTTAAAATTAACTTTTCATTTTTTACTATGTTTAAATTTGAATTGATTAATTGATATTTATTCTTTTGTTTTTTAGATAATTTTAAAAAACCATTTTGTACTTTGTTGTAAAAAGACGTTTTAAATTTATCATATCTATTTAATGTTTTTCTTTGTTTTAATCTTTCTTGAAGATTTTTTTGATTAACTATATTTAAAAAAGTGAAACTCACATTAATATTCTTTAGTAAATATTTATTTAAAGTTTTGATTAAATTAATATCAACACCCATGCCATAATGTTGATATGCGAGTGTGGAGTCAGTGAATCTATCAATTAAAATCACTTTTTTTTTGAATGATTTATTAATAATATCGATATTTTCACTACGTGCAGCCATATATAATAATAAATCTGTATTTTGATTAAAATTCGATTTGTTATTTAAAATTAATTTCCTTATCTTTTCTGAATTTGGATTTCCACCAGGTTCTCTCATTTTTATATAATTAATTTTTTTTTTACTCAGATATCTTGAAACAACAGAAATATGGTGACTTTTTCCACTTCCTTCTATCCCTTCAAAAACTATAATTGGTTTTTTAGACATCGCCCCAAATGAGATAATTAAGTGATTTCAATAATCTTGATACAAAATTTACTTTTTTAACTTCTTTTGAAGCCAGTAAATCATATTCACCAACTAACTCATCATCATATACAACTTTCAAAGTAGCAACTTTATCATCTTTTTTAACTGGAGCTTCTATTGGTCCATCATATTTAATAGTAACTTTTAAAAGTTTTTTTTTTGCTTTTTTGATTGTTTTGTAAATATCCTGATTTGTATGTACATCAACAGTATCTTCTTTACCTAGCCATACATTAACTTTTTGAAAAGATTCTTTTGTTTTAGCTATTTTTACCAGGTCATAATTTGTAAGGCCATATGTTAGCAATTTCGAACTTTCCCTTGATCTAGCGTTCTTTGTATTAAATCCACTACCAACAGCTATCAAACGTCTTCCATTACGATTTATTGATGAAGCCAAAGAATACTTTTCAACAGCTAAATACCCAGTTTTAATACCATCTGCCCCCAAGTTTTTATAAAGTAACGGATTTCGATTTCCTTGTGTTATCGGATCTCCTCCAGTTCTATCCCAGGTAAACTCTTTTTCAGAAAACAATTTATAGAATTCAGGATGATTTCTTATTAAATAACTGGACATAAGCAAGATGTCTCTTGCTGTTGAATAATTTTCAGGATTATTAATTCCTGATGAATTAGCAAAATTAGTATTTTCCATTCCAATTTCCTTAGCTTTTGCGGTCATTAAAATAGCAAATTCCTCTTCTGTTCCTGCGATACCTTCAGCTAAAGCTACACAAGCATCATTGCCTGAAGCAACTATTATACCTTTAAGTAAATTTTCGACAGATACATTGTCACCAACCATAATAAACATTGAAGAATAACCAGCTGTAGATAATCTCCAGGCTTTTTCAGAAATAATAAATTTTTCATTTAAAGTTAAATCTCCAGATTTAATCAAATCAAAAGCAATTATTGCTGTCATAATTTTGGTCATTGAAGCTGGATATATAGACATATCTGGTTCTTTTTCATAAAGTATTTCACCAGAAAGAAAGTCTTGTAAAATAGCAGTTCTAGCTTTGACATTTAGGTCAGCATATACCGAACCTAATATGAAAAAATTAACAAATATAAATAAAAATAATTTTCTAAACATCTTTCAAAATTTCTAAATTTTCAAAATCTAATGATTTAATTTTATTAAAAATACTTTCAATTTTTTTTATATCATTAAACGGTCCTAATAATACCCTATATTTAGTTTTAGATATTTTTTTAATATTAGTATTCGTTACGTTTGTTTCATTAATAATTCTACTAACCATGCTTTCTGCAGAGTCCTTATAATAAAAATCAGCTATTTTTATTGAGTATTTAAAATTTTTATCTTTAATAGAAGCTTGTTTTTTCTTGTCAGTACCTGCTAAATTATCAATTTTAATACCATCAACGGGTGCTTTTTCTGCAACATTTTTTTCTTCATTAAAAGTTTTAGCTTTTTTTGCAATAAATGATGAGTTTTGTGAAATTAAAACTAAATCAATGTAAGGTTCATTTGGATCTAGAGATAACTCCTCTGCAATTCTACCTGTAATAACACAATTATAAAAATCTGAAAATTTAGCTTTGTTTGATGCAACTTCAGCTATAATTGTTTTTTGATTTTTAAGGTTTGTTATTTTCACAAATGAATTTTTTTTCAAACTTTTATGAAAAATTAGTAATGACCTATTATCAATTTTTTTTGATATTAATTTTTCATCTTTCAAAATATCTTTATAAATTAAAGCAAAACCTGAATTTTTATATTTACTTGATATATTCCTATCTGTAATTTTTTTACTTGTACTGTATTGCTCACAACCAAACAAAAAAGTAAAAAAAATTATTATTAATAAATTTTTATAATTCATTGGTAAACTTATCTTTTAGTGTACACACAGCTAACGAAAATCTTAAAGATCTATTCCATTTTAAAATAATCTCATAATTATCAAAAACTATATATGCAGGATTTAAATTTTCTGCATCAGGGATAATATCTTTATCAGGTGTAATAATAGATGATTCTAAATTATCAAATTTTTTATCTAAATTTTGGTTATTGTATATATATTTTCTGAAATATTTTAATTTTTTTTTATTATGTAAATTTTTTGCTGAAACATTTAAATATTTTTTGGGTATTTCATTTGATAAATCTATTTTGTAAAAACATGGTTGATCATCTTTCCATCCTATTTGACTTAAATAATTAGCTGCTGAAGCATATGCGTCATTATTATTTTTTAGATTGATATAATTATTTTTATCATAATCTATAGCATAGTTTTTCATTGTTGATGGCATAAATTGAAAAAAACCAAATGCACCAGCCCAAGAGCCATATAAAGTTTTGTAATCAATTTTGTCATTTTCAATTAATTTTAATAATATCAACAATTCATTTGAAA